>Ga0163144_10003320_pt1 | contig 36639 bp, 35 predicted proteins | sample OliLak19BULKMAT1_FD_123175 | JGI IMG/M metagenome (GOLD analysis project Ga0163144, IMG submission 123175) | Freshwater microbial mat bacterial communities from Lake Vanda, McMurdo Dry Valleys, Antarctica - Oligotrophic Lake LV.19.BULKMAT1 | ecosystem: Environmental > Aquatic > Freshwater >...
CGCTCGACGATCGTCCAGTACTGGAACAAGGAATTGTTCAAGGAGGCCGGCCTCGATCCCGAGAAGGCGCCCGCCAACTGGACCGAACTGGTCGAGATGGGCAAGAAGCTCACCAAGAAGGATGCGAGCGGCAATACCACGCAATGGGGCGTGTCGATCCCGAGCTCCGGCTTTCCCTATTGGCTGTTCCAGGGATTGACCACGCAGAACGACGCGCGGCTGATGAACGCCGCGGGCAACGAGACCTATTTCGACAAGCCCGGAATCGTCGATGCCTTGCAGTTCTGGGTCGATCTCTCGCGCAAGCACCAGGTGCATCCGCCGGGCATCGTCGAGTGGGGCACGACGCCGCAGGATTTCTTCCAGCGCAGGATCGCGATGATGTGGACGACGACGGGTAATCTCACCAATGTGCGCAGCAACGCCAAATTCGATTTCGGCGTCGCGATGCTGCCGGCCGGCAAGCGCCTCGGCTCGCCCACCGGCGGCGGCAATTTCTACATCTTCAAGAAGACGACCCCGGAGCAGCGCGCCTCGGCCGTCAAATTCGCCAAATGGGTGACGCAGCCCGAACGCGCGGCGCAATGGGGCATCGACACCGGTTACGTCGCGATCTCGCAGGCCGCCTGGGACACCCCGCGGATGAAGCAATATGCGGCCGGATTTCCGGCCGCCGCCGTGGCGCGCGACCAGTTGCCCTTCGCCTGGGCCGAGTTCTCGACCCATGAGAACCAGCGCGTGGTGAAGGCGCTCAACGACGGGCTGCAAGCCGCGCTGACCGGCTCCAAGCCCGCCGAGCAGGCGATGAAGGACGCGCAGCGCGAGGCGGAGCGGATCCTGCGGCCGTTCAAGTGAGCATGCGCCCGACGCTGCCCCCACCCCAGCCCTCCCCCGCAAGGGGGAAGGGAGACCATCGTGAGGGCGGCACCGGCACCCCAAGCACTACCGACTCCCTCCCCCCTTGCGGGGGAGGGTCGGGGTGGGGGGCGTGCCGGGCCTCTACCCCGCCATGACCCGCCGCTCCGCCAGCCTCCATGGCTGGCTGCTGCTGTTTCCGGCGGCCGTGCTGCTGGTCGCGTTCACGCATTGGCCGACGGCGGCGACGATCTACCATTCGTTCTTCACGACGCCGAAAGGCGCGCGGCCGGCGCGGTTCATCGGCGTCGATCAATACCAGACGATGATCGAGGACCCGATCTTCTGGCAGGCGCTGTGGAACAACTTTTTCTACGCGCTCGGCACCATCCCCGCGTCGATCGTTCTCGCGATACTGATGGCGCTGTGGGTCAATCAGCGCCTCGCCGGGCGCGGCTTCCTGCGGCTCGCCTATTTCACGCCGACCGTCCTGCCGATGATCGCGGTCGCCAATATCTGGCTGTTCTTCTACACGCCCGATTACGGGCTCATCGACCAGATCACGCGCAAATTCGGCTTCGGCGCCACGAACTGGCTGGGCGAGCGCGAGACCGTGCTCGGCGCGCTGATGGTCATGACGGTGTGGAAGGAAGCGGGGTTCTTCATGATCTTCTACCTCGCCGCGTTGCAGCAGATTCCACCCAACCTCGCTGAAGCCGCCGCGCTGGAGGGCGCATCGCGCTGGTATTTCTTCCGTCGCGTGATCTTCCCGCTGCTGATGCCCACGACATTGTTCGTGCTGATCAACGCGGTGATCAACTCGTTCCGCCTTGTCGACCACGTCGTCGCCATCACCAAGGGCGGGCCCGACAACGCGAGCTCGCTGCTGCTGTTCTACATCTACGAGGTCGCGTTCAAGTTCTGGGACACCGGCTATGGCGCGGCGCTGACGGTCGTGCTGCTCGCGCTGCTGGCATCGCTCGCGCTCGGACAATATTTCTTCCTGGAGAAGCGGGTGCATTACCGATGAGCGGCCACGCGCGCGGCATGGACCTGATGGAGGCGCGCGGCTTCGACCGCGTGCTCGAGACCGGCGCCGCGTGGCTGCTGGCGCTGATGTGGTTCCTGCCGCTGATCTACGCGCTGTGGACCGCCTTCCACCCGCCGGAATTCGCGGCGCGCTTCGCGCCATTCGCGCCGCTTTCCCTGGAGAACTTCATCAAGGCCTGGAACGCGGCGCCCTTCGCCCGCTACTTCGCCAACACGATCGCGCTCTGCGCGATGATTCTCGCCGTGCAGCTCGTGCTCGTGACGCTCGCCGCCTACGCCTTCGCGCGTTTCGATTTCGTGGGCCGCGAGTTCGCCTTCGCGCTCGTGCTCGTCCAGCTGATGATCATGCCCGACGTGCTGATCGTCGAGAACTACCAGACGCTGAGCAAGCTCGGCCTGATCGACACGCTGCTCGGCATCGGCCTGCCCTACATGGCCTCGGCCTTCGGCATCTTCCTGTTGCGCCAAACCTTCAAGACGGTGCCGCGCGAACTCGACGAAGCCGCGCGCGTCGAAGGCTGCGGCTTCATGATGCTGCTGTGGAAAGTCTATGTGCCGCTGGCCAAGCCCGTGTACATCGCGTTCGGCCTGGTGTCGGTCAGCTACCATTGGAACAATTTCCTGTGGCCGCTGATCGTCACGAATTCGGTGGAGACGCGGCCGCTCACCGTCGGCCTGCAGGTCTTCGCGCTGGTCGATCAGGGCATCGACTGGGCGCTGATCTGCGCGGCGACGCTGATGACGTCGGGTCCGCTGCTGGTCGCCTTCGTGCTGTTCCAGCGCCAATTCGTGCAGAGCTTCATCCGCGCCGGCATCCGCTGAACGCCGCGGCGCAGGCGATGCCCGACTTCACGCATGAACGATCCTGCGCCGGTCTGGTCGCCGGAGTCGACGAGGCCGGGCGCGGGCCGCTCGCAGGCCCGGTCGTCGCCGCGGCCGTGATCGTGCCGGCGAAATCCGCGCCGCCGCGGCTGCTCGATCAGATCGACGATTCGAAACGACTCTCGCCGGTGCGACGCGCGCGCGCGCTCGAGGCGCTGCTCGCCGCTGCGCGCGACGGCGACATCGTCTTCGCGCTCGCGGCCGTGTCGGCGCGCGAGATCGATCGCATCAACGTGCTGCAGGCGACGATGCTGGCCATGACGCGCGCCGTCGCGCGGCTGGGGCGTGCGCCCGCGCTCATCCTGATCGATGGCAACCGCGCGCCGGCGCCGCTCGCACACCAGGCGCGCACGATCATCGGCGGCGATGCGCTGTCCTTCTCGATCGCCGCGGCCTCGATCTTCGCCAAGGAGACGCGCGATCGCGCGATGCGCCGCCTGGCGACGCGCCATCCCGGCTATGGCTGGGAGCGCAACATGGGTTACGGAACACGCGAGCACCTACAAGGGATCGAGTCGATCGGCCCCTCTCACCACCATCGCTTGAGCTTTGCGCCGCTGAGTCGGGACTGAAACGACCGGGCGCAACCGCTTGATTCAACATATGTATTGACGGCGACTCGCCGGCGACTCAAATTCCGCCGCCATGGCGCGCCCCACCCAGACTGCCTCTTCCTCTCCCGCTGTCGTCAGCGATCGCAACGACAGCGCCACGCTCGGCGACGGCAACCGCATCCTGATCGGCGAGTGCGTCGAGCTGATGACGGCGCTGCCGACGGCGAGCATCGACATGATCTTCGCCGACCCACCCTACAATCTGCAGCTCCGCGGCGCGCTGCATCGGCCGGACAACTCGAAGGTCGATGCGGTCGACGACGCGTGGGACCAGATCGGCGACTTCGCGGACTACGATCGTTTCACACGCGCATGGCTCGGCGAAGCGCGGCGGATCCTGAAGCCCGACGGCACGATCTGGGTGATCGGCAGCTACCACAATGTCTTCCGCCTCGGCTCGGCGCTGCAGGATCTCGGCTTCTGGGTCCTCAACGACGTGGTCTGGCGCAAGGTGAACCCGATGCCGAATTTTCGCGGGAGGCGATTCACCAACGCGCACGAGACGATGATCTGGGCCGCGCGCGAGCCGAAGTCGCGCTACACCTTCAACTACGATTCGATGAAGGCGCTCAACGACGACATCCAGATGCGCAGCGACTGGTTCATTCCGCTGTGCACCGGCGGCGAGCGCATCAAGGATGCGGACGGACGCAAGGCGCATCCGACGCAGAAGCCGGAAGCGCTTCTCCACCGCGTCATCGTCGCGTCGTCCAAGCCCGGCGATTTGATCCTCGATCCGTTCTTCGGTTCGGGCACGACGGGCGCCGTGGCCAAGCGGCTCGGCCGTCGCTTCATCGGGCTGGAGCGCGACGAGGGCTACGCCGCCGTGGCCCGCGCGCGCATCGCCGATGTGCGCCGCGCCGACGATGAATCGATCACGCAGACCGGATCGAAGCGCGACGAGCCGCGCATCCCCTTCGGCTGGCTGGTCGAGCGCGGCCTGCTGCAGCCCGGCGAAGTGCTGAGCGATCCGAGCGGCCGCTGGACGGCGCGCGTGCGCGCCGACGGCACGCTGATCTCCGCCGATCATCGCGGTTCGATCCACCAGGTCGGCGCCGCCGTGCAGGGCGCCCAGGCCTGCAATGGTTGGACGTTCTGGTGCATGGTCGTGGAGGGCAAGCGCGTGCCGATCGACGTGCTGCGCTCCAAGCTGCGTGCGGAATTGTACTGAGCGCGGCGGCCGGACTCAGCCCGCCGCCGCCGGCGAGGGCACACGCTGCCCGGCCATCCGCGGCAGGGTGACGATCAAGACCGAGCCGCGACCGAGCGCGCTCTCGATCGTTACCGTGCCGCGCTGCATCGTGACCAGTTCGCGTACGAGATGCAGCCCGATCCCCGTCCCGGCGATGCCACTCGCCGTATTGGCGTAGCGACTTTGTCCGTCAGGAAAAGGCGGATGAAAGGCAGCAGCTCCTGCAGACGTTCGTTGTGCGTGATCAAGCGGCGCGGCGCGGGATGTTCAGCACGTCACCCACGACACGCAGCAGATCACGATGGTCGATCGGCTTGCCGAGGTAGAGGGTCGGGTTGAGATCGGCCACCGCGTGGCGATCGCGCGTGTCGGTCAATGCCGTCAGGAAGATGAACGGCAAGGAGTTGAGATCGGGGCGGTCGCGACGCAGCGTATCCAGGACATCGAACCCGGACATGATCGGCATCAGCCGATCGCAGATCACGAGGTCCGGCGGCTCGTTGAGGATCAGCGCGAGACCTTCCTGGCCATTGACCGCCGATCGGACCGCATAACCGGCCTCGGTCAACACATCGACGAGATCGCCACGCAGCGCATCTTCGTCTTCTACGACGACCAATTTCTTCATGCCCAGTCTCCTTGGTTGAACTGTTCCATCACGCTGCCGCGTCTTCTGCCGGTGCGACGCCCGTCTGGATGACCCTCGGCAGGTCGACGAGGAAGGTCGACCCCTTGCCGAGTTCGGAGGCGACATCGATCCGCCCGCCATGCATGGCTACGAGCTCTCTCACGAAATGCAGGCCGATCCCGGTGCCCGGGATGCCCTGCGCCGAACGAGCGCGGAAATACCGCGTGAACAGCGACGGAATTTCATCCGCGGCGACGCCGATACCGTGATCACGAACGGCGATCCGGGTGATGATTTCGGACTCGGTCACGGTCACGTCGATCTGCCGGCCGGCGCCGGAATATTTCACCGCGTTGGACAGCAGATTGGTGAACACCTGATCGAGCAGATCCGGATCCGCCTCGATCGGCGCAAGTCGTTCGGGCATGGACAGATTGATCGCAAATTGAGGATTGATCTGCCGCTGGCGGTCGCAGAGTTCGCGCAACATCTCGCTCAGATTCACCGACCGCGGGCTCATCTCGATGCGCCCTTCATCCAGTCGGCCGCTCGACAGGATCCGCTCGATGATGCCGGTCATGCGCAGCACGGCGTCGCGGATGCGATCCAGCCGCTTGACGATCTCGGGATCGCGGTCGGTCAAGTGCGCGGCGATGCGTTGTCTGGCGCCGTCGATGATGGCGAGCGGCGTGCGGAACTCGTGACTGGCGATCGAGATGAAACGTCGCTGCCGCGTATTCATCTCCCGCTCCGACTCCAGGGCACGCTCCGCAACTTCATGCGACTGGACAAGACTTGTGATGTCGCGATGAACCGTCAGGATCCCGCCCGCGCTGGTCCGGCGGTCATCCACCTCATAGATCCGCCCGGCGTAGATCCTACGCAAGCATGGCTTGTCTAAATTTGTCATGCGGTGAAGCCGCTCCGTGGTCAGCGCATCGGTCTGCGCCGTGGTGTTCATCGGATAGATGCGCTCAAAGACCCCGCGAATGAACTCCTCGCACGTCACGCCGCGGCGTAGCACGTCACGCGCCTCGGGATACATCTCCAGGTAGCGAGAGTTCCAGGTTTCGATCTGACCCTGTGCGTTGTAGATCAGCACGCCGTCGCCCATGCTCTCCAACCCGTCGCGGAACAAGGCCTCGCTCGCCGCGAGTTGATCCGCCGCGCGAGACGCGCCGGTCACGTCGCGAATCGTGGTGATGAAGCCGCCAGACGACATCGCGTGATCGACGAACTCCAGGATCCGGCCGCTCGGCGTCACGATCGGACGTGGTTGTCCGAACATATGCCGCAGACGGAGGCGCTTTTCGACGTCCGCCGCTCGCGCTTCCGGCGACCAATCGGGATTACGAATGAGCACTGTTTCTTCGATGATCTGTCGCAAACTCATGCCGGCCCGCAGGAACGGAGCCGTATGTGGCACCAATTCGAGATAGCGGCGATTCCACATGATCAGCCGGTCGTCGTCGTCCCAGATCGCGACGCCCTCGCTCATCGCATCGAGGCCATCGCGCAGGCGCTCCTCGCTCTCCTCGATCCTGGCGGCGGCGCGCCGCGCATCGGTGATATCACGCGCCAGCGTGATGACGCCGCCTTCCGAGGTCGGGCGATCGACGAGTTCGATGATACGGCCGCCCGCCAGCGTGAAATTTATCGGAGTCGGCGAGGCCGATCGCGCATTGCGCTCACGCGCGACGGCCCAGTCAAAACATTCGTCGTCGGAGAAATGCGGGAATGCCGCGCGCGCTGCGCGCTGCGCGAACTCGAGCATCGCGAGGCCCGGCTCGGCGATGCCACGCAGATGCGGCATCAGGTCGAGATAGCGCTGATTGGTCGTGATCAAGCGGCCGTCGCGATCCCACTGCGCGAGCCCATCGGCCATGCTCTCGATGCCGTCGCGAAACCGCATTTCGCTCTGGATCAAGCGTTCGACCAGACGCTTGTCCTGCGTCACGTCGCTGACGATGATGACATGGCCACCGTCGCCGGTCCGGCGGTCGATCACGCGGATGATCCGGCCGTCAGCTTCGAACTCGACACTCTCGCCGCGTGACCGCGCGGCAAGGCGATCGGCGATCCACAGGCGACGCTCCTCGACATCGAGATGCGGGAGGCGACGAATGAGCGCCGCCTCGATCGCCTCGAGCCAATCGCCCCCCACCCGCAGCAACGGCGCCGCATGGGGCATCAACTCCGCGTAGCGCGCATTCCAGAGCACGAGTCGATCGCCACGATCGAGCAACAGGAAGCCGTCGTCCATGCTGTCGATGCCGTCGCGAAGCATTGCCTCGGCATCCTCAGCGCGCTGTGACGCCGCGACGTACTCGGTCACGTCGCGATAGATCGAGATGAGGCCGCCGTCGGAGGTTGGCTGCTCGACGAACTCGAGATGCCGACCGGTGCTCGCAACGAACGCCCAGGACTGCCCGGGCTGTGCGCGACGCCGTTGCCACTCCGCGATCCATTGCGCTGTGGTCTCCGACGACGCATTGGGCGACAGCCGAGCCGCGATCTCGCGCAGATAGGTTTCGAAATCAAGGCCCGGCCGGAGCAAGGGGAAGCTCTGGGGGATCATGTCCAGGCAACGCTGATTCCAGAACGTCAAGCGGCCGCTCGCGTCCCAAAACAGGACGGCCTCGGCCATGCTCTCGATCGCGTCTCGGAAACGGCTCTCAGCGATGGCGACATCATGCCGAGCATTCAGGGTGTCGGACTCACTGGACGGGATCCGCAGTCGACCCGCGCGCAGCAGGCGGTGCAGCAGGACCGCGTTCATCGCGCCCATCGCGATGAGCAGGACCAGGAGCGCCGCACGACCGCCGCCTTCGCCCCATGGAGTCCAATTCGACAAAGCTATGCCGGCAAGCAGGACGGCGAAAATTCCGCCGAGCCCCAAGACAAGGTTGCGAGATTCCTTGGTGCTGCTGGACATGCCTGCGCGAGTTGGTGGAGGGACGAACAATCCTCATAAATGAGCATACGCGCGTTTACGAACTGGTTAACAGACCTGAGGGGGGATTACCCGCCCTGCATCGCCTTGTCGCTTGGCACGGCCGCCTCCACGGCCTTGAGAAAGACCGTGGGCAATCCGGCCTGGGAGATCTGGCTCAGCGGCCACCAGACTCCCTCGCCTTGCGGTGACCGCGCCGCGTGCGCGATCTCGACGGCGAGGTCGAGCTCGAAATGCGTGAAGACGTGACGGATGGGGTCGGCCAGTCGCCGCCAGCGCCGGCCGCGTGGCCGGAACTTGGCGATCTCCGCCAAGTCGGGCCCCTGGGCCGTCCAGCTCGTCGTCGGGACCTGCACCATGCCCGCCAACAACCCCCGCTCCGGGCGTCGGGTGAGCCAGACCTCACCCTGCGGATTGATCAAGACGAATGCGACGCCGTGGCGCGCCGGCCGTTTGCGCCTGGCTGGTTTGACCGGGAAACGCGCCTGCTCGCCCTGCGCCGCGGCGCGACAGGCCGCCTGCCACGGGCAGAATCCGCAAGCAGGCGCACGCGGCGTGCAGACCCCGGCGCCGAGATCCATGATCGCCTGCGCGAAATCGCCAGGTCGCGTCGACGGCATCAGCCCTTCGACCACCGCGCGGATCGCATGCTTGGCCTGCGGCAGAGGTGTCTCGATCGCGGCCATCCGCGCGATCACGCGCTCGACATTGCCGTCGACCGCGGCGCTGCGCCGGTCGAAGGCGATCGCGGCGATCGCGGCGGCCGTATAAGGCCCGATGCCGGGCAGCGCGCGCAGCGCCGCCTCGTTGTCGGGAAAACGGCCGCCATGATCGGCGACGATGATCTGCGCGCAGGCATGCAGGTTGCGCGCGCGGGTGTAGTAGCCGAGCCCCGCCCAGGCGCGCAGCAGTTCTTCGCGCGGGGCCGCGGCCAATGCCGCGACATCCGGCCATTGCGTCAGAAAGCGCATGAAATAAGGCCCCACCGTCGCCACGGTGGTCTGCTGGAGCATGATCTCGGAGAGCCAGACGCGATAGGGATCCTGGCGCACGCCGCGCGCGGCGCGCCATGGCAGGACCCGTGCATGGCGGTCGTACCAGCCCAGCAAACTCGCGCCCAGAGGCGACTCGTGCGGCGCGGAAGGAGATCTTCGTGATGTCATCGCAACTGGCCTCGCCACCGGCTTAGACTTCGCCCCACCCCCATGTCGAGATCGATTCACCGATGGCACCACGTGCTCTGTCGCGCAGCCTGGTCAAGGTAACCCGCCCGATCCTCGCTAAAGGCGGCACGGCGCTGGCCGAACTCGTGGCCGCGTGGCCGCAGATCGCGGGGCCGCGTCTCGCCGAGTCCACCGCCATCGACCGGCTCGCGCTCCCCCGTGGCGCCGCGGCCGGCCGTGGCCCTGGAATCTTGCATTTGCGCGTCGAACCCGCATTGGCGCTCGAACTGCAGCACGTCGCGCCTCAGATCATCGAAAGGCTCAATGCCTATCTCGGCTACGCCGCGGTCGGGCGGATCGCCCTCGCGCAAAGACCGATCTCCCGGCTCGGTGGCGTGAAACGCCGCCGCGCCTCGCTGCCTCCGGATGCGAGCGCGCGGGCCGCCGCCGAAAAATCTGCCGCAATCATCGAGGACCCTGAACTACGTGCCGCCCTGAGCCGTCTGGGCAGCCAGCTGCTCAAGCGTCGCAATAGCTGACGTCCCGAACGGGTGTGAATAGACTTATCCCCAAGGCGCGCCCTGTCGCTTGGCGACTCGGACGCCACGTCGTTAGGTTCATCAACATCTTGTAGGTCCCATGCGCAAATCATCTCGTATCTTGATCGTCACGGCCGCCCTGCTCTCGTTCATCGGAGGCGGCGACCTGTGGGCAAACCCCGGGGCAAGTCCCGCCGAGGCCAGGGATATCGCGGGCGTGACCCGGCTCTCCCAGGCGACCCCGGCGATCGACCCGGCCTTGCTGGCGCCGCGCAAGGAGGGCGACGACTTCATCATGGGCGCCGCGAATGCGCAGGTCGTGATCCTCGAATACGCCTCGCTGACCTGCCCGCATTGCGCGCGTTTCCACGCCGAGGTGCTGCCCAAGCTCAAGGCCGAATATGTCGATACCGGCCTGGTGAAGTACATCTATCGCGACTTCCCGCTCGATCGCGTCGCGCTCCAGGCCGCGCAGGTCGCGCGCTGCCTTCCGGCCGAGCGCTACTACTCCTTCCTCGACGTGCTGTTCCGCCAGCAGGAGCAATGGGCCGCGGGCAAGGATCCCGTGGAGATGATCGAACGCGTGAAGCAGCTCGGCCAGCTTGCCGGCATGCCGCGCGATCAATCCGCCGCCTGCGTCGCCGATCAGGCCATGCAGCTGAAGATCGTCGCCGCCGCGCAAGCCGGCGAGAAGGACTATCAGATCCGCGCCACGCCGACGGTGGTGATCAACGGCAAGCGCCACGCTGGCGCCACTAGTTTCGAAGATCTCGACAAGGTGCTTCGGCCGCTCGTCCGGAAACCCTGACCGAGTTCCGGCAAGCCTGTTCAGCAAACAGAAGGTTCAGCGCGCGACATGCAGTTCATCAAGCTCCGCCTCGCCGGCTTCAAATCCTTCGTCGAGCCGACCGAGTTCTTCATCGAGCCCGGGCTGACTGGCGTGGTCGGGCCCAATGGCTGCGGCAAATCCAATCTTGTCGAGGCGCTGCGCTGGGTGATGGGCGAGAACCGCGTGAAGCAGATGCGCGGCGGCGAGATGGATGATGTCATCTTCGCCGGCACGTCGGCACGGCCGGCGCGCAACGTGGCGGAAGTGGCCGTACTGATCACGAACGATGAGAAGAAGGCGCCTGCGGCCTGGAATGATCTGAGCGAGATCGAGGTCAGTCGACGCATCGAGCGCGGTGAAGGGTCGGCCTATCGCATCAGCGGCAAGGAGGCCCGTGCGCGTGACGTGCAGCTCTTCTTCGCCGACATCGCTTCGGGTTCGCATTCGCCGGCTCTGGTCAGCCAGGGCCGGATCGCCGCCATCATCAACGCCAAGCCGGCCGAGCGCCGGCAGATCATCGAGGAAGCCGCCGGCATCACCGGCCTGCATGCGCGTCGGCATGAGGCCGAGCTCAAGCTGCGTGCCGCCGAGCAGAATCTCGCGCGCCTCGACGATGTGATCACGACGCTCGATACGCAGCTCCAGGCGCTGAAGAAGCAAGCCAAGCAGGCCGAGCGCTACCGCAATCTCGCCGGGCTGATCCGCCGGGCCGAAGCCATTCTGCTGACGCTGAGATGGCGCGAGGCCGATGCGACCAATGCGGCGGCGGCGGAGCGGCTCCAGGCCGCCGAGCAGACCGTCGCCGAGGCGACGCTGCGCGTGGCGACGGCGACCACGCGACTGGCCGAGATCAGCGTGCGGCTTCCGGATCTGCGCAAGGCGGAAGCCGAAGCCGCGGCGAAGACCGCGCGGTTGGAATCCCAGGCCCAGGCGCTCGACGAAGAGGAAGCGCGCGTCAACTCCGCCATCGAGGATCTGATCCGACGGCTGGCGCAGCTCGCTGACGATCGCACACGCGAGGCCTCCCGTCGCCACGACGCGGCCGCCGCGATCGAGCGGTTGCAGCAGGAACGCGTCGAGATCGAGGAAACGGCGACGGCCGCCGAGTCGCGTCTGGAAGAAATCCGCGCCGCCGTCGACCGTCAACGCTTCGCAGTCAGCGAGCGTGAGGAAGCCGTCGCGCAGGCGACCGGGGCCGTTGCGGCGGCCGAGGCGGAGCGCAGCGCGCTGCAGCGCCAGGTCACCGAAATCGAGACTCGGCTCGCCGAGCTGACGAGCCGCTTGCACAGCAGCGACAACGATCGTCTGCGGCTCGAGGCCAGCGCGATTCCCGTCAATCAGCGCGAAGCGGCCGAAGCCGAGGTCGCCGCCGCGGAAGCTACCGTCACCGCCGCTCAGACGCGCGTCGAAGCGGCCGAGGCTGCACGTCGAGTCGCCCAGGAAGAAGAACGCGGCGCGCGCACGTCATTGAGCGCAGCCGAATCCAGCCTCGCCAAAATCGAAGGCGAAGTCACCGCGCTGCAACGACTGCTCGCCGATGGCGGCACGGCCGATCTCTTCGCGCCCGTCATCGATCAGATCCGCGTCGATGCCGGCTACGAGGACGCCCTGGGCGCGGCGCTCGGCGACGATCTCACCGCCCCCCTCGACTCGACAGCCCCGGCGCATTGGCACGGCACCGAGTTGCGCGATGCCGATCCGCGACTGCCCGTCGGCGCGGAACCCTTGGCCGCGCATGTGCAAGCCCCCGCCGCGCTCGCGCGACGCCTGGCCCAGATCGGCCTGATCGACGACTCCCTGGCGCCCAGCGCGGCGCTGAATCTCGCGACGGGCCAACGCCTCGTCACCCGCGCAGGCGCGCTGTGGCGCTGGGACGGATTCACGGTCAAGGCTGGCGCGCCTTCCGCCGCAGCCACGCGACTGGCTCAGCGCAATCGGCTCAATGAATTGCTCCCCTTGCGCGACGGCGCGCTGGCGCAGCTCGAAGCCGTTCGGCAACGCATGGCCGTCGCGCGCCAGGCGGAAATCGCCGCCAGCGACGCCGAGCGCGCGTCCCGGCAAGCGGTACGCGCCGCCAGCGAGACGCTCGACACGGCGCGGCGCAACGCCGCCAGGCTGGCGCGGCAAACCGCCGAACAGAACGCCCAGCTCGCGGCGCTGGTCGATCGCATCGAGCGCCTGACGGCCGATCGCGCCACGGACGATCTGCGCCGCTTGGCGCTCGTCGCGCGCCTCGGCGAATTGCCGGACATCGACAGCGCGCGCGCCCAGCTCCAGGACGATCGCAGGATCCTGCAGGGCGAGCGCGACGAGCTCACCAATTTGCAGAGCGAGCATGCGCGGCTGGCGCGTGAGCGGGAAAGCCGTTCACGCCGTCTCGCCGCGATCGGCGACGAGACCACCGCCTGGCAGAACCGCGCCGACAGCGCCGATGCCCAGCTGGCCCAGCTTCTCGTCCGCATCGAGACCGAAGAGACGGAGCGGCTGCGGCTCGTGCAACAGCCGGCCGCGATCGCGGCGCGGCGCACCCAGATCATCGCTCTCGTCACGGCGGCCGAAACGGAACGTCGCGCCCATGCCGATGCGCTGATCGACGCGGAAGCCCGCGCCCGCGACGCCGAGCGCGCGCTCAAGGCCGAGGAAGCCACGCTGATGGCCGAGCGCGAGACTCGCGTGCGCGCCGAAGCGCAGGCCGAACAGGCGATCGCCCATGTCGCCGATGTGACCGCGCGGATCCGCGAACGGCTGGATTGCGCGCCCGAGGAGACTCTCGTGACGGGCGGCGTCGATCCCGAGGACGAGCTGCCCTCGATCGAACAGATCGAAGCGCGGGTGGAACGCCTGACGCGCGAGCGCGACAATGTCGGCCCGGTGAATCTGCGCGCCGAGCAGGAGGCCGAAGAGCTCGAACTGCAGGTGCAGACGATGATCGCCGAGAAGGACGACCTGCGCGGCGCCATCGCCAAGCTGCGTCAAGGCATCGGCAGCCTCAATCGCGAGGGCCGCGAGCGTCTCGTCACCGCGTTCGAGCAGGTGAACAAGCATTTCCAGGAATTGTTCGGCGCGCTGTTCGGCGGCGGCGCGGCGCATCTGCAGCTCTCAGCCCCTGCCACGGAAGAGGGCGAACCGGTCAACAACGATCCGCTCGATGCCGGCCTCGAGGTGATGGCCTCGCCGCCAGGCAAGAAGCTGCAATCCCTGTCGCTGCTCTCGGGCGGCGAGCAGGCGCTGACTGCGCTCGCCCTGCTGTTCGCCGTCTTCTTGACGACCCCGGCGCCGATCTGCGTCCTCGACGAGGTCGACGCGCCGCTCGACGACGCCAATGTCGACCGCTTCTGCAAGCTGCTCGACACGATTTCGGCGCGCACGCAAACTCGGTTCGTGGTCGTCACCCATCACCGCATGACCATGTCGCGAATGGATCGCCTGTTCGGCGTCACGATGGCCGAACGCGGCATCAGCCAGCTCGTCTCCGTCGACCTCACCCAAGCCGAGCGGATGCGCGCGACGGGTTGAGTGTGCGACGGCCGCGAAGTGGGAATCTGCTGTCGTTTCAGCCCATTAAATCCAGGCGAAGCGCCTTGACAGGGGGTGACCCCATCCGTAGTTTCCGCGCCGTGAAAAACGGCCGGGCCATCCTCCCGCGCCATGCCAGAGACTGATCCCGACAAGCGCTCTCCTCCTTCATCGGAACGCAATCCCCCAGGGGATGACGACTTCGCTTCCCGCCTCGCGGCGGCGCGGAGTCGGAGAGGCGGCGATAGCGACAAGACGAGCGATGTCGCCGCACGCAACACGGGTCAACTCGGGCTTGGCTTTCGAATCGCCGTCGACCTCCTCGCGGGGGTGATGGTGGGGGTCGGGATGGGACTGGCGCTCGACCGGTGGCTCGGTACCAGCCCCTGGCTCATGCTCGTGTTTCTCGTCTTCGGCTTCGCCGCCGGGATGACGAACATGCTGCGCTCGATGCGCGCCAACGATGCAGCGCGCCTCAAGGTGGCGAGCGAGCGCAAGGAACGGGAACGCGACGGCGCCGACTGAGCGATCAGGCGGCGATGAATGAAACAGGACGCATCCGGCCGGCAGCGGTGGTTGCGCAAGGATCGAAGAGAAACGAACGTGGCCAGTCCGCTCGAGCAATTCACGATCAAGCCCATCGTTCCGCTGTCCATCGGCAAGATGGATATTTCCTTCACCAATTCGTCGCTGATGATGACGCTCGCGGTGGCGGTGATCGTCGTGCTCCTCGTATTCTCGGTGCGGCGCCGCGATCTGGTGCCGGGCCGCCTGCAATCCATCGCCGAGCTGAGCTACGAGTTCATCGCCGGCATGGTGCGCGAGAATGTCGGCGACGAGGGCCGCAAGTATTTCCCGTTCATCTTCTCCGTCTTCATGTTCGTGCTGTTCGGCAATCTGCTCGGCCTGATTCCGGGCGCGTTCACCTTCACCAGCCACATCGCCGTGACCTTCGCCCTCGCGCTGGTGATCTTCATCGGCGTCACGGCGATCGGCATTGCGCGCCACGGCACGCATTTCTTCACGCTGTTCTTTCCGCACGGCGCCCCCCTAGCGGCGGCGCCGATCCTGATCCCGATCGAGGTGATTTCCTATCTCTCGCGCCCGATCAGCCTCTCGGTCCGGCTCTTCGCCAACATGACCGTGGGCCACATCATCCTGAAGATCTTCGCCGGGTTCGTGGTGTCGCTGGGCGCGTATTTCGTGCTGCCCGGCGTGGTGCCCTTCGGCCTGCTCGTCGGACTCACCGCGCTCGAGTTCTTCGTCGCCTTCCTGCAGGCCTACATCTTCACGATCCTGTCCTGCATCTACCTGAACGACGCGGTCCATCTGCACTGATCGCGTCCTTCGTCCATCCCGCTACCCAACCAACCTCGAAAGGAAGACTTCAATGGAACCAGCAGCAGCCAAGCTCATCGGCATGGGTCTCGCCGCGATCGGCATGATCGGCGCCGGCATCGGCGTGGGCTCGGTGTGGGCCAGCTTGATCCAGGCGGTCGGCCGCAACCCGGCCTCGAAGGACACCGTCCAGACCTTCGCGTATATCGGCTTCGCGGTGACGGAGTTCATCGCGCTCCTCGCCTTCGTCGTCGCCATCCTCATCTACGTTTCCTGACGAACGGACCGGCTTGCTTCACCGGCGATCGACGATGGTCTCACGCACTCTCCTCCTGATGACGGTTGCCGGTTTCACCGGTCTGGTCGCCCAGCAGGGTCTGGCGGCGGACACGCGCGCCGCCGGCATGCCGCAATTCGACCTGTCGCGATTCCCGGGTCAGATCTTCTGGCTCGGCGTGACGTTTCTCGTCCTCTATTGGGTGATGAACAAGGTCGCTTTGCCACGGATCGGTGAAGTGCTCGACGCGCGCGCCAATCGTATCGGCGCCGATCTCGATCGCGCGTCGTCCCTGAAGGCCGAAGCCGATCAGACTCGCGCCGCCTACGAGAAGGCGCTGGGCGAGTCGCGTGCGAAGGCGCAGGAAGTCGGCCGCGCCACCGAAGCCAAGCTGACCAAGGAAGCGGCGGAACGGCAAGCCGTGCTCGGCAACGAACTCGCCGCGCGCGTGCGCGAGGCGGAGCGTCGCATCGCCGCGGCGAAGACGACGGCGATGGCCAATCTCGCCGGCGTGGCGGCGGAGGCCGCGATGCTCGCGGTCGAGCGCGCATCCGGCGTGAAGGTCACGTCCGCCGAGGCGGACGCCGCGGCGCGTGCCGTTCTCGCCCACCGCTGACGCCCCAGAACGAGAGAGAATATTTCCATGGCCGATCCCACGCACGGCTCGCTGCTCGAGAATCCCGAACTCTGGGTCGCCGTCGCGTTCGTCACGTTCTTCGTGGTGGTGTGGAAACCGCTCAAGAAGGCACTCATCGGCGGACTCGATGCGCGCGCCGAGCGGATCAGCAAGGAACTCGACGAGGCGCAACGCCTGCGTGAGGAAGCGCATGCCCTGTTCGCGGATTTCCAGCGCAAGCAGCGCGACGCGATCCAGGAGGCGGAGGCGATCATCGCCCGCGCCAAGTCGGAAGCCGAGCGGCTCCAGCGCGAGGCGAAGGCGAAGCTCGAGGCCGACCTCAAGCGCCGCGAGAACCAGGCGCTGCAGCGCATCGCCCAGGCCGAGCAGGCCGCGACGGATGAAGTCCGCGCCGCCGCCGTGGACGTCGCACTGACCGCCACGCGCCACCTCCTGGAACAGAAGATGGATGCCGCCGCTCAGGCGCGCCTGATCGACCAGGCCATCCGCGAGTTGCCGAGCAAGCTGAACTGACCGGCCCGCCTCGTCGCGGAGGCTTCGTCAGGACATCAAAAGGGCGCCGCTGCGGCGCCCTTTTTCTCGTGTCCCTCAGGCTTTCGCCCCTCTATTCCGCCGCCTGCGGCACGGGATCGCGCTGCGGTTTCCAGCGCAGCACGGGCGCGCGGGCGGCGCGTGTCTCGTCGAGGCGTCGGCGCGGCGTGAGGCGCGGACTCGCGCGGAAATACTCGACCTCGCCGCGCTCGGCGCGCACGACCAGCGCGCGCATCGTGTCGACGAACATGTCGAGCGACTCCTTGGTCTCGGACTCCGTCGGCTCGATCAGCATCGCGCCATGTACGACCAGGGGGAAGTACATCGTCATGGGATGATAGCCCTCGTCGATCATCGCCTTGGCGAAGTCGAGCGTCGTCACGCCGGTATCCTTGAGGAAGCGATCGTCGAACAGGCATTCATGCATGCACGGCCCCTCGAAAGACGCGGACATCACGTCCTGCAGCCGCGCCATCACATAGTTCGCGTTGAGCACGGCATCGTTCGACGCCTGCCGGATGCCATCGGCGCCATGGCTCAGCATGTAGGTCAGCGCGCGGACATACATGCCCATCTGGCCATGGAAGCCCTTGAGCCGCCCGAAGGCGGACTCGGTCTGCGCCTTGTGCTCGATCAGCGCGAAGCCATCGGCGCCGTGCACCACGTAGGGCACCGGCGCGTAGGCCGCGAGACGCGCCGAGAACACCACCGGGCCGGAGCCGGGGCCGCCACCGCCATGCGGCGTCGAGAACGTCTTGTGCAGATTGATGTGCATGGCATCGACGCCGAGATCGGCCGGCCGCACACGTCCCGCGATGGCGTTGAAATTGGCGCCGTCGCAGTAGAAATATCCGCCCGCCTCGCGCACCAGCCGCGCGATCTCGACGATGTCGGTCTCGAACAAGCCGCAGGTATTCGGATTGGTGAGCATGATCGCCGCGACGTCGGGACCGAGCTTGGCCTTCAGCGCGGCGACGTCGACGCGACCGCGCGCATCCGCCGGGATCGCGTCGACATCGAAGCCGATCGCCGCCGCCGTGGCCGGATTCGTGCCATGCGCGGATTCCGGCACCAGCACGCGGCGCCGGATCGCCGCCTCTCCGCGCGCCTCGATCGCCGCGCGGATCGCGACCATGCCGCAGAACTCACCATGCGCGCCGGCGCCGGGCGATAATGCGACGGCCGGCATGCCGGTCAGCGTCTTCAGCCAATGCGCGAGCTGATCCATCAGCTCGAGCGCGCCTTGGACGGTCGACACGGGCTGCAGCGGATGGACATCCGCGAAACCCGGCAGTCGCGCCATCTTCTCGTTGAGCCGCGGATTGTGCTTCATCGTGCAGGAGCCGAGCGGGTAGAGCCCGGCATCGATCGCGAAATTCTTCTGGCTCAGCCGCGTGTAGTGGCGCACGACCTGCGGCTCCGACAGCCCGGGCAGGCCGATTGGCGCCTTGCGCTCCAAGCCGCCGAGACGGCGTGCGACCTTGGGAATTTCGGGCAGATCGACGCCAGTGCGCCCCTCCACGCCCTGCTCGAAGATCAGCTTCTCCTCCATCACCAGGCCGCGATGCCCCGATGCGGTGACGACAGGCGCGAGCGCAGCCGTCGCGCCGTCTTCGCGCGTGGCGCGACCTTGAGACTTGTCCATCACAGCACCTCCTCGAGCGCCGTCGCGAAGCGATCCATCTCCGCGACGGTATTGGTTTCGGTGGCCGCGACGATCAGGAGATCGCCGAGCTCCGGACGCTCGGGCCAGAGGCGCGAGGCGGGAACGCCAGCGAGCACGCCCTTGGACGCGAGTTCGTCGACGACACCGGCGGCCGGCACCGGCAGCTTCAACGTGAACTCGTTGAAGAACTGATCGGTCATCAGCCGCGCACCGCGCACGCCGTCGAGCTTCTCGGCCAGCATCACCGCTGCGGCGTGGTTGAGCTCGGCCAAGCGACGGAATCCGGCCTCGCCGAGCAGCGAGAGGTGGATCGTGAAGGCAAGCGCGCAGAGACCGGCATTGGTGCAGATGTTCGACGTCGCCTTCTCGCGACGGATGTGCTGCTCGCGCGTCGAAAGAGTCAGCACCCAGCCGCGACGGCCTTCGGTATCCACGGTCTCACCGGTCAGCCGTCCCGGCATCTGGCGCACATATTTCTCCCGGGTCGCGAACAGGCCGACATGCGGTCCGCCAAAATTCAACGCGTTGCCCATCGACTGGCCTTCGCAGGCGACGATGTCGGCGCCCATCTCGCCCGGCGAGGCGACGAGGCCCAGGGATGCAATCTCCGTCACGACGGCGATCAACAGCGCTCCCTTCGCTTGGCAGATCTTGGCCAGCGGCGCGAGATCGACGAGCTGCCCGAAGGCGCTGGGGTTCTGCACGACCACGCAGGAGGTGTCGGCATCGATCAGCGCCGCGAGATCCTCGGTCAGGCCCGGGCGCGGCGCGGCGCCGACGGCCTTGAACCCGCCGAAATGCGCATGCGTCTCGACCACCTGTCGATAATGCGGATGCAAGCCGCCCGAGAGCACGGCGCGGCCACGCTTGGTGACGCGGTTCGCCATCATGACGGCTTCGACCGTCGCCGTGGCGCCGTCGTACATCGAGGCATTGGCGACTTCCATGCCGGTGATCAGCGCCACCTGCGTCTGGAACTCGAAGAGATACTGCAGCGTGCCCTGCGAGACTTCGGGCTGGTAGGGCGTGTAGGAGGTCAGGAACTCGCCGCGCTGGATGAGGTGATCCACGGAGGCCGGGACGTGATGACGATAAGCGCCGGCGCCGATGAAGCTGGCCATCGAGCCGGCCGGGCGATTCTTCGCGGCGAGCGCGGCGACATGACGCTCGACCTCGAGCTCGCCCATCGTCGATGACAAGCCGGCGATCGGCCTGTCGAGACGCGCCGAGGCGGGCACATCGCGAAACAGCGCGTCGACGGAGGGAACACCGATGGTCGCGAGCAGGGCGCGCCGATCGGCATCCGTGTGCGGCAGGTAGCGCATGGTGGAGTCAGCTCCTCACGACAGCGTGCCGAGATAGGTCTTGTACGCCGCCTCATCCATCAGCTCGGCGAGTTCGGCCTTGTTGGAGAGCTTGATCTTCATGAACCAGCCCTCGCTCATCGGCGATTGATTCACGCGCGCGGGATTGTCGGGGAGCGCCGCGTTCGACTCTACGACCTCGCCGGAGACCGGCGCGTAGACCTCGCTGGCCGCCTTCACGGATTCCACGACGGCCGCCTCGCCGCCGCGCTTCACATTCTTGCCGGCAGCCGGCAACTCGACGAACACGACATCGCCAAGCTGCGATTGCGCATAGTCGGAGATGCCGCAGGTGCCGACATCACCGTCGACGCGGACCCATTCATGTTCCCTGGTGAAACGAAGCTCGGCCATATGACTCTCCCTGAACTCAGCCTCTGAAATAGCGATGCGGCGTGAACGGCATGGCGACGATCTTCGCCGGCCGCGGCACACCGCGGACCACGAGCTGCACCTGCGTCCCCGCCGCGGCGAATGCCGACTCGACATAGCCCATGGCGATCGGACCGCCGACCGTCGGGCCGAAGCCGCCGGATGTGACCTCACCGATCTTGCGGCCGGACGCATCCGTGACTTCCGTATGTTCACGCGCGGGCGCCCTGCCGTCGGGCAGCATGCCGACGCGCTTGCGCTTCGGGCCCGACGCCAGCTCCGCCTGCACGCGCGCGGCGCCGGGAAAACCACCGGCCTCGCGGCGACGCTTCTGGATCGACCACACGAGATCCGCCTCGACCGGCGATGTCGTCGTGTCGATGTCGTGGCCGTAGAGACACAGGCCAGCCTCGAGGCGCAGCGAGTCGCGTGCACCCAAGCCGATCGGCTTCACTTCCGGCTGGTCGAGGAGCAGGCGCGCCAGGCGCTCGCAATCCGACGCCGCGACGGAGATCTCGACGCCGTCCTCGCCCGTGTAGCCGGACCGGGTGATCCATACCGTCATGCCCACGATGGTCGCGGTCCCGAAGCTCATGAATTTCATCGATCGGATCGCAGGCGCGAGCCGCAGCATCACGTCGATCGCGCGCGGCCCCTGCAATGCGAGCAGCGCGCGATCGTCGAGCTCGGTGAGCGTAGGCCCACGCAGATGCGCGCGCATATGGGCGATGTCCTGGGCCTTGCAGGCGGCGTTGACGACCAGGAACAGATGGTCGCCTGCATTGGTCACCATCAGATCATCGAGGATGCCGCCCTGCGCATTGGTGAACTGGGTGTAGCGCGTCTTGCCGATGCCGAGGTTGACGATGTCCGCGGGAACCAGCGTTTCCAACGCGGCGGCGGCGGCGGGGCCATCGAGCCGCACCTGGCCCATATGCGAGACATCGAACAACCCTGCCGCCGTGCGCGTGTGATTATGCTCGGCCAGCACGCCGGCCGGATACTGCACGGGCATGTCGTAGCCGGCGAACGGCACCATCTTCGCGCCGAGCGCGCGATGGAGTGCGTTGAGCGGCGTGACCTGTGGCGGCGGGTCTTGGGTATTGGACATCGGATCCTCTGGACAGCATGCGCGCGCCGGCCCGCTTCACGCAGGTTTGGCGACCGCGCCCCCTCTGTCCTTGGACCTGAAAGATTCACCAACGGGCCCGGCATGGGCGCGTTCGCTTACATCTTCGGTGAGGCCGAGCCCTCGCGAGCCTGACCTACTTTCCAGAGTCTCCGCGCCCCGCGGTCCTTTTTGCCTGAGAGTTTCCGGGGCGGTTGCTCCTTCGGCGCCGGCTCAAACGTTCCGATGAACGAATCTCCGGTCTCTCCCGCGGCGCGGCAGTGGCAGCCAATGTACCCCTCGTCGCGGGCGAGTCAATCACGCGTCGCTGACGTGCTTAATGTGTCGTTCACTTCGCCGGCTTTCACTTGGCCGGCTTGTTGCGTCGATTCCAGGCGAGCTGGTCTTCGGTCAATTGCAGGCCGACCCAGATCCGATATTCCGGCGCACGCTCCGGCTCGGTGATCGGGATACGCGGCGCGAGCTCATCGATCTTGCCGACCCGCACGCGATTTTCCGGCCATTCGAAATCCATCTTGAAGGCCTGACGGGTGATGACCTTGCCTTGCGGATCGACGATCGCGACGAAATAGTCGATCGATTGTTTGCCGGTCCGATTCGCAGGCCCGCGCTCCGCCGCGATCGCGACCTGGAGATCGACATTGACGGCGCGCCGCTCCGGCTTGCATTCGACGACGACGTCGGCGATGCGCGCCTGCGCGACCACATCCGTCAGATCACGGCCCGCAGCATCCCGGAAGATCGTCATCTCGCCGGCGTCCGCGAGAATCAGCCCTTGCGGACAGATGGAACGTGGATTGGGCGCTTCCGAGATCCCCAGCCAGCCGCAACCGCTGAGCAGGAGCGCCGTAACGAGAGCGGCCGAGAGCCGGGCGCTCACAGCTTCTTGTGCGCGCCGTCGCAGAGCGGCTTGGATGCCGTCGCCTTGCAGCCGCAGAACCAAAGCGTCTTGCTCTCGGCAGCTTCGTAGGGCAACGGCGAGAGGCCCGTGCCGGTATGCGCCCCGTCGCAGAAGGGCTGCTTCTTCGACCGACCGCATGCGCACCAGAAATACTTCTTGCCGGCCTCGACGGCGACGCCGTAGGGCGCCTTCTGAGCGACGACGGGTTCAGTCATGGGCAAAACTCCAGGAGTTGCGGTCGAGGGCGGGGTCGGCGCCGGGACGGCGTCGAAGGCAGATCGGGAAAGCGCTGGACAAGCTTTGCTTCGGGCGCGCGAGGCAGAGTAGCTTCGCGTCCGAAACGCCAGCGACACTAGACAACGCTTCTCGATTCCTCAAGTTTTCCAGGCGTTTTGCGCTCAAGATGACCCTCACTCCCAAGCCTGATCTGACGATTCTCCTGGCTGCACCGCGCGGCTTCTGCGCCGGCGTCGATCGGGCGATCCTGATCGTCGAACGCGCGCTCGAGAAGTGGGGCGCGCCGGTCTATGTGCGCCACGAGATCGTGCACAACCGCGTCGTCGTGGAAGCACTCGAAGCGCGCGGCGCGATCTTCGTCGCCGAACTCGACGAGGTGCCGACTGATCGTCCGGTGATCTTCTCCGCCCATGGCGTCCCCAAAGCCGTGCCGGCCGAGGCGCGGCGGCGCGACATGATCTACGTCGACGCGACCTGCCCGCTGGTGAGCAAGGTCCACAACGAAGCGGAGAACCACTTCGCGGCCGGGCGACACATCGTGCTCATCGGTCATGCCGGCCATCCCGAAGTCGTCGGCACGATGGGCCAACTGCCGGCCGACGCGACGTCGCTGGTCGAGACCGAGGCCGATGTCGCACGCCTCGCGCCCTCCGATCCCGAGCGCCTGGCCTATGTGACTCAGACGACGCTGTCGGTCGACGACACCGCCGCCATCGCCAACGCGCTGCGCGCGCGCTTTCCGGCCATCGTCGGCCCGCGCAAGGACGACATCTGCTACGCGACCACCAACCGCCAGGCCGCCGTCAAGGCGATCGCGGCGCGCGTCGACGCGATGCTGGTGGTCGGCGCGCCCAACTCGTCCAATTCCAAACGCCTGGTCGAAGTCGCGAAGGTCGCGGGCTGCACGCGCGCCTTCCTGATCCAGCGCGCCGACGAGATCGACTGGGGGAAACTCGGACCGCTCGGTTGCCTGGGCCTGAGCGCGGGCGCGTCGGCGCCGGAGACGCTCGTGCGCGAGGTGATCGATGCCGCGCGCACGCGCTTCAGCGTGACGGTCGAGGAGATCGTGGTGACGCGCGAGGACGTGCATTTCAACCTGCCCCGACTCCTCGCGGGCTAGGCGGTAGGCGCAGATGGCCGTCTATACGGAAGTGGATGACGAGGAGCTCGAGGCCTTCGTCGCCAGCTACGACATCGGCACGCTGGTCTCCGCGAAGGGCATCGCCGAGGGCGTCGAGAACTCGAACTACCTGATCCATACGACAAGAGGTCCGTGGATCCTGACGCTCTACGAGAAGCGCGTCGCCAAGGCCGACCTGCCGTTCTTCATGAACCTGATGGAGCATTGCGCGGCGCGCGGCATCGACTGCCCGTTGCCGATCCACGACCGCGACGGCCAGGTGATCCGCGAGATCGCCGGGCGCCCGGCGGTGATCGTCTCGTTTCTGCAGGGCATGTCGCCGCGTCGCGTCGCGCTGGAGCACTGCGCGCCCCTCGGAATGGCCCTCGCCAAGCTGCATGTCGCGGTCAGCGATTTCACGATGTCGCGCGAGAACGCCTTGTCGGTCGAAGGCTGGCGCAAGCTCGTCGCCGGCGCGCGGCCGCGCGCCGACGAGGTGCAGCCGGGACTCGGCGACGAGATCGCGCGCGAACTCGACTTCCTCGAGCTGCGCTGGCCCAAGCACCTGGCCGCCGGCGTCATTCACGCCGATCTGTTTCCCAACAACGTCTTCTTCCTTGGCGATCGGCTCAGCGGGCTCATCGATTTCTACTTCGCCTGCAACGATTTTCTGGCCTACGACGTGGCGATCTGCCTGAACGCGTGGTGCTTCGAGTCCGATCGCAGCTTCAATGCGACGAAGGCGATGCGCCTCGTCGGCGGCTACCGTCAGATCCGGGCGCTGAGTGCCCCGGAAATCGATGCGCTGCCGTTGCTGGCGCGCGGTGCGGCGTTCCGCTTCCTGCTTACCCGTCTCTACGACTGGCAGCACACGCCGACAGGTGCGCTGGTGAAGCCGCTGGACCCGATCGAGTATCTGCGCAAGCTGCGCTTCCATCGCAGCGTCGAGAGCGCTGCCGCCTATGGCATCTGAGGCCCGCCGCCGTGCTGCCATGTCGGCGCCCTGAAGCGGCCGCGCGCGCAGTGCGGGATCCGGCGTTTCATCTCAGGAGACCAGACATGCGAAGCCGCCTCGTCGCCACCTTCATGATCCTTGCCACAGCGCTGCCGGCCGCGGCGCAAACCGCCCGCGTCGATGATGGGCTCACCATCGTCGCCTTGACCGAATCGGCGCAGCGCGACGTGCCGCGCGACCGGCTGCGGCTGCAGCTGCGTGTCGAACAGACCGGCAGCGACGCCACACGCGTCCAGGGAGAAATCAACCGGCGGATGAATTCGGCGCTGGAGAAGGCGCGCGCCGTTGCGGAGCCGGGCAAGCTGCGTGTCGAGACCGGCGGGTATTGGATCTATCAGGAGCGACCACAGGATGCGCCGGCGCGCTGGCGCGGCGCGCAGACTCTCACGCTTGTCGGCAGCGAGACCGCGGCGATCCTGCCCTTGGCGGCGCAGCTGCAGCAGGAAGGCTTCCTGATGAACCAGATGGGCTGGGAGCTGAGCGACGACGCGCGCCGCAAGCACGAGGACGAGCTGACGACGGAAGCGATCGAGCGGCTTCGCGCGCGCAGCGAACTGATCGCGCGCGCGATGAATGGCGCGCTCGCGCGTTTCAGCAAGATCGGCGTCGGCAGCGTCGGTGGCGAACGCCCGCCCCCGATGGCGATGCGCGCCGCCCCCGCGCCGATGGGCGCCGGCGCGGCGGCGAGCGCACCGGTGGCGGCGGAACCCGGCATCGAGCAGGTGCAGGTGAATGTGCAGGCGGAAATCCTCGTGAAGCCCAATCCATGACTGCCGTCGAACCCCAGATCGTCGAATTGTTCGTCGACGGCGCTTGCTCCGGCAATCCCGGCCCCGGCGGTTGGGGCGCGATCCTGCGCTGGCGTGGTCATGAGAAGGAATTGTCGGGCGGCGAACCCGAAACGACGAACAACCGCATGGAATTGATGGCCGCGATCGCGGGCCTCACTGCGTTGACGCGCACGTCGCGCGTTCACGTGACGACGGACTCGACCTACGTGCGCGACGGCATCACAAAATGGTTGCCGCAATGGAAGAAGCGCGGCTGGAAGACGGCGGAAAAGAAGCCGGTCAAGAATGTCGATCTCTGGCAGGCGTTGGACTCGGCCGCCGCGCCGCATCACATCGATTGGCATTGGGTGCGGGGCCACACCGGCCATGCCGAGAACGAACGCGCGGACGCGCTCGCCCGCGCCGCGATCAGCGCGCTGCGTCGCCGTTGATCGCAGTCGCGTGAGACGACAGCGATGAGTCCGGCGGCCGGCGGGCGCGCCCTCCAGGCGCTGCTGCTCGGCGCGGTCTGCATCGGACTTTCCGGCGTGTTCGTGAAACTCTCGGAGGTCGGGCCACAGGCGAGCGCGTTTTATCGCATCGGCCTCTCCGCGCCGATCTTCTGGTTGTGGCTCGCCTGGAATCCGGCGCGCGCCGGCCATCGCCCGCTCGATCGGCACGAGATCTGGCTGCTCGCGCTGGCCGGTCTGGTCGTGTTCGGCGATTACGCGTCGTGGCATGTCTCGCTGAAGCTGACCTCCGTCGCGAACTCGACGCTGCTCGCCAATCTCGTGCCGATTTTCGTCGCGCTCTACGCGACGGTCGTCCTGCGCCGCCCGCCGCGCGCGGCGTTCCTCGGCGCCATGGTCATCACGCTGGCCGGCGCCGCCCTGCTGCTGCACGGATCGCTCAGCCTGTCGCTCGATCGCGCCATGGGCGACGGGCTTGCGGTGATCACCGCCATGTTCTACGCGGCCTATGTGATCCTTGTCGCGCGGCTGCGTGAGACCATGTCGACAGCGCGCTTGATGGCGTGGACCGGCACGATCGCTGGCCCCCTGTTCCTCGCGTTGGCGCTCGCGACCGGTGAGACCATCCTGCCTGCCACCGCGCGGGGCTGGCTGATCGTCGTTGGTCTCGTCCTGCTCTGCCAGGTCCTCGGCTCGGGGCTGATCGCCTACGCGCTGGCCCATCTGCCGGCGACGCTCTCGTCGCTCACGCTGTTGCTGCAGCCGGTCTTCTCGGCGCTCGGCGCATGGGTCATTCTCGGTGAGCGGCTCGGCGTCATCGAACTTGCCGGTGGCAGCCTGGTGCTGATCGGCGTCTATCTGGCGCGACGAACGAGTTGAACGAGACCGGGATAATCGACTCGAGGACAGGCCCGCATGGCGTCGCGCTCCGACATCTTCACACCCGACTTCCGGACGACGCCGTATTGGTGGGAGGCCGGCCCGCCGACCGCGGCATCGGCCCAGCTTCCCGATAAGGCCGATGTCGTGGTGATCGGCGGCGGCATCGCCGGTCTCTCGACGGCGATCGAACTCGGCCGCAGCGGCGTGCGCGCATTGGTCCTCGATCGCGAGGCGATCGGCTGGGGCGCGTCGTCACGCAACGGCGGCGCGCTTTCCGGGGCGGGCAGCCTCGGCCGGGCGAAGACGAATCTGCAGCAGGCGGTGGATGCCAAGCTGCTCGCGGAGATGGTCGACGAGGCCGAGGCGAGCTTCGAGGAATTCGAAGCGCTGCTGACCCGCGAGGATATCGACTGCGCCTATCGCCGCTGCGGACGTTTCGTCGGCGCCCATGCGCCCAAGGCCTTGGACACGCTCAAGCGCCGCGCCGACATGCTCAATGCCAGCGGGCGCGACACCGCGGAGATTCTTACGCGCGCGCGCGTCGGCGAGGAACTCGCGACCGACCGCTACCATGGCGGCCTGGTGATCACGCGCGCGGGTGGATTGCATCCCGCGCTCTACACGCAAGGCCTTGCGCGCGCCGCCGCGCGCCAGGGCGCCACGCTCATCAGTGGCATCGAGGTGCAAGGCTGGGCGCGCGAGGGCGCAACGCTCCGCGTGCGCACGAGCCAAGGGCCGATCGAGGCGCGCGCGCTGATGGTGGCGACGAACGGCTATACCGGCGCCGCGACGCCCTGGCACCGCCGGCGACTCGTTCCGGTCGCCAGCTACATGATCGCGACGGAGACTCTCGGCGAAGCGCGCGTGCGTCGGCTCATGCCGCGGTTGCGCGTCTACGGCGACACCAAGAAGCTGCTCTACTATTTCCGGTCATCGCCCGACACCACGCGCATCCTCTTTGGTGGCCGCGCCAGCTTCGTCGATGCCGATGTGCGGCGCGCCGGCGCCAAGCTGCATCGCTTCCTCGTGCATCTGCTGCCGGATCTCGGGGATGTCCGGATCACGCATGCGTGGAAAGGCAATGTCGCCTTCGCCCTGGACATGCTGCCGCATGTCGGCGTTCAGGACGGGGTGCATTACGCCCTGGGATGCAATGGCAGCGGCGTCGTGCCGATGACGCATCTCGGCCGCTGCGCCGCGCGGCAGATCCTCGGCAGCGCCAATCGCCCGTCCGCGTTCTCGCGCATGCCCTTCCCGACCATGCCGCTCTATGGCGGCAAGCCCTGGTTCATGCCCGCGATCGGCACCTGGTACCGGCTGCGCGATTTCCTCGATGGTTGGCGGGTGACCGACAGGTCGCGCTGATCAGCCGCGATCCGTGCCGACGCAATCGGCGACGCGCGCGAAACCATCGCGCCGCAGCAGGGCGGCGAGATCGTGCTTGATGCGTCCGATCAGACCGGGTCCGTGAAACGCGAGCGCCGTGTAGAGCTGCACCAGCGATGCCCCGGCGCGCAGCTTGACGTAGGCGTCATCGCCCGACGCGACGCCGCCGACGCCGATCAAGAGGACGCGCCCTTCGGTCAGCCGACGCATCACGCGCAGCATCGCCGTCGAGCGTTCGAACAGCGGGCGTCCGGAGAGGCCGCCGGTCTCGGCTTTCGCGGCGCCGCGCAGCGTCTCCGGCCGGCCGATCGTGGTGTTCGAGATGATGATTCCATCGAGCGCACGCGCCTGCGCCACGTCGGCCACGTCGGTGAGATCATCGGGCGTGAGATCGGGCGCGATCTTGACCAGCAGCGGTCGCGCCGGGGCCGGCATCGCAGCCTTCACGCGCGCCACCAGCTCGTCCAGCGCGGCGCGGCTCTGCAGCGCGCGCAAGCCCGGCGTATTCGGCGACGACACGTTGATGACCACGTAGTCGGCGACGCGCGCGAGCGCGGCAACGCCCTTCACGTAATCGTCCGCCGCGTCCACCGTCTCCTTGTTCTTGCCGAGATTGACGCCGAGCACGCCGGCGCGCTGGCGCGAAGCGAGCCGCGCCGCGACCGCTTCGATGCCGTCGCTGTTGAAGCCGTAGCGGTTGATGACGGCCTCGTCTTCGCTCAAGCGAAAGACTCGAGGACGCGGATTGCCCGGCTGGGGACGCGGCGTCACGGAGCCGATCTCGACGAACCCGAAGCCGAGCGCCCGCAGCGCATCGGGCACTTCGGCATGCTTGTCGAAGCCGGCCGCAATGCCGATGGGATTGGCGAACTCCAAGCCCCAGAGCCGCGTCGCCAGGATCGGATCGTCATCGCCCGGCCGAAGCAACGGCCCGCAGACGCGCAGCGCTCGGATCGCGAGCAGATGCGCCTGCTCCGGATCGAGCGCGCGGACGAGCGGAAATGCGAAGTCGAGAAAGCTCATGGCCCGGCATTTCGCTATCATGAGTCGGGTCGATGGGGGAGGCTTGCGTGCGGTTCGCAGGGATCTTGATGCTTCTGAGCATGTTCGCCGCTGCGGCGGAGGCGCAGCCGGCGGCGACGCGGGATGAATTCGACCGCTCGGTCGTCGTGCGGGCGGACAAGACGGGGATGCCGATCGCGGCTGATCTCGACGGCGACGGCAAACCGGATCGGACCTATGCCGTGCGCCTGCAGCGCCGCGACGCCGGCCCGACGGGCGATGCGACGTTGCGCTTCGCGAGCCCGTTCTGACGCCGCCTGCCCGCACCCAGTGAAGAAACCCTGGCGCTCGCCATCGCGCATGCGAGCGGCGCGCGCTGGATCATCCACGACCGGGAATTCTTCACGACGCCGATCTGGGGCGAACCGAAGCTGCCGCTTGGCGTCGCGCGCCGCGGCTCGGCCGAGCATCGCAGCCTCGTTCAGCAGGGCGCCAAGCCGCGCGGCGACATGCTCCTGCTCGGCACCGAGGCCGGCATCGACGTCGCGCTGTATTGGACGGGCAATGGCTATGCCGTGTTCGCGCCCAAGGAACAGCCGTGAGCGCCGCGTCGTCAGGCCGCGAGCCCCCAGGGGAAGACGTGCTGCCCGTCGGCGCCGAGCGGCAGCGGCGCCACCCGGATGACGCGCATCAGATCCAGCCCGCCATAGACATGCGGGAAGAGCGCGCCGCGCCTTGACGCCTCCCATTTGAGGCCGTCGCCAAGTCTGGCGCAGTCGACTTCGATGATGACGAGCCCGTCTTGTCCCGCGCGATGCCGCGCGACGCTCTCCACCACTTGCGCGGCGGAGGAAAAATGGATGAAGCCATCGGCGAGATCCTGGGTGGATCCGGCATAGCGGCCCAAGCCTTCCGCGGCACGCCATTCCTCGCGACGACAGACGTGATAGATGCGCGCATCACTCATCTGAAACAGGACGCTATCGCAGTCAGCGCGAGTCGGGCCAGTGCGCGTACCACCGATGCATGGCACCCGAACTGTCAAACGCCGCGGCTAACCTGCAACCCTCAGGCGGGTGCGGGATCGCAGAGGAGGGAACATGATCGGGTTCAGAACAATGCGGCTCAACCGACGCTGTGAGCTGGCGCTCGTCGTGACGACGCTCGCCGCGACGTCCGTTCATGCGCAAGTAGCGCTGACGATTCCGCAGATCCAAGGCAGTGGACATGTTTCGCCCTTCGCCGGCCAGGCCGTGAGTGGCGTAGATGGCGTGGTCACGGCAATCGTCTCGACCGGTTCGGCACGCGGCTTCTACATGCAGGACCCGCGCCCGGGCGGCGACGGCGATCTCGCGACGTCGGATGGACTCTTCGTCTTCACCGGCAGCACCACACCGAGCGTCACGGTCGGCCAACGCGTCGTCGTCAGTGGAAACGTCACGGAATTCCGCTCGGGCTGCAACAACTGCACGCCCACGAACAGCGCATACAACAACCTCTCGCTCACCGAGATAACCGCGCCGCAGGTCACGATCTCGGCCGCAGCCTCGCCCGGCGTGCCGGCCGCGATCATCCTCGGCGGCGGCGGCCGCACCGCGCCCAATGCGATCGGCACGGGGTCAGGCGTCTCGGTCGAGAGCGCGACGCATGTGTTCAACATCAATACCCAAGCGATCGATTTCTTCGAGAGTCTGGAAGGGATGCGCGTCAGCGTGCAGAATCCGATCGTCGTGGGTCCGCGCAACGGTTTCGGAGAGATCCCGCTGGTCGCGGATCTCGGCGTTGGCGCGCCACTGCCGACAGCGCGCGGTGGCGTCGCCGTGAGCGCCGGCAATTTCAACGGCACCCGGGTCATCGTCGACGACCCGTTGATCGGCAGCGCGAACATGCCGCAGGCCAAGGTCGGCGACCGGCTCCAGAACGTCGTTGGCGTGATGGACTACAGCTTCGCCAACTACAAGCTTCTCCTCACCACGCCGCCGACACTGACCGCAGGCGCGCTCGCCAAGGAAGTCGCCGCCAATGCCGGGGCGGGTCAGGTCTCGATCGCGAGCTTCAACGTCGAGAATCTCGCCGGCAACTCCGCCAACTCGAAGTTCGCTGCGCTCGCGCGGCAGATCGTGATCAACCTCAAAGCGCCCGACATCATCAGCCTGTCGGAGATCCAGGACGACAACGGCGCCACCGACAATGGGATCGTCTCGGCCAATGCGACGTTCAGCAAGTTGATCGCAGCGATCTCCGCGGCGGGCGGTCCCACCTATCAATTCGCGCAGATCGATCCCGCGAATGGCCAGGATGGCGGTGCGCCGGGCGGCAACATCCGTGTGGGCATGCTGTTCAACCCGGCGACCGTCGGCTTCGCTGCGCGTGCCGGCGGCGGCACCGACATAGCGGTCACGATCAATGGCGATGGCTCACTCCAACAGAATCCAGGTCGCGTCGACCCGACCAATCCCGCCTGGGTCAGCGTGCCACCGGGTAGCGGCGAAATCTTCGGCTTCGACGGCGCGCGCAAACCCTTGGCGGCCGAGTTCACCGTCAACGGCCAGCGTCTGATCCTGATCGCCAATCACTTCAAGTCGAAGAGCCAGGACCAGCCGCTGTTCGGTCGCTTTCAGGAGCCGGTGCAATTCACGTCGACCCAACGCAAGGCGCAGGCCGAGTCGGTTGCCGCGTTCGTGCGATCCCTGATCGCCGCCGATGCGGACGCCAGGATCGTCGTGCTCGGCGATATGAATGATTTTCAGTTCTCCGACACGCTCGCCATCCTGGAAGCCGCCGGCCTATCGAATCTCTACGATCTGCTCGCGGCGGCGGAGCGTTATTCCTACGTCTTCGATGGCGACAGCCAGGCCCTCGACCACATTCTGATCAGCGACGCACTCGCGGATTTCGCTGAGTTCGACGTCGTCCACGTCAACAGCGAATTCGTCGCCGCGGATCGCGCGAGCGACCATGACCCGCTGCTGCTGCGACTCAATCTGCAAGCGGCCGAAGCGGTCAGCGCACCAGCGACCGCGGGGCTGCTGCTTCCGGGCTTGGCGTGGCTGTTGCGGCGGCGGTCCGGCGTTGCCGAGTCAATCCGTCGAAACAGGCGCTGACGGCGATCGGGCCAGCTGCGACCGCGGTCGGGCGGCTCTCCGCATGCTCGACGACGAGGCCAGCCGCGCTGCGATAGAGGAACACGACGAGCGTGCAATCCGCACCGGAATAGCGGCGCATCTCGGCGGCGCCCTCGGCGCGCGAGAAATCGGCTTCGCCGAGCATGAACGGGAGGCGATCCGCTCGCAGCCCGAGCAGCTGCGGCGTCACCGGCAGAGGCGGCAGAGGCGGCGCCGCGGCCGGCTCGACGCTCATGATCTCAATCGTGGCCTGACGATCGATGAGCGCGGTCGGATTCGGAATCGCGTCGCCGATCGCCAGGGCGAGGCCGAACAGCGCGGCCACCATGGCGGCCACGCCTACATCACGCTCGATCGGTCGACGGATCGTCTCGGCAGTATGCTCGCTTGGCATCGTCGCCTCCTGCTCGCTCGATTGACGGGGCAGCGAGACCAACCAAGCAGGAAGCATGCCCAGTGAGCGGCATCAGGCGCTTAGCGCCGCGACGTGGTTAAGGCGTCGACGTTAAGTAAGATTCACCGACACGGGCTCGGACCGGCGCCGGGTTCACCGCCGCCATTGGGGCCGCCGCGCACGACCGCTGCGCGAGTTGACGGCGCCGCCGGTCGATCTCGGATTCGCGGCGCCGGCCGGTGTGGCCACATACCCGCCGGCGGGACCCTTCTCAGCCACGCCGCGCGGCATCTCCAGCTCGATCGACTCCAAGCGACGGATCTCGTCGCGCAACCGACCGGCCTCCTCGAACTCCAGATCGCCGGCAGCGTCCTTCATCTTCTGTTCGAGATCGGTGATCACGGCGCGCAGATTGTGGCCGACGGCGTGCTGCTTCTGGTCGATGCCGGTATCCACCAGCACGTGATCGCGCTCGTAGACGGAGCCGAGAATGTCACCGATCTGCTTGCGGATGCTTTCCGGCGTGATGCCGTGCTCGGTGTTGTAGGCGCCCTGCCGAGCGCGGCGACGGTCGGTTTCCTCGAGCGCCGCCTTGAGCGACTGCGTCATGACGTCGGCGTAGAGCAGCACGCGACCGTCGATGTTGCGCGCGGCGCGTCCGATCGTCTGCACCAGCGACGTCTTCGATCGCAAGAACCCCTCCTTGTCCGCATCGAGGATCGCGACCAGCGCGCATTCGGGAATGTCCAGACCTTCGCGCAGCAGATTGATGCCGATGAGAACATCGAAGGCACCGAGGCGCAGATCGCGAATGATCTCGATGCGCTCCAGCGTCTCGACGTCGGAGTGGATGTAGCGGACGCGCACGCCGGCCTCGTGGAGGTATTCGGTCAGATCCTCGGCCATGCGCTTCGTCAGAGTCGTGACCAGCGTGCGCTGGCCGCGCTTGGCGACCTCCCGGATCTCGCCGAGCAGATCGTCGACCTGTCGTTCGGTCGGACGGATCGTGCAGACCGGATCGATCAGCCCCGTGGGCCGGATGATCTGTTCGACGAACACGCCCCCCGTGCGCTCGAGTTCCCAGGGCCCCGGCGTCGCCGAGACATAGACCGTCTGTGGGCGCATCGCGTTCCACTCCTCGAACTTGAGTGGCCGGTTGTCCATGCAGGACGGCAAGCGAAAGCCGTATTCGCTCAGCGTGGTCTTGCGCGCCAGGTCGCCGCGATACATGCCGCCGATCTGCGGCACGGTCACGTGGCTCTCGTCGACGATCAGCACGGCATTCTTGGGCAGATACTCGAACAGCGTCGGCGGCGGCTCGCCGGGTGCGCGTCCAGTGAAGTAGCGCGAGTAGTTTTCGATGCCCGCACAGCTGCCGGTCGCGGCCATCATCTCGAGGTCGAATTGAGTGCGCTGCTCGAGACGCTGCGCCTCCAGCAGCCTGCCTGCGTTGCGCAGTTCAGGCAGCCGCTGCTTCAGATCGAGCTTGATGCGCTCCATCGCCTGATCGAGCGTCGGCTGCGGCATCACGTAGTGCGAATTCGCGTAGAGCCTGACCGCCTCGAGCACAGCGAATTTCTCGCCGGTCAGCGGATCGAATTCGTGGATCGCCTCGATCTCGTCGCCGAACAGCGTGAGCCTCCAGGCGCGATCCTCGCAATGCGCCGGAAACACCTCGACCGAGTCGCCGCGCACGCGGAACATGCCGCGCACGAAATTGGCGTCGTTGCGCTTGTATTGGAGCTTCACGAGCTGACGCAGCAGCGAATCGCGATTGATCCCCTGTCCGGCCGCGAGATCCATGGTCATCGACGAATAGGTCTCGACGGAGCCGATGCCGTAGATGCACGAGACCGACGCGACGATGATGACGTCCTTGCGCTCCAGCAATGCACGCGTCGCGGAGTGGCGCATGCGGTCGATCTGTTCGTTGATCGAGGATTCCTTCTCGATGAAGGTGTCCGTGCGCGGGACGTAGGCTTCGGGCTGGTAGTAATCGTAGTAGCTGACGAAATACTCGATCGCGTTGGCGGGGAAGAAGCTCTTCATCTCGCCGTAGAGCTGTGCCGCGAGCGTCTTGTTCGGCGCGAGGATGAGCGCGGGCCGCTGCAGGTTCTGCACGACATGCGCCATCGTGAAGGTCTTGCCCGAGCCGGTGACGCCGAGGAGCACGAGATCCCGCTCGCCAGCCTCGAGTCCCGCGGTGATTTCCTTGATCGCCTGCGGTTGGTCGCCGGCAGGCGTGTATTCGGACACGATCCTGAGCGCCGCCGAGGCGCCGGACCGCTCCTCGGCCAGCGGCGGGGCGGCGGGATTGACCATCGAGTCCGGGAGCGGGTGCGAGATGCGGGAGGTCATGAGCAACGTATAGGCGGCGTACGGGTGAGCGTCGAGGTGGTCCGTGCGCCGGGCCCGCGGGCTCGTATGGTGGCGGTTGCTGGCTCAACGCCGTCGGAATAATGTGCGCGCCGCGCGCGTCCTGGAGACTCGCGTGATTGCAAATCATGCCCAAGGACATCGTCATGGCTTTCCTCGCTGACCGCCTCAACGTCATCCAGCCCTCGCCCACGATCGCCGTGACCAACAAGGCGCGCGAGCTCAAGGCGGCAGGGCGCGACGTCATCGGCCTCGGCGCCGGCGAGCCGGATTTTCCGACACCCGAGAATGTTAAACAGGCCGGAATCCGCGCGATCCAGACCGACGACACCAAGTACACAGCTGTCGAAGGCACGCCGGCGCTGAAGGCCGCGATCATCGGCAAGTTCAAGCGCGAGAACGGTCTCACCTACGCGCCGAACCAGATCATCGTCGGCACCGGCGGCAAGCAGGTGCTCTACAACGCACTGGTCGCGACGATGAACAAGGGCGACGAGGTGATCATTCCGGCGCCGTATTGGGTGAGCTATCCCGACATGGTCGCGCTCGCGGACGGCACGCCCGTGCCGGTCGCCTGCCCGCAGAACAACGGGTTCAAGCTGCGCGCCGAGGATCTCGAGGCGGCGATCACGCCGAAGACGAAATGGGTGATCCTCAACTCGCCATCCAACCCGACGGGCGCCGCCTACACGCGCGCCGAGATGAAGGCCCTCACCGACGTCCTGCTCCGGCATCCGCATGTCTGGGTGCTCACGGACGACATGTACGAACATCTGGTCTATGACGATTTCGAGTTCTGCACGCCGGCGCAGGTCGAGCCGAAGCTCTACGATCGCACGCTCACCGTGAACGGCGTTTCGAAGGCCTATTGCATGACCGGCTGGCGCATCGGATATGCCGGCGGCCCCGCGGCGCTGATCAAGGCGATGGGCACGATCCAGTCGCAATCGACATCGAACCCGTCGTCGATCAGCCAGGCCGCCGCGGTAGAAGCGCTGTCGGGGCCGCAGGATTTCATCCCGCGCAACAACGAGGCGTTCCGCCGCCGCCGTGACATGGTCGTCGACCTGCTCAACAAGGCGAAGGGCCTGCATTGCCCCAAGCCGGAGGGTGCGTTCTACGTCTATCCCTCCTGCGCCGGCGCGATCGGCAAGAGGACGCCGCAGGGCAAGGTGATCGCCAGTGACGGCGATTTCGTCGAGTACCTGCTCGAAGCGGAAGGCGTCGCGGTGGTGCAGGGCACGGCATTCGGCCTCTCGCCCTATTTCCGCATCTCCTACGCGACCTCCGACGACCAGCTCCGCGAAGCCTGCACGCGCATCCAGCGGGCCTGCGCCGCCCTGCGCTGAGAAGCTGTGAAGCAATTGATTGAGATGTCTGAGGCATGCACAGGAGCGGCTCAGATTTCCGGATCTGAAGGAGTGAG
>Ga0163144_10003321_pt1 | contig 36636 bp, 27 predicted proteins | sample OliLak19BULKMAT1_FD_123175 | JGI IMG/M metagenome (GOLD analysis project Ga0163144, IMG submission 123175) | Freshwater microbial mat bacterial communities from Lake Vanda, McMurdo Dry Valleys, Antarctica - Oligotrophic Lake LV.19.BULKMAT1 | ecosystem: Environmental > Aquatic > Freshwater >...
CACTGTGGCGGGTGTGGGCGTGCTGGTGCAGGCCACGGTGGTGAGGGCGGCGAGTGTGAGCGCGGCGGCGCGGATGAGCGTGCGGTAGCGATTGGTGGGCATGGTCTGATCCTGGGGCGGTGTTTGCGGTGGCCGTGCAGGCGAAACGCACGGAGGGTATGGCTCGCTGGCGGGCGTGCGTCTCGGTACGATGCGGGCGTGACGAGCGCAGGCGAATCTGGCGGGGGCACACGCACGCCGATTTTATCGGTGGTGATCCCGGTCTATAACGAGGCGGCGACGATCGCCGAGCTGCTGCGGCGGGTTGAGGGCTCGGGCGTGGCGTCGCAGATCGTGGTGGTTGATGACGCGTCGACTGATGGGACGGCTAGCGTGCTGGCGGAGGTCGCGGCAGCATGGGTTGGGCGGGCCGATCGCGTCGTGCTGCGGCACGAGCGCAACCGGGGCAAGGGCGCGGCACTGCGGACGGGCTTTGCCGCGGCGACGGCGCCGATTGTGCTGGTGCAGGACGCGGACCTTGAGTACGACCCTGCGGAGCACGCGCGGCTGATCGCGCCGATTATCGATGGGCGCGCCGATGTCGTTTATGGGTCGCGTTTCGCGGGCGGAGAGATGCACCGGGTGCTGTACTTTTGGCACTCGGTGGCAAACCACGGGCTGACGCTGCTGTCAAACATGCTGACGAACCTGAACCTGACGGACATGGAGGTCTGTTTCAAGGTGTTTCGGCGTGAGGTGCTGGAGCGGATCGAGCTGCGCGAGGAGCGGTTTGGGTTTGAGCCTGAGATCACGGCGAAGGTGGCGGCGCTGGGATGCCGCGTGTATGAGGTGGGTGTTTCGTACTCGGGGCGGACGTACGAAGAGGGCAAGAAGATCACGTGGCGTGACGGCGTTCGGACGCTGTGGTGCATCGTGCGTTACAACGTGACCCCGGGCGTGAAGCGGGCGAAGCTGCCGCGGTTTGGCGGGTGAGCGGGCCGGGGGCGTGCCGCGATCTACACTCGGCGTATGGACACTCGCGCTGCGCTTAAGAGTCAGTATCACGCGGCCCTCAAGACGCTGCGGCTTGCCCTTGAGCAGTGCCCGCCGGCGCTGTGGGCAGACGCCAATGACGGGCCCGCGGCGGTCTGGCGCGTGGCGTATCACACGCTGTACTTTGCGCACCTGTACCTGAGCGCTGACGAGGGCTCGTTTGTGCCGTGGGCCAAGCACCGTGTGCAGGCGGTGGACCTCTGCGCGGGCGAGCGGAGCGACTACGCCGACATCACGCCGTACACGCGCGAGGAGACGCTGGAGTACTGGCGGCTGTGCGACGCGATGGTCGATTCGGCGATGGACACGCTGGACCTTTCGGCCCAGACGTCCGGCTTTTCGTGGTACAGCGTGCCCAAGCTTGAGCTCCAGCTTGTAAACATCAGGCACGTGCAGCACCACGCCGCGGCGCTGGCGGCGCGCCTGAAAATAAAGGCGGGGGTGCAGGTCGAGTGGGTCGGCAAGGGCGCTGCGTATAGCGCGGGCTGACGGACGCGCGGCGGTAGACGAATCGCTCGCCGCTTAGCGCGCGAAGCGGGTGACGACCGTCTTGAGCGCGCTGGCGATAGTGGCGAAGTGCTCGTCGGTGAGCATGTGGTGCATGGGCAGGCTCAGCACCGTCTGGGCCATGCGCTGGGCGATCGGGCAGGGCTTCTGGTCGGCCAGGTAGGGCTTGAAGGCGGGCTGATCGGGCAGGCTGCGCGGGTAGTGGACGGCCGTCGGCACGCCCAGGGTCATCAGCTCCTTTGAGAGCTGGTCACGGCTGACAGAGAAGACCGCGGGGTCGATGCGGACGGTGTAGAGGTGGTAGGCGCTGACAGCGCCGGTGGTGATCGCCAGCGGCTCGATGCCGACGAGCCCGGCGAGGAGCTTGGCGTACTTGGCGGCGTTGGCCTGGCGGGTCGCGGTATCTTGCGGGAGCCGGGCCAGGCGCGAGAGGCCGATGGCACCGGTAATGTCGTTCATGCGGTAGTTGTAACCAATGCGCTCGTGGACGTACTTGTCGGTCTCGCCGTGACTGCGGAGCAGCTTGATGTCACGGGCCAGCACGTCGTCGTTGCAGGTGATGAGCCCACCCTCGCCGGTGCCAAGGTTTTTGGTGGCGTAGAACGAGTAGGTCACGGCGTCGCCAAACTCGCCGATGCCCTTGCCCTTGTACATGCTGAGGTGGGCCTGGGCGGCGTCGTAGACCACGCGGAGTTTGTGGTGGGCGGCAAAGGCGGTGACGGCGTCGATATCGACCGGGCAGCCGTACATGTGCGTGGCGGCGACCCCGCGCGTCTTGGGGGTGATGCGTTTGGCGGCGTCGGCCATGTCGATCTGGCCGGTGGTGGGCAGGGCGTCAACAAAGACCGGCTTGCACCCGCGTGCCGCGAGCATCGAGGCGGTTGCGACGTAGGACCAGGCGGGGACCAAGACCTCGTCACCGGGCTGGAAGAGCGGCTCATAGGCGAGCTGGAGGGCGCAGGTGCCGTTGGCGCAGGTCATGGCGTGCTTTGCGCCGGACATCTCGCCAAACTTGACTTCGAGCGCGGCGCACTGACCGGCGGCGCGGAGCATGCCTGAGCGGAGGACGGCGGTCGCGGCCTCGATGTCCTGCGGCAAGAGGGCGGTGTGCATGAACGGCACGGGCGCGATGGCGGGGGAGGTGTTTGAAGCGGCGGACGCGGTCGGGGCGGCTGGAGCTGCTGGGGCTGTGGTCATGGGAGACTCCTCAGGGGCAAAGGCGTTGGCCGGACCGGCGTCAGTGCGAGCAAGTGGGCTGGCCACAGGGCGGGCCACTGGCGGGGTCAGGACGTGTCTGGCCGGGTGGCGGCCAAGGGGGCTCAGAGGGGCAGCAAGGGGAAACCAAATCTTCGCGGTTTCCTGGTGGGGCCCCTGCTTGCCAAGACTGAGCCGTCAGCATAGCGGGGTGGGGCGGTTCGGTGGCGTAAGGGTGCCAGAAATCGGGGCCATCAAAGCAGCGCGGCGGCGCTCAACAGCGGGCAGGACCCGAGAACCCGCGCGCCTGGCTCCTTATCATCCCCGATGATGCAGACGCGGGCGAGTGGCAGTCGGGCGGCACGGGCGCAGTGGCGGCGGGCCCCACTGGTGTGCGCAACGGCGCTGGCGAGCTTGATGCTGGCCGCGGCAAGCTTCGGGCAAAGCGTTGCGCAGCAACCTTCGGCTGACGCCCTTGCTGCGCTTTGGCCGGATAGCGCGGGGGCATTTAGTGAGCTGGAGTGGGTGACGCGCCCCAGCCGCGATGCGCTGATGAGCTTCACGGTGCCGACGGAGGTTTCGTCGGTGCCGGTCAAGCCTGGTGACCGCGTGAGCAAGGGGACGCTGCTGGTGCAGGGGCGAGACGACGAGCCGCGGGCGGCCCTGGCGGTGCAGCGGGTGCGGGCGGGCAACGACGGTGAGATCCGCCAGGCGCGGGCGGCATTGAGCCTGGCTGAGGTGCGGCTGACGCGGATCAAGGAGGCTGACGCGCAGGGCGCGGGCACGCCGCAGGAGATGGACGAACGCCGCGTGGGTGTCGAGGTATCGCGTGCGGCGTTGCTGGGTGCTGAGCAGCGGCTGGCCGAGGAGCAGGCGCGTGTGGTGCAGCTTGAAGAGTCGGTGCGTCGGTACCGGATCGAGGCACCGTTTGACGGGGTGATCGACGCGGTGACGATGGACCAGGGGCAGATCGTCGAACCGCCGAACCCGGTGGTGCGGATCGTCTCGGTGGACCCGATGTGGATCGACTTACCGGTGCCGACGCAGCGGACGCTGGCCGAGGGGCTCTCGATGGGCAAGGCTGCGTGGATCATGCTGGACGTGCCGGGGATGCCGGTGATCAAGGGCACGGTGCTGCACGTGAGCCCGGTGGCGGATGCGGCGGCGGAGACGCGGCGCGTGCGCATCGAGGTGCCGAACCCCAAGGGCCTGCCGCCGGGTACGCGGGCGCGGATCAGGTTCATTGAGCCATCGGCGGGTGCTTCGTCTGAACGCAGCGCATCGGGCGGGGAGGGCCGGAAGTGATCGACCTAAGCAACCTCAAGGCACCCGGGTGGTCGCGGGTGGTCGCCGAGCTCTGCCAGCCCGCGGCGGACGACCGCGCGTACTTGGAGCGGCTGCTGCGGATCATCGGGCAGGTCTCGGCGGCGCGACAGGCGACCTTGCTGGTCCCACAGACCACCGACGCCGGCGCATCGGCGGCGCTGCCCATCAGCGTCTGGCCCGTGCCGGGCGCGACGGGTGGAAGTGGCGCCGCTGGTGGCGGGGGCGAGGGCGAGGTGGCGGCGGCTGAGAAGGTGACCATCGACTTTGATCGTGAGGTTCGGCAGGCGGGGCTGGCGGTGATCGAGAGCTCGCAGAGCCGCGCGTGGGGGCTTGACAACGTTGATGGCCTGTACGACGGCTCGGGGGGTGGTCGCGGTCTGCTGCTGGGGATCCCGGTGGGTGACGGCGGCGGGCGGTGTGCGGCGGCGATCGTGCTGAACGTTGAGAGCCGTAATCGCGCCGCGGTGCAGAGCGCACTGGCGATGGCCGAGGTGCTTGCAGGCTATGTGCAGGGGCACGCTTCACGGCGCGAGCTGCAGCGGTCGCAGAGCAGCGCGATGGGCCTTGAGCTGGCGACGCGGCTGATCAGCGCGATCAACGGGCAGGTGACGTTCAAGGGCGCGGCGCTGCAGCTGGTCAACGACCTTGTTCGTCAGCTTGGTGCCGACCGGGCCGCGATGGGCTGGCTGGTGGGCAACAGCGTGAAGGTGCTGGCGATCAGCGACGCGGAGGAGTTCAACCCGCGGACCGAGCTGGTGCGGAAGCTCTCGGTGGCGATGGACGAGTGCCTGGACCAGGAGCAGGCGGTGCTGTTCCCGCCGCCTGAGGGCTCGCAGGATGTTGCGCTGGCGCAGGCGATTACCTCGGGGCACCGTGAGCTGTGCGCGGGGAGCGCTGACCTTGTGGCCGTGAGCGTCCCGCTGCGGCGGGGCGAGGTGACAGTCGGGGTGTTGACCGTCGAGCTGCGCACGCCGGGCGAGGCGCGGGCCAAGGGTCGGCAGGCCATCGACGTGCGCGGGGTTGAGGTGCTTCAGACGGCGGCGGACCTGGTCGGCCCGGTGCTGGCGACGCGCCGCAGCGACGACCGCGTCTGGCCGTTGCGGACGTACGACTCAGCCCTTCGCGCGGGGGCGTGGGCGGTTGGCACCAAGCACACGGCGTGGAAGGTGGCGGGGCTGGCGGTGATCGCGGCGGTGACGTTCTGCGCGATGTTCAAGATCGAGCACCGGGTTGGCTCGCAAGCGCGGCTTGAGGCGCTGGAGAAGCGGACGATTGCGGCGCCGGTAGATGGCATCGTGCTGAGCCTTGGGCCCGGGGTAGAGCCGGGCGCGACGGTCAAGGCCGGGGATGTGCTGCTGGAGCTGGATACCCGTGAGTTGCGGCTGACGCTGGCGTCGGCGCAGGCACGGCGCGTGCAGGGCGAGCGGCAGCTGGCCAACGCGATGAAAGAGAGCAAGGCCGGCGAGGCGCAGATGGCGCAGGCGGCAATCGACAAGGCGCGGGCCGAGGAGCGGCTGGCGGAGCGGCGCATCGAGCTCTCACGCGTGGTGGCGCCCATTGACGGGGTGATCCTGTCTGGCGAGCTTAAGGACAAGGTGGGCGTGGCGGTCAAGCCGGGCGATGCGCTGCTGCAGGTTGGCTCTTTGCAGGGGCTGACGGTGGTGGCGCGGGTCGATGAGCGCGACGTGGGGCTGATTGAGGCGGGTGGCGGGGGCTTTGTGCGCACGCGCAGCCGGCCTGACCTGGACGTGCCGGTGAAGATAAGGTCGATTGTGCCGCTCGCGACCGCGCACGAGGGCAAGAACGAGTTCGAGGTTCGCGCGGTGCCGTCGGACGTGCCGGTGTGGATGCGACCCGGGATGGAGGGCGTGGCGCGTCTGGACGCGGGGCGGCGGACGCTGCTGTGGATCGGGACGCGCCGGATCGTTGACACCGTGCGCCTGTGGCTGTGGTGAACTTGCCCGCCGCGGCGCGCTTGGCGAGCCTGCAGAACTAGAAGCTCATGGAAAGACCGACCTTCAGCCCGTTCTGGCACCGCGTCCGCGGGACGACCCCGCGCCTGCGCTCGCACGTGCAGGTGACGCGGCAGTTTTACCGCGGGCGGCGCTGGCTGGTGGCGCACGACCCGACCAACAATAACTTCTACCGCCTCACGCCCATCGCCTATGAGCTGGTCACGCTGCTGGACGGGCGGCGGACTGTGGACGACGCGTGGCAGCAGGTGCTGGCCAAGCACGGCGACCTTGCGCCCACGCAGCCGGAGGTCATCGAGCTGGTCGGGCAGCTTTACAGCAGCAACCTGCTGCAGGTAGACGCCTCGCCCGAGACCGAGCAGTTGCTGCGGCGCGGGCGTGAGCGGGTGCAGAAGCGCTTCGCGCAGCAAGCGCTGAGCATCATGTACTTCAAGATGCGGCTGCTGAACCCCGACCCGCTGCTGACGCGGCTGGAGCCGATCTTCAGGCCCGTGCTCAACCGTTGGGGGTTTATCGCGTGGGTGGTGCTGGTAGTCTTTGCGCTGGTGCAGGCGCTGCCGGCGTGGACGCGTCTGGTGGGGCAGTTTGACAGCGTGACGAGCCCGAGCAGCTGGGGCTTCATGCTCGGGACGTTCGTGGTGCTCAAGCTGTGGCATGAGCTTGGGCACGGGATCGTCTGCAAGCGGCTAGGCGGGCAGGTGCCCGAGGCCGGCATCATGCTGCTGGTCCTGCTGCCCTCGCCCTATGTGGACGCGAGCAGCGCGTGGAGCTTTACCAGCCGGTGGCACAGGATCGCGGTGGGCGCGGGCGGGATGATCTTCGAGCTTGCAGCGGCGGCGGTGGCGGTGCTGGTCTGGCTCAACACTCAGCCCGGCGAGCTGGTTAATCAGATCGCGTACTACACGATCTTCTCGGCGAGCGTGGCGACGGTGGTCTTCAACGCCAACCCGCTGATGAAGTTCGACGGGTATTACATGCTCAGCGACTACCTAGGCATCCCCAACATGATGCAGCGGTCCGGAAAGCTGCTGACTGGGCTCTGCCAAAAGCACTTGTACCGGCTCAAGAACGTGCGGCCCGTGACGGACCTGCCCGGCGAGTGGTGGACGCTGCTGTGCTTTGGGGTGCTCTCGCAGGTCTACCGCGTGGTCATCTTCCTGTCGATCACCATGTTCCTGCTTGGGCAGTGGTTCGGCGTTGGGCTGGTGCTGGCGGTTTGGACGGTTGCGGCCTGGGCGCTGATGCCGCTGGGCAAGCTGGTCCATTGGTTGGCCAGCAGCAGCCAGATCGCCGAGCATCGCCTGCGCGCGGTGGTGACGACGCTGGCGGTAGCCGCGGGGCTGCTTGCGCTGGTAAGTGTGGTCCGCGTGCCAGACTGGCGCCGGGCCACGGGCGTGGTCGAGGCGCGGCAGCGGTCGGGCGTGTTCGCACCGGCCGAGGGCTTTGTTGATGATGTTCGCGTGACGCTGGGGCAGGCCGTCCGCAAGGGCGAGGTGCTGGCGACGCTGGTGAGCCCTGAGCTTGCGGCTCGGACCGACCTGGCCCGGGCCGAGCTTGCCGACGTGCAGGCCCAGCTTCGGGCCTCGCGGGCGCAGAGTGAGCCCGCGGCGGAGCGCGTATTTTCGACCCGCGTCAAGCAGGCCAAGGACGAGCTGGACGAGCTGGTCAAGCAGGCCGGTGAGCTGGCGGTGCTGGCGCCGATGGACGGGGTGATTGTCAGCAACGATCCGCGCGGGATGCTGGGCGCGCGCCTGACCAAGGGCCAGGCCTTGTGCGAGCTGGTCCTGCCCGGCGATGTGCTGGTACACGCCGTGCTGGCCCAGGGCGAAGCGGCGTGGTTGTTTGACTTGCCGCCGGAGCAGAGGCTCGTCAAGATGCGGCTGGCGAGTGATCTGGCCACTGCGCTGGAGGGGCAGGTTGAAGAGATCATGCCTGCCGGGCAGCGGTTGTTGCCGCACGCGGCGCTGGGTTACGGCGGCGGTGGGATGGCGGCGCTGGAGCCCGATGACAAGTCTGGCCGGCGGACGACGAGCCCGATGTTCACGGTGCGGATCGGCGGCGGTGAGGCGCTGGCGGGCGCGTTGCCGGGGCAGCGGGTCTACCTGCGGTTCACGCTGCCGGGGCGGTCGATTGCCGTGCAGGCGTGGGATCGGCTCTCAAAGCTCATGCAGGGCCGGGTGAACCTTTGAGCGGCGGGGGCCGGGCAGGCGGAATCGCCTCGGGCGGGAGTCCGCCTGGGATTCCCGGCGGTGTTCCCGGCGGTTTGCTGGCGCTGGCGGGCGCACCACAAGCAGTCACGCGGTATCAGGCGCTGTACCACGCCATCGGCAGCCGTGCGCGGCGTGAGCCCTCACCCACGGGGCTTGACAAGCTCGCGGCGCGGGCGCGCCTGGCGTGGATGACCCGCGGCGTGACGCTGGGCTGGCTGCGCCGACAGGCCGAGATGACCGACGCGCTCGCCCCGGGCCTGCGTGAGCTGGGTGAGGCGGCGCTGGACCGGCGCATCGATGAGGTTCGCAGCGCGCTGGTGCTTGGCCCGCGGCGGGGCGGCGACGTGCACGAGGCAACTCGCCATGCGCTGGGCGTGACGCGCGAGGTGGCGCGGCGGTTGACGGGCGAGTCTGCGTACTTGGTGCAGCTCATGGGCGCGTTGGCGCTGGCCAACGGGCGGATCATCGAGATGCTCACCGGCGAGGGCAAAACGCTCACCGGCTCGATCGCGGCACCGCTGATTGCCTGGCGGCACCGGCACGTGCACGTGCTGACGGTGAATGATTACCTGGCAAAGCGTGACGCCGAGAGCCGCGGGCCGATCTACAAGCGCTGCCTGATTGAGTGCGGGGCGATCCAGCAGGAGCAGGACCCCACCGAGCGGGCGATGATTTATGCACGCGGGATTGTGTACGGGACGCCCAAGCAGGTCACGGCAGACTTTCTGCGCGATCAGATCCAGCTGCGCCAGGCCAGCAGTTTGTGGACGGCCCGGAGCGTGAACGCCGGTGCGGGCGGGGGGCCCGGCGGGCCGCTGGTGCCCGGGCTGCGGGCGGCGATGGTCGACGAGGCCGACGCGGTGCTGATCGATGAGGGCGTGGTCCCGCTGATTATCGCGCAGGCGCGCGGGGCCGACGCGATGGCGGAGGTCTATTTGGCTTCGAGCGTGCTGGCCGCGAGCCTGAGCAAGGGCGAGGACTACAGCGTGGACCTGGTCCGCAAGCGCGTCGAGCTTACGGCGCGCGGGTCGGCCCGGTGCCGGGGCCTGTGTGAGTCGCGGCCCGAGGCGATCTGGCGTGCGCCGCGCCGCGCCGAGGAGCTGGTCCGCCAGGCGCTGGTCGCGCGGCACTGCTACGTGCGCGGGCGGCAGTACGAGATCGTCGACGGGCGGATCGTGATCGTCGATGAGTTTACCGGTCGCGTGCTGGCTGACCGCCAGTGGGAGCACGGGCTGCACCAGAGCGTCGAGGCGAAAGAGGGCATCGAGGTTTCGGGCGATCGGCAGACGCTCGCGCGGATCAGCTTCCAGCGGTTCTTCCGCAGCTACCCGTTTTTGTGCGGGATGACCGGCACTGCGGCCGACGCGACCGGCGAGCTGGAGCGGACGTACCAGCGGCGCGTCATGGTGATTCCGACCAACCGGCCGGTGGCGCGCGCGGACGTCCCAGCGCGGGTCTTTCGGGGTGGTGACGCGCGATGGAACGCGGTGGCGGCGGAGGTTCAGCGGCTGGCACTGGCGGGGCGGCCCGTGCTCGTGGGCACGCGCAGCGTCGAGGCGAGCCGCCATGTCTCAACGGTGCTCGCGGCCCGGGGCGTGCCGCACGCGGTGCTCAACGCGCTGAACGACAAGGAAGAGGCGGCGATCATCCTCGGCGCGGGGCAGGCGGGCGCGGTGGTGGTGGCGACGAACATGGCCGGGCGCGGGACGGACGTCAAACCGACGCGCGACGCGCTGAGTGCTGGCGGGCTGGCGGTCATCCTGACCGAGATGCACGGGGCCAGGCGGATCGACCGGCAGTTTCGCGGGCGGGCCGGGCGCCAGGGTGACCCGGGCACCTCGCAGATGTTTCTTTCACTCGAAGACGAGCTGCCCCGGCTGTACGCGAAGCGGCTGCTGCGCCTGGCCAAGGTGCTGGCGGCGGGCGGGCCTGAGGAGCTTGTTGGCACGGCGCGCAACGCCGCGCTGCACGTCTTCACGCTCGGGCAGCGCGCTAATGAGCGGCGCGACCGCTCGATGCGTCGCGAGGTGATGCGCCAGGATGATTGGGTCGACAAGCACCTGCCGGGGGCTTAGCGATGGTGGTCGCGCTCGGTCGGGCCGCGGTCGTGCCAAGGTCGTGCCGCGGTCTTGGTTAATCGGGCCGCGAGCCATGGCCTACAGCGGCTTGACTGCGCCGTGGATCGCCGCAACTTGGCGGAGCAGCTCGGGCACGGTCTCGATGTAAAGCTGCGTGGCCGCGTCGCTCATTGCACTCGGCGGGCTGGGGTGGGCCTCAAGAAACAGCGCGTGCACGCCCACGGCGACCGCGGCGCGGGCCAGCAAAGGCGTGCGTTCGCGCCGCCCGCCCGTAATCGTCCCGCCCTCGGCCTGCCCGGGCTGCTGAGTGCTGTGGGTGCAGTCAAAGCAGACGGGCACGCAGTCACGCGCGCCCTTGACGCTTTCAAGCTCCATCATGTCGCCGATGCCGACAAAGTCATTCACCAGTCGTCCGTAGCCGAAGAACGTGCCGCGCTCGGTGAGCATGATCTGCTCGCACCCGGCCTCGCGGAGCTTTTTGATTGCGTTGGCCATCTCTGCCGGGCTCATGAACTGGCCCTTTTTTACGTTGACGGCCCGCCCGTGCTTGGCCGCCGCACGCCCGGCGGCGATCAGCAAGTCGGTCTGCCGGCAGAGAAAAGCGGGGATCTGCAGGAGGTCAACGGCCCTTGCCGCGGGCTCGGCGTGCGCGGGCTCGTGGATGTCGGTGGTCGCGGGCACGCCCAGGCGCGCGCGAACCTCGGCGATCTGCTCAAGCCCGCGCTCAAGCCCCGGCCCGCGGGCGGAGTGGATGCTGGAGCGGTTGGCCTTGTCGTAGCTGGCCTTGAAGATGTACGAGAGCCCGTGCCTGACGCAGGCGTCACGCAGCAGCGTGCCGACGCTTAGGCCAAGCTCGAGAGACTCCAGCACGCAGGGCCCACCGATGATCGCCAGCGGATGCTGATGGCCGATGCGCACGCCGCCGACGACGCAGGTCTTGCAGGGGAACAGGGGCATGCCTCAGGGTAGCGGGCAACGGCTTGCATCCTCTACACCCGCCACATGGATCGGCGTGTGATCATCACGATCGAGCCGGGCAAGCGCGGCGATTAGCCGTGCAGTTGCGGCCTGCGCATCACCGTTGGTGACGTGCGCGGGTGGCTTGCTAACGGCATGACGCGCGCGCCGATCCGCGACGACTTACCAGAGATTACCGACGAGGACCTCAACGCGGCGCTGGATTTCGCCGCCGAACTTGCGGGCGGGAACCGGAAGATTTCGGCGTGCCGCCCCTGCTCGATAAGCTGCTATCGCGGAACCGGTTCTTGTCGCGGAAGAAGATCGTGCCCGCTTACTCGGGCTTGCCGCCGGCCAGGTCGTAGACCCACGCGTCCGCCGCGCGGTGCCAGTCCAGCACGTCGCCGGGGGCAAAGAACAGCTTCAGCTCGCGCTCGGCGGCCTCGGGGCTGTCGCTGCCGTGGATCAGGTTGAAGCTGTTGCTGACGCCAAAGTCACCGCGAATCGTGCCTGCGGCGGCCTTGGAACCGAAGGTCGCGCCCATCATGCTGCGAGCGACTTCGATGGCCTTGTTCCCGCGCAGGGCCAGCACCAAGACGGGCGAGCTGGTCATGAACTTCACAAGCCCCGGGTAGAACGGACGGGCCTTGTGCGCCTCGTAGTGCGTCTCGGCGAGCTGCTGGCTGATCTTGGTCAGCTTCGCGCCCACCACCTGCAGGCCCTTATTCTCAAAGCGGGTGACGATCTGGCCCATGATCCCGCGCTGCACGGCGTCGGGCTTGAGAATGATCAGGGTGGTTTCCATTGGTGCTCGCTCCAAATCGTCGGCAGGGTGAAAGTCGAGAATCGGAATCAGGGTCTGTCGAACAGGCCGAGCACGCTCGACGCGGCTCGATACCCTCGGAAGGCTCGGTCCAGGCGTTCTCGATCCAGGCAGGCTCGTGCCAGGCAGGCTCGTGCCCGATGGGGCCGAGTTTAGGCGCTCACCATCCACCCTTGGCTACGCACGGGCCGAAAACCCGCTCCGGCCGCACGCTACCATGCGTTAGAACGATCCCCAGCACGCCCGGGCGGAGCCCGGCGACCACGGAATGCACCATGAGCGACCAAGGCACGGACGTCTTGTCAGCCCCCCTTCTTGCTACCAGCTTAATCGCGCCCGTGGTCGATGAGCCGGTGGAAGTTGACTATCCACCCGCTCCTGAGCGCCCCGCGCGCGCCCGAGAGGCGGTTGAAGCTCAGGCCCTCTGCGCGCCGGTCGAGGCGATGCTCATTACCAGCGGGCGGGCCGTCACGGCGTCGCGGCTGGCCGAAGCCCTGGGCCTGACCAATCTTGACGCGACGCCCGAAGCGGGCCCGCTCGCCAACAACGCTTTCGTCCCCAGTGAAGCACCGGCTTCCGTGGCCTCGGGCAAACGCCTCCGACGGGCGAAAGCCGCGGACCCGTTGGCACTGATCGCTCGGGCCGTTGAGCTTTTGAACCAGCAATACTTTGAGGGTGGTCGGGCCTTCCGCATCGAGCTGATCGCAGGCGGGTACAGGGTACTGACCCTGGGCGAGCACGCGGGGGTGCTGACGCGTTTTCACAATGCTCAGGGCGAGGGCCGCTTGAGCAAGGCTGGCGTCGAGACCCTGGCGATCATCGCGTACAAACAGCCGATGACGCGGGCCCGGCTCGAAGCGATCCGTGGGGTTGCCTGCGGCGAGGTTCTTCGGAGCCTGCTTGAGCGGCGCCTGATCAACATCGCGGGCCGCGCCGAAGAGCTCGGGCGTCCAATGCTTTACGGGACCACCAAGCACTTTCTTGAGGCCTTCGGGCTCGCGTCCTTGGGTGACCTCCCGTCGCCCTCTGACTTTGCGACGCTTCGCCGCACCGAGCCCGCGACCGACGCCAAGAGGGCTAACGCCCACCTCAATCCCGACGCGGCGGCCGAGCCGACCGGCGGCCACCCGGCACGGATCCCTGATGCCCCGGCGTAAACGGATAGAAGCATCTGCCCGGGGGCCGATCTCGAATGCAAAGATGGCCGTAGCACCCTGACGAACCCGGAGCTTCCATGCACACCACGCTCAGCAATGCACAGGTTGACGCCACGGACGGCCGCCATTGTCCAGCAGGCCAAGGTTCGATGACCCGAACTTCTGGATCGTCGCGCCGCCCGGCCCGCGGGCTGGGCCTGGTAGCGGGGCTGCTTCTGGGCGTGCTGGTGGCCCCGGCGATCAGCCTCGCGCAGCCCAACCCCGGTGCCATCGAGCGCCTGCGAAGGCAGCAGAAGATCGTCATCACCCCCCAATCGTCGCTGCAGCAACGGCTATTTGCGACTGAGGAGTCAAAAGGCTGGGAAGTCCGCATCGAGCTGCGTTTGCCCGAGCCGCGGGTTGCCGGGGCGAATTTTAAGTCTGAGGATTTCATCAGCGAGGACCGTCAGAGCTTCCGTGACCCGAACCGCCCGCGCCAGTCAGTGGACGGCAAGTCGCGGTTTGCCTTCGACAAGGCCCGGATCGTCTTCCCCGTGCCCGAGCGGACGGCCGGGAGCCTGGCTCTGCGGGCGACCTATTCCGCGAAGGTGCAGATGGACGGGCGTGACCTGCTGAACTACGCCGAGGCGGACCAGCCCTGGGAGACGGGGCTTCGCAGCGGGACGCGTCTGGCCGTCTTCGACCTGCCCGCGGCCGAGGGCAACCGGTTGAGCCTGAACATCAATGCGCCGATCATCGCCTCACGGCTGTTGTATGACGAGGCTGAGGCTGAGAAGGTTGACTGGCCTAAGAGCTGGCCCGAGCCTGCGGCGTCGGCGCTGCTGCCGCAGTACCTGATCGACTGGACCGGCGACCCGAAGGAACGCGCCGAGACCGATAAAGAGATTGACGTGCTTCTGGCAAAGTGGCTCGCCGGGGTGGATCCGAAGACCATCAAGCCCGCGGTGCTAGCCAAGCGTCTGGCGTCGGAGGTCATGACCTACATCCAGCCGATCGGCACGGGCCCGGGCAACCTGGTTTACCGGAGCGATGGGCTGTACGTGCAGGGCTTCAAGGTGGTCAGGGCGCTGGAGATCATCAAGAACCCGCGCGTGGCTGACGAGATGTACCCGGTCTTGCTCACGGCGGTGTACCGCCGGGCGGGCATCCCCTCACGGATCATCATCGGGCTGGACATCGAGGACAAGCGCGAGCGTGACCCGGCCAAGGCGAGCAGCGCTCGCACCAAGTGGGTCACGTGGGCCGAGTTTGCGCTGGCCGACGAGGTCAACGGCGAGGTTGTCTGGGTCCCGGTTGACCTGGCCCGCCAACGGCGCAGCTCGAGCCGGCCGGGGTCTTTGGACCGGCCGTGGAAGTACTTTGGCAACCACGACGAGTTGGACTACATGATCCCGCTGGCTTTTCAGTTCACACCGCCGGCGCCGGTGTTCGTGCGTGGCGCGCCGGCGCTGTGGGGCTGGACGGTCGAGCCGATGCTTCCGCCGAGCTTTGCCGCAATCAAAGTTGAGGCTCTCCGCATGAACTCTTCGGACCGTCAGAAGAACAATCGCTGAGGACGGGCGAGCGCTTGCGACATCATCACGGATCGCGCATCTGTCACACAGGTTTGTGCGGCAAACGCCAAGTCTCGGAATCTCGCCCCAAGAATCTTCGCTCCAGAGAAGTGTGCCCAAGGATGAATCCTGGGTGCCTCCTCGTGCGTACAACGACCGTGAGTCGGAGTTACTGGACCGCAGTTCTGCGGGTTCATCCCGATAACAGCCGTGGCCAGTCAAGATAGGGAACCTGGGTGACGATGTCCCATTTGAGGTGGGAAGGAGAACCGTTGGCGCGTTGTGCGTCAACACGGGAGGTCTCTGCATGTCCGCAACCGCCAACGGCTCCAAAAACAAGTGGTCTGACAAGAAGATCTTCACCACCGGCGAAGCGGCGGAGATCTGCAAGGTCAGCCAGCAGACCATCATCCGGTGCTTTGACGCCGGGCGGCTGGGCGGTTTCCGCGTCCCGGGCAGCAAGTTCCGGCGCATCCCACGGGCCGAGCTGATCCGGTTCATGCAAGACAATGACATCCCCACCGAGCTGCTCGACACGGGCGTGCGGCGTGTGCTGGCGGTGGACGACGACAACGCGATCCTCGAGCTGCTGCAGGACACCATCGGGCGCGACGCGCGCTTCGAGCTGCGCGTGGCCAGCACGGGCTTTGATGCCGGGCTTGCCATTGAGCAGTTCCGCCCGCACATTGTGCTGCTGGACTACATGCTCCCTGACATCAACGGCAACCAGGTGTGCCGACGCTTGCGCGAGAACCCCGAGCTGCGCGGCACCAAGGTGCTGGTGGTCTCGGGCGTGATCAAGCAAGAAGACGTGCAGGTCCTGATGGAGTCCGGTGCGGACGACTTCCTCAAGAAGCCCTTCAGCATCCCGCAGCTGACCGAGAAGGTCTTCGCCCTGCTGAACGCTTGAGCCCGCTCGCAGCTACGCCCAAGAACGACCCCGGAGCCTGACGAATGAGCACGACGAGCCAGCCGGCGCGGAACGTGGAGTTGATCCTTGCGGGGCTGGACCAGCTGCCGACACTCTCGCCGGTGGCAACGCGGGTCATCAAGCTTTCGAGCGCCAGCGAGGAAGGCTTCGACGAGGTTGTGCGTTTGATCGAGAGCGATGTGGCGCTGACCACCAAGGTGCTGTCGCTGTGTCGGCGCGCATCCCTGGGCACCTCGCGCGGGATCACGACCGTCAAGCGGGCGGCGGTCATGCTGGGCTGGGAGGCGATCCAGTCGGCGGTCTTGAGCGTGCAGCTCTACGAGCTGCTCGGCCAGTCGCCCCAGTCGCGCGAGCAACGCGGGGCCGACGGCACCGACGGCAATGAGACGACAGGCCCGAGCGCGCCGCGGCCATTCGATGCCGAGGGCTTCTGGCGGCACGCTATCGCGGTGGCCTGCGCGGCGGAGCTGCTTGCCCAGCACACAGGCAGCGCCAAGGTCGCGCCCGAAGAAGCCTTTGTTGCCGGGCTGGTGCACGACCTTGGCAAGCTGGCCCTGGACTGGGTGCTGCCCAAGAGCTACGCCCGGGTTGTGCAGCAGGCCGAGGTTCGGCGCAGCCCGCTGGCCCAGCTTGAGCGAGCCAGCCTTGGGGTTGACCATCACCAGGCGGGCAAGCACCTGGCCGAGCGCTGGACGCTGCCGCTGGCGCTGCAGGACGTGGTCTGGCTGCACGCGCAGCCGCCGGCGGCTTTGCCTGATGTTCCGCACCGGCGCTTGGTGGGCGTGGTGACGCTGGCCAACGCGCTGGCCAAGCGGGCGCACATCGGGTGGTCACCGGGTGGGCACGATGCGCGGGCGGTAGAGCAGTGGGCCAGCGAGCTTGGCGCGACTGAGAGTGTGCAGGCGGAGGTCATCGCCAAGCTGCACGAGGCCGTGGCGCAGCGGTGCGCACTGCTTGGGCTGGGCGAGGCCAGCGGGCAGCAGTTGATGGTCCAGTCGTTGACCAGCGCGAACCGGCGGCTTGCGCAGCTCGGCAGCAGCCTTTCGACGGTCTCACGGGCCGCCAGCGAGCACGCGCGTGCCGTCGCGGCCATCGGGGGCTTTGCGCTGGCTGAGCGCCCGGGCGGGACCGTCGCCGACACGCTGGCGCGGATCGCCGAGAGCTTCAAGAGCCTATCGGGGCGGGCCCCGATGGCGCTGATCTACCAGTCGCGACGGCCCCAGCCCGCGGCAATAGCCAACGACGAGGCCTGGCGCGTGACGCTGCTGGACGACGCGGCCCAGCCGACTAGTACCGAGCTTGCCCCGGCGCTGACGGGTGCCGACGGCGAGCCGTGCGACTTGGCCCGTCTGGCCGCGGGCGCTGAGTTAACCGACGCGGCCCGCCTGATGCGCTGGCTGGCGACGCACGATCCGGACGCCGCGCCGCTGGGTGCCGTGGGCACATCTCTGGCCAGCGCGGTGACGCAGCACGGTCTTCACCGCCAACGCTGGGCGCGGTGCGCGGCACTGGGCCTGGTCTCAACCCTCGGGCCGGCGGCGGTGGTGATCCACGACCCCGAGCACCCCTTGCCGCCCGGGCCGATCGCCCAGAGCCTGACGACGTTCTGGTCTTGGGCGCTTGGCGCAGCTGCGCAAGGCGAGGGTCTCCGCAGGCTCAGTGAGAGCCTGTCGGCCCAGTCGCGTGACCTGGCCGACGCGCGTGAGCGCTTGGCCGAGCATGAGTCAATGGCCCGGCTTGGTGAGTTCACCAGCGGCGCAGCGCACGAACTGAACAACCCGCTGACGGTCATTAGCGGGCGGGCGCAGGTGCTGGCCGAGCGGCTCAAGGGCCATAAGCACGAGGACGACGCGCGGGCGATCGTCCGCGCCGCCGACACGATGACCGACCTGATCACGCAGCTGCACATGGTCGCCGCGCCGCCCCGGGCGCAGGCCCAGAGCACCGACATTGGCGCATGGTGCGAGGGGTTGCTCAACGAGGCGCAGCGCCGCACGGGGTTGTATTCGCCGGTGAAGCTAGACCTTCCTGAGCAGCCCGAGGCAACGCTGGACCGCGTCGCGGTCGGCAAAGCGCTGGTTGAGCTGCTGTGCAACGCGCTGCAGGCAAGCCCCAAGACCCAGACGCTGGTGCGCGTTCAGATTCAGCAGATTGACCCCGCGCTCACCCAGGCCCGCGCCGATCGCGCTGACGCGGCGGATGGTGCCGACGCCTTGGACCACACCCTTCCGACGGCGACGCACGCGCTGCTGATTGACGTGACCGACGACGGCCGCGGGATGAGCGAGCGGGCCCGCAAGCACGCCTTCGACCCGTTCTTTTCTGACCTGCCAGCGGGTCGGCGTGCGGGCCTGGGGCTACCGCTGGCCAGGCGGATCGCGCAGCAGTGCGGGGGAACACTTGAGCTGGAAAGCACTACGGGGCGTGGAACGCGGGCCCGCCTGATCATTCCGCTGACGCCCCAGAACGCAAGCCTTGCGCCACACGGCCAATCAGGCGGCGGCAATAGGGCCGCGGCCTGAGCGTCGCCGCACGTGGGCTCAACACGCGCTCCGCGCCAGCCGATGGACGACGTACGCCCGCGCGTGCCGACGGATCGGCATCTGCGGGTGTACTACCGGGGCAGACTATGGGCCTGTTCAACTCCAGCTCGCGTCCGACCGACCCCGAGCCGCTGCGCGTGCTGGTGATTGCGCCCGACGCGTCACGCCGCGCATGGGTTGACCGTGCGCTCAAGCAGGACTCGTGCCGGACGGACGTTGTGAACTCTGCGGCCGAGGCGCTGAGCCTGCTGGTGCAGGCCGAGCGTCGTGCCGGCAAGGCGCTCGGTGGCGTGGGCCCGCGGCCCGGGCAGCCTCGCTTTGACGCCGCGGTGATCGACGCTGACGACTGCACGCCCGCGACCCTCAAGCTCGTAGGCGAGCTTGGCGCACGCCAGATCGCCAGCGTGCTGCTGTGCGGAAGCGTGAGCTTTGATCAGGCCCTCGCCGCGATGCGGGCGGGCGCATCGGACATCGTCGGGACCGACGTTAAGCCCAAAGAGTTGATCCGCCGCTTGCGCGCCGCGGCCCGCAGCTCAACCTTCGCCCACCCCGGTGAGCTTGACCGTCACGAGCCACGGACCGCCGGGAGCAGCGGGTTGGGCAAGGCCACGCCCTCGGGGGCGTTGACAAATACCGACCCATTGGCGAGCTTTCGCGCCGCGATTGCCAACGAACTGGACGTTGAGACCCTGCTGCGACAGGCCCTTGAGTTCGTGCTGGCCAAGGTCGGCCCGACCAACGCCGCGATCTTCTTGCCGGGCTCGAGCGGTGACTACCAGCTCGGGGCATACGTGAACTATTCGGCGCCCAAGGACACCGCAGAGGTGATGCTGGACCACCTTGCCAACGTCTGTGCGCCGCGGCTTGACCGCACGGTGGGCGTGATTGAGCTGTGCGACGCCAAGGCCGTGGAACACACGCTGGGCGACGGGCTGGAGTGGCTCAGCGGCCAGCGTGTCCTGGCGTTTGCGTGCCGCAATGAGGGCGAGACGCTGGCGGTGTTCATGATCTTCCGCGACGCGCTATCGCCGTTCCCGGCGGGTACCTCGGGCGTGCTTACGGGGCTGCGCGACGCCTTCGGCCAGCAGCTCGCGCGGGTCATACGCATCCACCACCGGCACCTGCCGCGTGACAAGTGGGGCGCACTGGGCGACGGGCTGGACGCGGCGGACGACGACAACATGGCGGCGTGATGGCACGCGGAGAGCTCCTGGGGTCTTGCACGGCGGAATGCCCGCCGGTGCGCCCAGCGGCGTGCTGCGAGATATCCTGCGGACATGAGCCGCTTTAGAGTCGCCCTGCTGTTCATCGTTGCGCTGCTAATCTCGGCCGGGACCGGGGTCTTTGTGTTCTTCCATAGCCTTGACCTGATGCGTCACGATGACGCGCGTTCGTGGCCGACCGCGCAGGGCACGATCGTCCGCTCAGAGCTGGTGAGCTTCAAGGGCAGCAAGGGCCGGACCAACTACCGCGCGACGATCGCGTACAGCTTTGTTCACGCGGGGCGCGAGCACCGCGGGACCCGCATCCATGACGAGCGTGAATCAAGCAGCACCAGCCGGGCAACCGCCGACGAGCGTCTGCGTGGCTATTCGATGGGCGCGCCCGTGCAGGTCTACGTCAACCCGCAGAACCCCACCGACAGCCAGCTGATCGCCGGCATTCAGAACGGCGACCGCATGCTCACGGGGGCGGCGATCGCCTCCGCCGTGGGCACGATGTTCTTCTGGACCTTCGCGTTCCACGCGGTCCGCCGGCGCGGGAGCGACCATGTCGCCGGCAAGCTGGTCATCCCCGGCCCGCCGCTGCGCGTCCGCAGCACGACGATTGGCAACTTGGCGGGCGCGCTGCTGACGGCAGCGCTGGTCATCGTGGGCGTCTCGACGCTGATGGGGGTGACGGCGGGGCTCTCGTGGCTCTGGCTGGCGCTGAGCGTGGTGCTCGGCATCGGCGCGGGGGCGCTGGCGTACTGGATCAACCTGCGCAGCGACGCCAAGGGCAAGGGCGACTTGGTGCTTGACCTTGACGCAGAGTTCATCATTACGCCCAAACTGTCTCACTCGCCAGCCCGAACAGTGGGCTACTCAACCATCACTGGCACGACCATCGCCCGCGAAGTTCGCGGCAACGGCAAGAGCCGAGCCACGACTTACGAGGTCAATTTGGTGCTCGGCGAGACCAGCGGCCCGACCGCCGCAGTCTTCAGCTCAAAGAAGCCCGCGAAGGCCTTTGACCTTTGGCTTCGCCAGCAGCTTGCCCTCGAGGCACCAGCGGCCGTGTGACGCGGCCCGCCGCAGGGCTTGCGATTGGCCCGGCCAAAGTCCAAGCCCCATCAGCCCGCGTTGATGTAGACCGTCTTGACGTCTTCGTTGTCTTCCAAAGCGTCGACCAGTTCGACCAGCAAGTCAGCCATCGCCGCGTTGCCGGAGAGCTCGACGCTAGTCAGCGCGAGCATGTCAAAGCCCGCCGCAGGCTCACCCTCCAGGCGCCCGCCGGCGTGGTGCTTGAGGACCTCGGCGGTTGCCATGATCCACCCACCAGCGACCAGCCCGGTCCGCACCGCCTGCATCTGCTCAGGCGGGGTGTACACCGTCCATAGCCCCGGCCCGCCGGGCTCGTCCTCACGCGCGGGCTCGAACGAAAGATCATCAGCGCCAGCCTCAAGGGCCACGTCAATGAGCCGCGCCTCGTCGCTGGCCTTGCCCGAGATCAGCAGGCGGCCCTTGTGCGCAAACATGTGCCCGACGCACCCGGTAATGCCCAGCTTGCCCTGGTGGTCGGAGAAAATCAGGCGCAGGTCGCAGGCGGTCCGCGTGCGGTTGTTGGTGAAGGCCTCGACAATCACCGCCACGCCCGCGGGCCCGTAACCCTCGTAGCGGACGGGCTCATAGCTGTCGGTATCGCTGCCGCCGGCGCCCTTCTTGATCGCGCGCTCGACATTCTCGTTGGGCACGTTGTGGTAGCGGGCCTCTTCCATGGCGGCCCTGAGCAGGAAGTTGAAGTTGGGGTCGGGCCCGGCTTGCCGCGCGGCGCTGATGATCGCGCGCGAGCACATCGTCCACGCCTTGCTGCGGCGTCTATCAACGATCTTCTTGCGGTGCTTGATCTTGCTCCACTTGTTGTGGCCGGCCAAACGAAGGCTCCTTCAACCGCGGCTGGGGGAAGCCTGATTCTACCGGCCCCCGCCGCTCCGACAGCCCACGCCTACGTCCCGCACCACAGGCCCGACTGCACTCGCGGCCGCGGTAGCTGCCAGTCGCACCAAGCTGGGAAAGCTGCGCCGTCCGCGCCCAGCGGCCAGAGCTGTGGGCGTCCGAGATCGGCGTGCCAACGCGCCCCCGCGCGGTACACTCTCAAGGTCAGGCCGTGCCGCCCCTGCTACCTCAACCGGAGAACCCCCGTGCCTGAAGGCGCTTGGTCCATCTGGCTCATCACCCGCGTTGTCAGCGGCACGCTGCTGTCGGCGGCGATGCTCATCGGCGGGATGCTGTTTGCCACCTGGGTCTCAGGCGTCTGGCCCGGGCTCAAGCTGCCGCTGATTCTCGGCGGCGCGGCGCTTTACGCCGGGGGGCTGTACATGTTCGTCGGGACGGTCGCCAACCGCCTGTTCCCGCAGGCCGACCGAGCCCTGTGCGGCTTGATCGAGTGGCTCTCAGGGGGCCTGTTCGCGGGGCTGCTGGTCGCGTCAATCGTCGCCGCAGGGTTGGCTGGCCGATAATCACCCTGTGAAGCACAGCCACCCAGAGCGTTTCGCCTCCACACATCCACGCCAGCAAGCCCTGGACGCGCGCCCGAGCGCGCGGTCGCGCCCCGGCCTTCCGCGTAATGCGTCTGTCGCGCTGGTGCTTCTGAGCGCCGGTCTGTGCATGTCGATGCTCATACCTGCGGTGCTGGCCAGCCGCGCACTGGGCCAGGGCCAGCCCTCGCCCACGCCGGCCACCACGCCGGCCCCCACGCCGGCCCCCACGCCAGCCCCCGCCAAGGCACCTGCAACCGCGCCCGCAGCACCACCGATCTCCGCACCCGCCAACAGCACCCCAGCCCTCGCGCCAGCTCCGGCGCAGCCTCCACCGCCATCCACGCGGCCCGCGGTCTCTCCGGCTGGGGTCGTCGAAGCGGTCGCTGCACGCGGGCTCACGCGCGTGGCCTTGGTTGACCTTCGTGCACTCAACAGCACCACGCCGGCGGACTACGCCATCGCTGCAGAGTTGCTCGCCGGCGCATCCAAGCTCGACCCTGCCAATGCCGACGTCGCTCGCCTCTGGCTGGCGGCGGCGCAGGAGTCTGGCGAGGCTTGGCGCGTCCTGCCCGCGGCCCGCGCCGTGGCCATCGCCGACCCCAAGGACACCAGCGCCCAGTGGCAACTGATTGAGTCTCGCGCGGCTCTGAGTGAGACCGCCGAGGGCCGCCTTGAGGTGTATCAGCAGATCCTCGGCCCGCGCGGCGAGGGCATCGACCCCTCGATCCGCTCGCGCATCGCCTTTCAATCGGCGCTAGTCAAGCGCCAGCGCGGCGACATGAAGGGCTTCGGGCAAGACCTCTCAGCGGCCGCCCAGCTCGACAGCACCAACAAGGCCGCCGCGGCCCTTTTGCTCGAGCTGTTCGTGCAACGGATCAACGAGCCGGTCGGGCGCGTTGAGCTGCTGAGCAACCTGCTGCTGGCCGACCCGCTCGAGGCCCGGACGCACGTCTCGCTGGCTGAGGAGTTTGCCGCCGCGGGCGCCACCGCCCAAAGCCTGCGGTTCTTTGCGTCCGCCGAGCGTGTGCTCGCCCGCGAGAGCGGTGGTTTGGACTCGACAAGCCGGGCAACCAAGCTGGTTCAGCGGGGCCTGCTTCCGGGAACCGGAGGCGACCCCCGCGCTGCCTCGCTGGCCGCGCTGGGCGCAGTCTTTGCCGAGCTGAACAACCAGGTTGATGAGTCGCGCCGCCAGGCGCAGCTTGCCGTGGACGCGGCGGCGGCCGCCAAGGCACCACGCCCGAGCAACGTCCCTGAGCCCTTGAGCATCCGCCTGCCGATGGACCTTGAGCGCGTCCGCTTGATCACCGCTATGGCCGCCGGGAATGCCGCGGGCGTGCGCGCATCAGTCACCGACCTGGCTCAGAGCGTCACGGCGTTGCTTGCCGAGCAGGCCGCCCTCGATGCCGGATCGGAGCCCAACCCGCAGGCCAACCAGCAGGCTGGTTTATCCGCACGGACCGACTTGACGTTCGTGCGTCTGTGGTCCGGGCTGGACCTTGACCAGGCCGTCGCTGAGGTCAGCAAGCTCAAGGCTGACGGGCTCGAGCCCGGCGCGCTGCTACGGCTGGAGGCGCTCGTCAAGCACCGCTCAGGCGAGACCGACGCGGCCCGCGCGATCTTGGCCCCGCTGGCCAGCGCCGAGCAGCCCGACCCGCTCTCAGCCCTCGCGCTGGCCCAGATCGAACTCGACGCGGGCGCCAAGCCCGAGGTCATCGAGCCGCTGCTGCTGACGGCCATGGTCTTTGGCTCTAGCACACCCCCGGCGCTGTGGGCCTACGCCAAGCACGTTGCTGTGCTGGGCAAGGCCCCGCCAGCGCCCCCGCTGGCTAAGCGTTTTGACGAGCTGGGCCAAGGCATCCCGCCGTGGATCGACGATGTCGCCCGAGACCCCGCGCGGTTCGTGACGGTCTCAGCGACCGCCGACCGCAGCGCGCTGAACTGTGGCGAGGCCAGCGTCATGACCGTCCGTATCCGCAACACACTGCCGGTGCCATTGGCGATCGGCCCCGGCGAGCCGATCGACAGCCGCGTGCTGCTGACCCCGACGGTTGACACCGTCCGCGGGCCCGACCTTGACCGCTCGCTGCCGGAGGTCATCAACATCGACCGGCGTCTGCGCTTGGGCCCGCGTGAAGAGCTGGTCGCGCAGTTCTGGCCCGAGCCGGGCGTCGGTGGTTGGAGCCTCGATGGTGCACTGGAGGGTCCGGCCCGCCTGCGCTGGCGCGTCGCCTGCGGGTTTGAGCTTGAGAACGGCTCGCCGGTGATCCGCCAGTTCGGCGGGACCTTCGAGCTTAACAGCGTGACGCGCGAGGGCGTTGGGATCATCGACGTGCCGGTGCTGGCCGGCAGCATCCAGGGCCTGACCGGCAGCGAGCTGGTCACGGGCCTGCTGCGGGCCCGCTACGTGTTCATTAACGCCCGGGGGCGCGAGGGTAGCAGCGGGCTGTTCACCGCTGCCGAGGCCGCCCGATTGATCCAGGCCATCAGCGACCGTTACCGGGGCGAGACGCCTGCGGGCCGCCTGCTGATCTTGGCCCACACGCCCAGCAGCACGATGGCCAGCGCGACGCGCTCGTTCGACACGACGCTCAAGGGCATTACCGAGTCGGACCCGACCGTTCGCCTGGCGATCATGGTCACGCGCGGCGCTGACCTCATTCAAGGCACCGAAAAGCCCGCGCTGCGCCTGCGCGAACGCTACAACAACGGGCTGGGTGGGCTGGCGAGCCTGGCAGTTCCGATCATCAAGACCAGCCTGGTCAAGACCGTCGAGGTGCCGCGCGCGACGCCCACACCCACACCAACGCCCACGCCCGTGTCCACGCCTGCCGCGGCCCCACCGGCGACGGCACCAACGCCCGCACAGGCCCCGACGCCCACACCCACACCCACGCCCGCACAGGCCCCCACGCCCACACCCGCACCGGCGGGAGGCAAGTGATTGTCCACCGAACAACCCAGGGCCGATGAAACTGGGCGCGACCGTGGGCCGACGGCGGGTCTAGCACCACTCTCGCGCGGCCGCCGACGCGCGCTGTTGATCCTTCAGCTCATCGGCTTCGCGCTGCTCATCGCCGCGGTCTTCGTGGCGATCAATCAGCGCGGCGCGCTGCTTGCGGCCTGGGATAGCGCCCGCAACGCCCCCACCGGCCTGCTCGCGCTCGTGCTCGCCTTGCCGGTGCTCAATTGGCTGCTCATCGGCGGGCTCTTCTGGGTTCTTACTGGTCAGTACGGGCGCGTTCGCCTGGTTGAGATGACCATCGTGGTCGGCTCAGCCTGGCTGCTGAACCTGCTGCCCATGCGCCCGGGACTGATGAGCCGCGTGGCGTACCAGAAGCTCGTCAGCGGCGTCAGCGTGCGAGACAGCGTCAAGATTACCATCTTCAGCGTCATCACCCAGGCCCTTGCCGCGGGCCTGGTAGTCGCGTGCGTGGCGCTGGTGGCGGGCCTTGAGCGCTGGGCCGGGCTTAGCCAGCATGACGCCCGCGCGCTGCTTCTCGCTCTGGGCACCGGCCTGCTGGCCCTTCTCGCGGGCGCAACTTGGGCTCTGCGCGCCGGGGCCCAGCGCCTTGGCGGGCCCGCGCCAATTGACGCCTGGCGCCTGGCCGCGGGCACCGCGCTACGCCTGGCTGACGCGATGGTCTGGACGACCCGCTACTGGCTGGCGTTCCTGGTCATCGGGCACGAGATTACTGCCGTGCAGGCGGCGGCGATCGCGGTCGTCAGCCAGATCGTCGGCCTCACGCCCGTGCAACTGGGCCTGCGCGAGTGGGCCGTGGGGATCTGCGGGCGTTTCCTGCCCGCGACCGCCGCGGTCGGCACCGGCGGGGCGCGCACGGCCCTTGGCCTCTCGGCCGACCTGCTAAACCGGGCCGCCGAGCTGGCCGTCAGCTTGCCGGTCGGGCTGGTGTGCACATGGTGGGTCTGGCGCAGGCTGCGCAAGGCCATGGGTGAGCAAGCCCCGGGCACAGCGGCGATTGTCGGCTCCGCCGGCCCTGAGCGCTGAGTGATCCACACTCTCGACCTGTGCGTATAGACCAGCGTCAACAGGTTGTAAGCGATCGTTGGCATTGCGCCGGCCCGCAACAGCCGATACACCTTGCAGTGACCACGCGGGCGTGCCCAGCGGCACGCGCGGGCGTTATGCTGAGCCGCATCGAGCAGGACCACGGGCGCTTCCGCCAAATCGTCAAAGGCACGATCCGCAAGGACCTGCGCCGCTTCATCTCCAAGGGTGAACTCATCGCACGCGAGGGCAAACGCCTCGTCTCGATCCCCGTGCACGACGTGGACATCCCGACCTTCCGCTACGGCGACAACCGCGAGGGCGTCGGCCAGGGCGACGGACCAGGTGACGACAACGCCCAGGGCCAAGGTCAAGGTCAGGGCGGCGAGCAGGCCGGGCGGCACATTCTTGAGGTCGATGTTGCACTTGACGAACTGGCCGACATCCTGGGTGAAGAGCTGCAGCTTCCGCGCATCGAGCCCAAGGGGCACCACCAGATTACCGCCACCAAAGACAAGTACTCAGGCATCAGGCCTGTCGGCCCCGCGGGCCTGCGCCACTTCAAACGCACGTACCGCGAGGCCCTCAAGCGTCAGGTCTCGATGGGCCTCTATGACCCGCTGGCACCGCTCGTCGTGCCGCTCAAGCAGGACATGCGCTTCCGGAGCTGGAACGAGGTCAAGAGCCCGCAGAGCAACGCCGCAATCATCTACATGATGGATGTCTCGGGCTCGATGGGCGTGGAGCAGAAAGAGCTGGTCCGCCTCGCGGCGTTCTGGATCGACACATGGCTGCACCGCAACTACAAGGGGGTGCAGACGCGGTTTGTCGTCCACGACATCACCGCCACGCAGGTTGACCGCGCGACGTTCTTCGCCGTCCGCGAGGACGGGGGCACACGCATTAGCTCAGCGCTTGAGCTGGCCGACAAGCTGGTGACCGAGGCCTTCGACCCTTCAGAGTGGAACACTTACCTCTTCCACTTCAGTGACGGCGACAACAGCTCAGACGCCGACAACCGCCTCTGCGTTGACCTGCTGCGCGACAAGCTCCTGCCGCGCGTCAACCAGTTCGGCTACGTGCAGGTCAAGAGCAGCTACGGCAGCGGGCAGTTCTACAACGTGTTGCGCGAGGCCTTCCCGGGTAGCGCGGGGCCAATGCCCGACTCAGGCCCAGCCGCCAGTCCAGGCGCCAATCCAAGCGCCAGTCCAAGCGCGGGGACCACCGACGAGCAGAAGCTCGTGGCCACCAGGCTCGATGACAAGGCCGAGGTGCTCGACTGCCTGCGCGCGCTGTTTAAAGCCGGGCGCTGACCTGTGCGCGTCTGGTCACCCACACGCTCCGCGCGGGTATTGATCTTGCGCAGGGGCCACCTCGCCCCTTGTCGCTTCGCGCGCACGATTGTCAGCGAGAAGCCATATCACTCGCCAATCGCCTCACTCGCCAATCGCCTCACTCGCCAAGCGGCTCACTCGCCAACTGCCTTACGCGCTAAGCGCCTCACCCACCCAGCGGCAGCTTGCGTGATCGCCCGAACATCCAGCCCAGTCCAAACCGCAGCCACGCAACCGCCGAGCCGCTCACCAGCCCAACCGCCGGCCGCACGCGCCCAGTAGTTGTTACGTATACCGGGCGCGTCAGGGCCAGCAGCCCAGGCTCGCCACGCGACGCGCCCCAGCCTGAGGCCCCGTGCCCCGTGATAGCAACGCCCGGGTGCCCGCCGGGGATCACGCAGTCGTTGATCGTGACCAGCGATGCGCCCAACTCCGCCGCCAGCTCGCGCCCCGCCCGCACGTCACGCGTAAATACGCTGGCCGAGAGATGCTGCCCGCACGAGCGGTGGATCCGCAGCGCCTCGCCAACGTCCGCCACCGGCACCACCGCCAGCACCGGCCCAAAGTGGTCGCGCGCCACGCACGTCACCAGGTCGCTGTCCAGGGGCGGATCAACCACCACCACCGGCCGCAGCCAGCATCCGCCCTCGCCCTCTGGCATCGGCGCAGTGCCAGCCAGCACGCGCGTGCGATCAGCGCCGCCGCCAACGGCCGCACCCGCATTGGCCGCGCCCCCCGCCAAGGCCGCCTTGACCATCGCCGCGCACTGCGCCGCGCTGCCCGCGTCGATCAACCGCAGCGGCGGGTGGTTCATCACCAGCACCGCCAGCTCATCAAGCAGCGGGCCGGCTGCTCGCCGCAACACCAGCACGCGCCGCGGCGCGAGGCACGTCTGCCCGCTGTTGAGCGTCATGGCCGCGAAGATCGTCCGCGCCGCCAGGCGCACGTTCGCGTCGCCGAGCACGATGGCGCTGTCGTTGCCCGAGAGCTCAAGGGTCGTGCCCACTAGTTTGGGCCCGGCCCACGCGGCGATCTGCCGCCCCACCGCCGTCGAGCCGGTGAACACCACATGGTCCCAGCCTGCGCCGGCGGTCACACCAGGCAAGTGCGGCCCGGGGCCGGCATCCAGCAGCGCGGGCCCAGCCTCGCGCGTCGCCTCGGCCCACGCCAGGTGCGTGCCTGGGGCGCCCGCGGCCCGTGCGATCCGCAGCAGCAGCAGTTGGCTCAGCGGGCTGCGCTCACAGGGCTTGACTACCACACGGTTGCCCGCCATCAGCGCTTGCACCAGCTGGATGCCCAGCAACTGCACCGGGTAGTTCCACGTCGCGATGATCGCCACAAACCCCAGCGGCGCGCGGGTGAGCGTGACCCGCGTCCCGGGCAGCAGCGTCCAGGCCCGCCTTACCGCACGCGCCCGCAGCAGCTTCCGCACGCGGCGCCGGTGCCACGCGCACGCGTGCAGAAGCGTCAGCACATCACCGGTCAGGGCCTGCCACGCGGGCTTGCCGACGTCCTGCTCGATCGCCGCCGTCAGCTCGGGCTCGTACGCCATGATCTGCCGAGTGAAGGCCCGCAGCCAGGCCAGCCGCGCCGCCAGCGGCCAGTCGGCACTTGCCGAGGGCCCGGCCGGACGAAAGTTGATCGGCGCATCGCTCACGGGCTGAGCGTAGAGCGCGCCGCGTAGACTTGGTGCGAAGCGTTGGCCGCCCCCACATTCGCCAATGCTGCACGGCACCACCGGCCCCACCGCCGGCCCGCCAGCGCACTGAACCGGAGCCGACTTCGTGCCCAGCCCCTCAAGCCTCGATCATCCCTCCAGCGCCCACGCCGCCGCCGCTCACAACTCTCGCAGCAAGCCCACGCGTCCCAGCGTCGCGATCGTCGGCGCTGGCCCGGGCGGGCTGGCAACCGCCGTGCTTCTGCTGGCCAGCGGCGCTGACGTCACGATCTACGAGCGGACCGACCGCGTCGGCGGGCGAACCAGCCGCCTGAGCCTGCAAGGCGCCAGCGGTAATTACCACTTTGACCTCGGCCCAACCTTCTTCCTCATGCCCTATGTGCTCGGCGAGATCTTCGCCAGCGCCGGCAAACGCATGGAAGATTACGTCGAGCTCACACGCCTTGACCCCATGTACCGCCTGATCTTCGGCAAGCAGCTCGGGCCCGACGGCACGCCGCTCAAGCTCGACTGCACGCAAGACCCCGCCGAGATGGGCCGGCGCGTCGGCGCCATCGAGCCGCAAGACGGCGCGGCGTTCGAGGGCTTCATCCGCGCCAACCGCGCCAAGCTGGCGGCCTTTGAGCCCGTGCTCCGCCGCGCCTTCCGCTCACCGCTTGATCTGCTCGCACCCGAGATGCTCAAGGCCCTGCCGCACCTGGCCCCGACCCAGAGTGTCGCTGACTGGCTCGGCTCGCGCTTCCGCAACGAGCACGTCCGCATGGCCCTGTGCTTCCAGACTAAGTACCTGGGCATGAGCCCCTTCAAGTGCCCCAGCCTCTTTACCATCCTCCCGTTCATCGAGTACCAGTGGGGCGTCTGGCACCCCACCGGCGGGTGCAACGCCATCACCAGCGGCCTGGCGCGGCTGATCACCGAACTCGGCGGGGTCATCAAGACCCTCAGCCCCGTGCAGCACCTTAACTTTGACAAGCGGAGTGTCACCGGCGTGCAGGTTGCCGACCAGCACCACCCGCACGACCACGTCGTGATCAACGCCGACGCCGCCTGGGCCCTGAAGAACCTGATCCCCTCACGGCTCCGCGGCGGGCTTGGCGGCGCGCAAAGCGACGCGCGCCTCGATGCGATGGACTACTCCTGCAGCACCTCGATGCTCTACCTGGGCGTCAAGGGCCGCGTCAAGCTGCCGCACCACACCATCTACATCAGCGCTGACTACCAGACCAACATCCGCCAGGTCGCCGAGACCGGCGAGCTTTCTAGCGACCCCTCGGTCTACGTCTGCAACCCCACCACGGTTGACCCCGCGCTGGCGCCACCGGGCAACAGCGCGCTGTACGTGCTGGTCCCGACGCCCAACCTCAAGCAGGCCGCGGCCGCGGGGACGGATCTCGCCGCCGGTGCCGCGCAGCTCCGCAATGACGCCATCGCCCGCGTCAGCGCGCTTGCGGGCGAGGACCTCGCCCCGCGCATCGAGTGTGAGCGGGCCATCAACCCGAACGACTGGAAGGCCATGAACATCCAGTTTGGCGCGACCTTCAACCTCGCTCACGGGCTTGATCAGATGCTCTTCCTGCGCCCACGTGCACAGCTCCCGGGCGTCCGCAACGTCTGGCTCACCGGCGGCGGAACGCACCCGGGCTCAGGCCTGCCGGTGATCTTCCTGTCAAGCCAGATTGCCGCCCGTCTGCTCTGCGAGCGCGCGGGGCTGCACTACGCCGGCAAGGCCACGCCCATCGCCAGCGTGCTTGACCCGAGCACGACGGCTCCGGTGGCCAACCCACGCACCGTCAGCACTGTGGATGTCTGATCGCCGCGCTGTCAGCTTGCGAAGAGCGGAAGGGATTGCCTTAGGGCCGCTCAGCGGTTCTCGCGCGGCATGACCACCCACAAGATCACATAGACCAAGATCCCAGGGAACGCCGCCGACAGCACGCTGGATAGCACATAGGCCAATCGCACCAGCGTCACGTCCCACCCCAGCCACTTTGCGAGCCCGCCGCACACGCCCGCGATCATTTTCGGCGAGTTTGAGAGTTCAAGCGCCATCGACATGGCTCCTTTCTGCGTCGAGTTCATACCGGTAGATACCGGCGTCACCCGCGCGAAACCCAGCCTCCATGTACGCACACGCCGCACGATTGTTCAACGCGCTCCGCACGCAACCGCGCACACTCACGGCTGCAAACGGGTCGACGCCCAAGCACCGCCGACAAAGCCCGGCGCGCGGTCAACGGCCGCGGGCGTCAGCGACCGCTCCCACACCGCCCGATCGTGCAGCCGATTCGTGTGGCCGCGCCACAGCTCAACACGCTTGAGCCACACCCGGTAACCGCCCCAGTGCGGCGGCCGCGGCACCTGCACGCTGGCCACATCAACGCCCGGCGCGCCAAGGCCAAACCGTGCCTCGACGCGATGGTTCTGATCCAGCAACTCTTGGCGTGACGCGACCGGACGGCTCTGATCGCTCGCCCACGCCGCCAGCCGCGACAACGGCGGGCGCGCGTTGAAGTACGCGTCGCTCTCCGTCGGCGGGCTCATTGTCGCCACGCCCTCCATGCGGACCTGCCGATCAAGCTGGTCCCAGTGAAAGCACAGCGCCACCTTGCCGCCACCGGCGATCTCCTCACCCTTGCGCGAGTGGTAGTTGCTGTAGAACACCACGTACCCGCGGCCAACATCGACCCGACGCGCGAGCACGACCCGCGCCGACGGCTGGCCGTCAACGCCCACGGTCGCCAGCGTCATCGCGTTGGGGTTCGGCTGCGACTTCCGGCTTGTCGCCAGCTCAAGCCACTGCATGAACAGGCCCAGCGGCTCCGCGGGCAGCGGCTCGGGCAGCGTCTCATCACTGAAGGCGCACGCGTTGCCCAGCATCGGTGCCGCGCCGGTGTGTTTCGGATCAACCATGCTCTGCCCCTGTTGCCGATGCCGACCCTGCGCCGGTCCCCGTGCCCGTCTTGGCCCGCTTGTACGCCAAGTTGCCCAGCTGCCCGCACGCGGCCATCTGGTCACGCCCCTTGGTCCGCCGGCGCTTCACATAAATCCCATATTCGCCTAGCCGCGTGCAGAACGTCTCGATCTGCTCCTCGCTTGGCGCGGGCCAGGGGCTGTTCTCGCGCGGGTTGTACGGGATCACGTTCACGCACGCCGCCAGCCGCGCACCCTCATACCGCGGCACGCCATCGCCCTCTGGCACCGGCGCAAACGGCAGGCCCTCCGCCAGCGCGTCATCGGCCGTGCTTGCGCCCAGCACGAAGTTCGCCATCGCGTCCGCGTGCGGCGCGCTGTCGTTCTCGCCGGGGATCAGCACATACTCCAGCATCAAGTGACGGCTCGCGCGCAGCGGGTAACGCTCCAGCGTCGCCCGCAGCCGCGCCAGCGGCATCGCGCGGTTCACCGGCATGATGCGGCTCCGCGCCACGTCTGTCGGCGCGTTGACGCTGATGGCCAGCCCCAGGCGGTGCCAGCCCGGCTGCGCCACGTGCGCCGCCAAACGATCGATCCCATCCGTCCTGCCCACCGTGCTGATCGTCACGCGGCTCATCGCCATCGCTGGCCCGCGCGTGTCTGTGAGCACCGCGATCGCGCTCAGCACCGCACCCAGGTTGTCCATCGGCTCGCCCATGCCCATAAAGACGATGTTGCGGACCTCCGCCTGCTCATCGGGCCGCGCTACGCACCAGCGGGCCGCGAACCACTGAGCCACGATCTCTGCCGCGCTCAGCGACCGCACGAGCCCCATCTGCGCCGTCTGGCAGAACGTGCAGCCCATCGCGCAGCCAACCTGCGAGCTCACGCACAGCGTGTACGCCCGCACGCGGCGTTTGCCGACCATGGGGATCAGCACACTCTCGGTCTCAACCGTCTGCCCCTCGCCAAGGCCCAGACTTACCGATGTCGAAGCCGACCCAGGCCCAAGCACCGCCAGCGCCGCCACCAGCGCGTTAGGCCGCGCAGCGTCTGCCTCGCCCGCAATGACACTCAAACGCGCCGCGCCGCCCCCCTGCGCCACGCCGCCACGACCGGGCACCGCCTGCGTAAACTTCAGCACCACGCCCTCATCGCTCTCGCTGGCGTGCGTCCGCACAACGGGGCCGACCATCCGCGCGACGCTCCAGCCCGCACGCCCCATCGCGGCCTCAACCCTCGCGGGCCACCGCCCGGTTCTAAACAGCACCGCGTACGCGTCCATCGCCCCGCGCGTTCCCCCGCCGGTGATTACCGAGTAGATCTGCGCAAAGCCGTGCGCTGTCAGGCCCAACGGGTGCGGCAGCGGCGCGTCGGTCGCGTTCAGGTTCTCAAGTGCTTCACTCACCAGGGGCAAGTTTAGCGCCGGGCCGCCGCAGGTGCGTGACGCCCCGCCAGAGCCACTCCATGGGTCCAAACTCAAACCGCCGGGCCCACGCCCAGCTCAACAACACGATCACCGCAAAGAGCCCAACGCTGATAGCGCACCGCGCCAGCGGGCCAAACGACCCGATCAGCCCAAGGCCCCAGTGGTACATGATCCCCGTCGCCAGCACACTCATGAGCAGGTAGTTGGTCAGGCCAAACTTTCCGACCCGCGCCAGCGCGGCAAACACCCACGCCAGCGCGCCGCCCGGGCCCACGCGCTCACCTGCGCTGACAAACACGCTGACCCATCCCAGCGCCAGCATCGGGCCCGCCAGAGTCATCAGGCCCGCGCCTAGCGCAACACCTACCAGCCCACCAACCAGCGCGGGCAGCAGGGCCGCAGCCAGAGCCATCGGCACCCCAAGCCCAAAGCACCAGCGCGCCGCACGCCCCCGCACCGCCCGTCCCTGCGCGCCAAAGTAGCCAGCCTTCAGCAGCGCGGCCCCGAACATGAACTGCGCCAGCACGAGCCACCCATACGCCAACACCGCCGCGACCAGCCCGAAGCTCCACCCGCTCACCCGCACGCCCAGCGCTTGCGACCAAGGCCCGCGCCCGTACGCCTCGAGCTCCGCGCTGTGCATCGCCGCGTAGCTGTACACCCCTTGCTCGAACGACCACGCCCCCCAGTAACGCTGCAGCGGGCTCATCGCCGCCAGCTCTGCCGGCAGCGGCGTGTCGTGGTCCGCGTACACCGGCGCGCCAAACAGCTCATCAACGTGGTTCAGCGTGAACCAAAGCGTTGAGCCCAGCACCCCCACCAGCAGCGCCACGCTCCCAAGCACCGTCAGCGTTCGCGCACTCGCGCCCAGCAGCGGCACCAGCAGCAGCCCAAAGCCCGCGTAAATGAAAAGGATGTCGCCGTTCCAGATCAGCACCGCGTGCAGCAGCCCGAAGATCGCCAGCGCCGCCAGCCGCCTAATGACCATCCCCAGCCAGTCGCGCCCCGCCGCCACGGCCCGCTGGTGCATGATCGCCAGGCCCACGCCAAACAGCAGCGAGTAGAGCGGGAAGAACTTCGCCGCGCACAAAGTGCTGACAAAGTAGAACGCCAGAACGTCGTACCACGCAGAGCCCGCCGAGGGCGCGAGCTTCATGCCCTCCATGCTCGAGCTGGCGAAGTAGCCCATGTTCACCAGCGTGATGCCCAGCAGCGCAAAGCCGCGCACGGCATCAAGCCCCAGCACCCGCCCACTGACCACCTTCCCATCCGTCGCGTCGCTCATGGCTCAGGATACTGGCCAACGACCCCCCGGTTGCCAACCGGGCCCACTGAACAGCCCCCAGACCCGCTCGCCCGATTCTGCTAAACTCGACCCCTCAACCCCGGCGGCCTCACTCGCACCCGCCCGCCCTGCTGCACCACAACCCCCACCACCACCCGCACCCATTCCCCGCGCCTCACGCTCATAACACCACACCCTCGTGCCAGAACTGCTCACCACCTTGATCACCACCATCGCCGTCGGCGCCCTCTACGCGCTGCTGGCCCTGGGATACACGCTGGTCTACGGCGTGCTCAAGTTCATCAACTTCGCACACTCGGACATCTTCGTCCTCGGCTGCTGGACCAGTTTCACCGCCTCCACCATCCTGCTCGCCGCCCTGGGCCTCGCCTCAGACGCCGCGCCCATCTGGGTCGTCGGCGTCGTCTTGCTGCTCACTGTCACCGTCTGCGCAGCCGTCGGCTACTGCGTCGAGCGCTTCGCCTACCGCCCGCTCCGCAAAGCGCCCCGCCTCAACGTCCTGATCACCGCCATCGGCGTCAGCCTCCTGCTGCAAAACGTCGGCCAGCTTCCCGGCTTCACCGTCGCCACCACGCCCGACGGCAAGACCCCCACCGCCACCATCCCCTTTGGCGCAAGCCCCAAGAGCATGCCCGCGCTCATCGAAGATCGCGTCCTGAACCAAACGAACGTCGCCCAGGGTGCCCTGACCCCGGGTGAACGCCGCGGGCTCGTCCGCCTCGATCAGCCGGTACAACTCCAAGACGGCCGCGCTTACACACTTGAGGTCACGCGCCGAGTCATTCCCGGTGCCGCAGAACGCCCACGCACCGACAAGCTCAGCATCATCCGCCCCAACACCACCGATCAAGCCTCCACCGCCAGCGTCACCATCCCCGCAGGTGCAGACCTGCAGACCATTCCGCGCCGCAGCCCGCAAGAAGTCCAGGGGGCCAGCTACCGCCTTGTGCAAGAGCCGCGCGTCGCCATCAGGCTCATTGACGTGCTGATTGTCACCTTCGCGCTGATCCTCATGGCCGGCCTGCAGGTGCTGATCTTCCGCACCAGCCTCGGGCGCGCCATGCGCGCCATCAGCTTTAACACAGACAACGCCGCCCTGATGGGCATCAACGTCAACCGCGTCATCAGCTTCACGTTCATCCTCGGCACCGCACTGGCCGCCGCCGCCGCCTTCCTTTACCCGCTCAAGTACGCCGGGCTCAACCAACCCGCGCACCAGGTCTGGGTTCTGCTCGGGCTCAAGGCCTTCGTCGCCGCCGTGGTCGGGGGCATCGGCAACGTCCGCGGGGCCGTCCTCGGCGGGTTCCTCATCGCCGGCGTCGAGCAGTTCGGCATGTTCTACGGCGACCAGCTCTTCCTCGCCCTCGGTGCACGTCAAGGCCTTGGCACCAGCCTTGGTGATGTCTACGTCTTCACCGTCCTGATCCTCGTATTGCTGTTGCGGCCCAGCGGCATCCTGGGTACAACCGTCCGCGAAAAGGTCTAGCCCGCCTTAGCCAATCCCCACTACCCGTTCCCCGCCATCCGCCCCTCGCCGATCACAACTGCGCAGCCTTGGCCGCCACCGACACCAACCCGATCGCCGCACCCACCGACCTCGCCGCGCATGACGCCGCGATCACCGGCACCGGCAGCATGGCCCTGCGCATCCTCGCGCCGCTGCTGGCATGCCTGGCCGTGGGGCTCGCCGTCACCGGCCTTGGCGCCGCACTTGGTGACTATCCCGACAACGTCCTCAAGCAAGTCGGCGTCTTCATCATCGCCGCCGTCTCGCTCAACATCGTCAACGGGTTCACCGGCCAGTTCAGCATGGGCCACGCCGGCTTCATGGCCGTAGGTGGCTACGTCGCCGCAGGCGTCAGCTATTACGCCTCGCTGCTCTACTTCGGCACCGCGCAGGCGCAAGACGGCCTGCTGACCATGGGCCACGTCTTCATGTCGCTGGGCGTC
>Ga0163144_10003322_pt1 | contig 36635 bp, 34 predicted proteins | sample OliLak19BULKMAT1_FD_123175 | JGI IMG/M metagenome (GOLD analysis project Ga0163144, IMG submission 123175) | Freshwater microbial mat bacterial communities from Lake Vanda, McMurdo Dry Valleys, Antarctica - Oligotrophic Lake LV.19.BULKMAT1 | ecosystem: Environmental > Aquatic > Freshwater >...
AACGTCATCTCACCGCACCTAACGTCAGCTCACGTCGCCCCAGTCAATGCATAGTCCGATATCTGCGTCAGGGTCAGATTCCCACCGCAGAGAATCGTCGCCACGCGCGTGCCGACGAATTGTGCGCGGTGCGTCATGAGCGCTGCCACTCCCACCGCCCCTGCCGGCTCCACCACCAGCCCCAGATGCGAGAATATCCGTCGCATCGCATCTATGGTCGTGAGGTCGTCCACCAGCAACACGTCATCGACCACGCCCGACAGATCGCCTAACGCTTCGACAATCGGTACGCGCACCGCGATGCCGTCGCTGATGGTGTCAGCGGATTCCGTCTCGATCACCCGTCCCTCACGCCACGATCGCTCCATGGACGGCGCCCCCTCGGCACACACTCCCACAATGCGCACGCCCGGCGCGTGCGCGCGTACCCACGTGCCCACCCCGCCAAGCAGGGCGCCATTGCCTAACGGGACCAGGAGGGTGTCGAACCCGTCCCTCCAATCGAGCAATTCGACGGCAATCGAACCCGCCCCCTCCGAAATGGCCGGCTCGCGTCCATCCTCGACGTATCGGGCGCCCGTAGCCGACGCGTAGGCCCGGGCCGCATCCTTGGCCGCATCGAAGTCGTCACCGGCCTGGTTCACCGTTGCACCGAAGGCGCGCATCCGTGCGATCTTGAGCGGATTGGCCCGTATCGACGCGAAGACGTCTAGTGTCATCCCCCGACGGCGCGCCGCATAGGCCATTCCCTGCCCGAAGTTCCCCGCCGAAGCGCAGACGAGAGGTTGCTTAGTTTCGGTGATCTCGCGCACGAAAAAGTCGGCCCCGCGTCCCTTGAAGGAGCGGATGGGATTGACGCTCTCTACCTTGAGAAAGAGGTCGACGCCCAGCCCTTCGCCTAACGACTCGGCGCGGAACTGCGGTGAATGGAGGAATACCCCGTCGATCTCACGAGCGGCGCGAGCGATGCGGTCGAGCGAGAGGCGGGACGGCGGCATGCGGGGCGATGGTTCGGACGGTGCAATCGGGGAATGGCGGGGAGCGTGGAACCTAATGCCACCACGCCCTTCCCGGAGCGGGGGGGGCTACATCCGGCGCCGCACCATCCGCTTGAACATCTCCACCAGCTTCTCTCCCACGCGGTCTTCGATGGAACTCTCGAACGAGTCGTCCGCTGCTTCTTCCATCTGGCACGAGTATTCGGTCGGCTCGGTGCCTGGCTTGAACCACTCGTGCCGCTTGGTACCGCACCACTCCTCGGCCAGGAGCCCCGTTTCGGGGTCGATGTCGCGCGCAATGAGCCCGTCGGGCGCCTTCCACGCCAGCGGATTGCTCTTCTCTCGCCAGCCGTTGCGGTAGAAGTCGGCCCAGGCCGGAGCGGCGTACTTCCCGCCATTGGCTCCCGACCCTAACGAATGCGGCGTATCGTAACCGAACCAGAAGCCGGCCACCAGCGTGGGTGTGTAGCCCACGAACCAGACATCGCTGCCGTTGTTGGTCGTCCCCGTCTTTCCGGCGACCGCGCCCGTGATGCCGGCGGCCCGAACGGCGCGTCCGGTACCCTCGTCCACGACCGATCGCAACATCGACGTGAGCTGAAACGCATCACGTGGATCCATTACCGGCGACGTCTGTACCGCCGAGGCCCAGAGCAGGCTCCGGTCGGATCGCTCGATGCGGCGCACGAGACGAGTGGTCACCCGCAGGCCGCCGTTGGCGAACGGCGCGTACGCCGCCACCAGTTCGAGAGGGGTCACCTCCACCGCGCCTAACGCGATGGACGGTACGGCGCTCAGGTGACTGGCAATGCCGTTGCGCCTAGCCACGTCGGCCACCCGTCCCTCACCCACCGCCCGCGAAAGGCGTACGGTCGCCGCATTGGCCGACTGGGCCAGGGCGCGTCGCATGGTCACCCGGCCGCGGTATTCGTCGCCGTAGTTGGCAGGCGTCCACACATCGTTTCCTGTGTCAACCGAGATGGGTTCGTCATCCACCATGGAGGCTGGCGTGAAGCCGGCCGTTAGCGCCGCAGCATAGACAAACGGTTTGAAGGCAGAACCCGGCTGTCGGCGCGCCGACATGGCGCGATTAAAGCCCCCGCGTTCGTAGCGACGACCCCCAACCAGCGCCCGTACGTCACCGGTGCGTGGATCGATGGCGACCATGGCTCCCTGCAGAATTCCCGCGCGCCGAGGTTCGCGGTTGGACCAATCGTTGGCAGCGTCACGCGCAATACGGTCTCCATGTACCCGCACCGATCGCTCGGCGGCCTTCTGCGCGGTGAGATCGATGGTGGTGTACACGGTGAGTTCCGACAAACGCTCCCCGGTCGTCTTGAGCACCGAATCCACCGCCGAGCGCACCGCATCGAGGGCATACGATTCGTTAGGCTGGGCCGGAGCCCACTCGCGCGCGGCCACTTCGAGATCGTCGGACCGTGCGGCGGCCAGGCCACTGTCGTCGAGATACCCTTCCTCGCGCATGAGACCGAGCACCAGGTCGCGCCGCGCGCGCGCGCGATCGATGTTGCGCCGCGGCGTGTAGCTGGACGGCCCCTTGGGAAGGGCGGCGAGCATCGCCCCTTCGGCAATGCTCACCTGATCGATGCGTTTGCCGAAGAGGTCGCGGCTCGCTCCTTCCACGCCGTAGACGCCGTTACCGAGGTAGATGACGTTGAGATAGCGCTCGAAAATCTGGTCTTTGGTGAGATGCGCTTCGAGCAGCTTCGCCAGCCGCAACTCGATCAGCTTCCGGCCTAACGAGCGTTCCAGCGCATCCCGTTCGGCCATGAAGGTGTTGCGCGCCACCTGCATGGTGATGGTGCTGAAGCCTTCACGCACGGCGAGCGCGGCGGTGTTGCGCCACACGGCGCGCCCAACGCCGCGCCAGTCGAGTCCGTGATGCGAGTAGAATCGCCGGTCTTCGGTGGCGATGAATGCTTCGCGCACGTGCCGAGGCACCTTGGTGATGGAGACGTTGACACGCTTGACCAGCGTCAGCCGCCCGATGAGCCGACCATTGCGGTCGAGGACGCGCCCTCCCTCGGGAGGATGAAAGGCCGTGATGGCCTCGCGCGTGGGGCAGCCATGGAAGCCGCAGGTGTACAGCCAGGCGTCGAAGACTCCCGTCATGACGAGCAATCCGACAATGAAGCTCGCACCCAACCAATGCTTGCGTATCGAGGTGCGCAGCATCGGCGCGGCCGGATCGCGCCGGAAGGCACCCAGCAGGATGTTCCGACGAGCGACAAACGAGGCGCGGAGCGACAAGGGCGAGCTCGGTCAGGGGGACTGCTATTAGATACGCTATATAGCCGACATGGTTTCTTCGCACGGGGCCGATAATTTACTCGACTTCGCTATTTTACTTCTATCTCCGACGTTTCCGTCGCACATCCATCGAGGTTTCAAACTGCTTCGTCCTACGCTCTGTCTGCTGCTGGCGACCGCCTCCTGCGGTCAAACCGGCGCTGACTCGACCCCCCTTATCAAGGCTGCGGCGACACCGATCGTCGCCGCCGACCTCCCGTCACGCACACCGTACGAGTTGGGGCGAATTCCGGTCCTTGAGTACCATGTGATCGGAGGGACGCCCGCGCTCTTCACTCGGACGGCGGCGCAGTTCCGCAAGGATCTCGAGCTGTTGTACGACCGCGGCTATCGGCCGGTGAGCGTGTCCGATCTTGTCGACAAGCGGCTCGATCTACCCGCCGGACTGTCGCCGGTGGTGTTCACCTTTGACGACGCATCTCCGGGACAGTTCCGCTGGATCCAGCGAGGATCCAAGCGGGAGGTGGATGACACCAGCGCAATTGGAATCTGGCGTGCGTTTCAGCGGGAGCATTCCGACTGGAAGTCACGTGGCACCTTCTGTCTGTTGTCTGGCGCGAAGGCTGGACACAACTTTTTTGGGGAGAAGGGAATACAGGGTCAACTGAGCGAGTGGCGTTTCGACAAGCTGCGTGAGCTGGCCCGTGAAGGCTTCGAGCTCTGCAATCACACCCTCTGGCACGCCCGTCTCGATCGTTATCCCGACGCACAGGTGCAAGAACAGATCGCGCGTGGCGTGCTGGCCATCGACTCGGCGGTGCCGGGATATCGGGTGCGCACCTTTGCCCTCCCACTGGGGGTGTGGCCAAAAAATCGCGCACTGGCGGTGCGCGGATCGTGGCGCGATCGCAAGAGTAACAGGGACGTGGACTATGCCTTCGACGCTGTACTCATGGTGGCCGGGGGTCCGTCCAGGAGCCCGCACGACGTCGGCTTCGACCCGCGCAGGATTCCCCGGACCATCGTTACCGGTAATGCACTGCGGGCGCTTCTCGACCGGCTTGATGTCACGGGAACGCGCTATGTCTCTGATGGGAATCCAGCGACGGTTGCGCGCGAGGTAGTGGTGGTGACGTCCGCGAAGCCAAGGCCTCCGGCGCGCTCGGGGCGGCGCGGCGGCGGCAGGTAACGGTCACGGCACAGCCCGCGATGGAGCGGATGGCAGAAGTGGACGCCCGATTGTTCTCGTACGACGGAGAGTGCGTCATGTCGAGCAAGCCCACGACAAAGGCGAAGCCCACGACCGTCGACGAGTACCTCGCCGCGTTGAGCCATGACAAGCGAGCCGCACTCGAAAGGCTGCGAAACATTATCCGGGCGGCGGCTCCAGGCGTTGAAGAGTGTATCAGCTAGGAGCTCCCCGCCTTTAGTCTCAACGGGGGGTTCCGGTTCTTTTTCTTCAGTCGGGAGGGCCGGGTGCCAGCGCACATCCACGAGGAGCAGGCCGATCGCTTTGCGAAGTTCTGGCTCACGCCGGTCGCCTTGGCCCGTTCGTTCCCCCCTGACCCTTCAGGGCGCGGCCTTCGACGCGGCGGCAGCAGCGCCCCCCCGCCGAGAGCTCAACGAATCGGTGAGGAACTTGTCTATGATGGGGGCGAGTTCGGGCGCTGTGAAGAAATCGTAGTGACTGTAGCCCAGCACAATCGCCAAGCGCGCGTTCGTGAACTGCGTGTCCTGCCACCCCGGATCCTTGAGGCCGCCACCGAGCAGAGCGAAGAAGTCGGCGATGTGACGCGCCGAGATGGAATCGTGGTCGGCGTAGAGAAGCATCACCGGGAGCTGCAGCCGTTGCACGTCTGCTGACCAGTCGTAGTCGGTTGTCAGTAGTGCGCCAAGCTTGTCGAGGAGCTGCGGGAAGCCTTCCGATGACTCGCTTCTCGCCCGTGGCGCGCGGCCAAAATGGGAGCTACGCTCCTCGCCGCGATTGAACCTCTCTCGCCCGCGCTTTAGAGACCGCGGCCGCCCCTGGCGGTTGCGCCTAACGAATCGGATCTCATGGCAACCCTGCGATTCCTCCTTGCCTCGGCACTACTCACTGCCTCGCCAGCGGTCATCGCCGCTCAGGGCGGTTCCCCCTACCGCAACCTCTCGGAGCCGAGCCATACGGTCACCACCGACTTCGAGGTCAAGGTCCCGATGCGGGACGGGATTCACCTTGCGGTCAACGTCGTGCGGCCGAGCGCTCCCGGCAAGTATCCGGTGGTGATCTCGTACTGGCCCTACGGAAAGGACCCCAATCCGTACTTCGCCGAGCGAGGCTACATCGCCGTCTTCGCCGAAGGGCGAGGGACGGGAACGTCGGAAGGCGTGATGGCGGACTACTTCGACGCGCAGTCGTTTCGCGACGGCTACGATCTGGTTGAGTGGGCCGCGCAGCAGTCGTGGTCCACTGGGAAGGTCGGCATGTGGGGGATTTCATATGGTGCAATCAACTCCACGAGGGTCGCCGCCCTCAAGCCTCCCCACCTCACGGCGATTTCCGTCAACAGCTCCTATGCCAACTTCTTCGGCGATCACTGGTATCCGGGCGGCGTGCGATCCAACCACCCCTACGTCTGGCATGGCGCATCCAACGTGCTTGCGACCATGCTGCGCGGGCCGGTCTACGATGACGGCAAGGGTGGCAAGTACATCGACCTCGATATCTGGAAACGGCATCAGGCCGAGAATGGATGGAAGAAGTTCTTCCAACCGCAGTGGGAGCACCCTAACTACGACGAGTATTGGCAAGAGAAGGATCTGCGGAGCAAGTATTCCGACTTCTCCGTCCCCACGCTCCAATTTGCCAACTTCTTCGACCACGCCCGCAACCACGACGAGGCCTACCAGAACTACCTCGTCCTCAAGGCCAAGAAGGTTCAGCAGAAACTCGTCGTCGGGCCGTGGACCCATGGTGGAATCGGGCCGAGCCATGTGGTGGATTTCCAGCTGACAACACTCGCCTGGTTCGATCACTTCCTGAAGGGGGTGGACAACGGCATAACTCGCGAACCTCCAGTCACCCTGTTCGTCATGCGGGAGAATCGGTGGCGAAACGAAGAAGACTGGCCGATCGCGCGAACCGTCCCCACCCGGTACTACCTGAGTTCGTCTGGAGCGTTGGGCACCCGTGCGCCGACGGGCGAGGAGTTGGTCATGCCGCGCGGCTTTACGTACCAGCCCTGGGTCGGTAGCGCTGCCGGCCCGTACGGCACCTGGTTCGACGCGGCCTACACCGATTACCTGAGCCTCCCCGACCAGCGCGTCGACGAAGCCGAGTCGCTCACGTTCACGACCGGGGCGCTCAGCGAAGACACCGAAGTCACCGGAATGGCCGAGATCACCTTCTTCGCCACCTCGAGCGCCTCGAACACCGATTTCACCATCAAGCTCTCCGATGTGATGCCGGACGGCAGATCGGAGTTAGTCACCCGTGGGTGGATTAACTCGTCGTACCGCGAATCGAACGTGAATCCGCGACGCCCCGACGATTGGAGGTTCGTCGCGCCAACGCCGATTACCGCGGGACAGGTCTATCGGTATCACGTCACACTGCAGAACATCGCCTACCAGTTCAAACGGGGGCACCGGATCCGGGCCACCATTGCGTCGAGCGATTGGCCCTCGAACTGGCCCAACCCGAATCCGGCGAGGAATCAAATCCGCTTCCAGCGTCCGGACGGTCATGAGGCATCGCAGCTCGTGCTGCCGATAGTTCCGGCGCGGGCAACTCCGTTGCCGGAGCCTAAACTCGCCTTGCTTCCGTCAGCGCTTCCGGCGCCAGCGACGTCCCGCGCTGGCGAGACACACCGTATCTGGATCGAGAACGATCTCACGGGAAAGTCGGTCATCTACCGATCCGAGGATCGCTTCGAGCGGCCGATTCCCGGCGGTGTCCTGCGCGATGTGCGCGAGTGGCGGATTGACCTGAGCAAGGAGCCGCCGTACAAGCAGATAATCGATCTGATCACGACGTGGACGTTTGTTCGTGCGGGGCGGCCGGATGTTCGCTTCGTGTATCGGGTGAGAACGGATGAACGCGGGCCCAAAGCCACGGTCGACTACAGCGAGGGGAACGTCATCCCATAGGCTGCGCGGATGTTGGCGCGGATTCGGTGGAGCGTGTCAAACGTGACGTAGATGTGCGCCGTTTGCTCGGCGAACTCGCGGCGCGAATGGCGGCGGCGCCGCGCGGAAACGTCACCGGAGCACGTCGTGCCACTCCGATACGGTCCGCACGTCGACTCGCGCGGCGGCACGCTCGCGCACCTCACGATCGAGGGTGAGAAGGGTGCTTGCCGCCTTGCTCGCAGTCGCCACGTAGACGGCGTCCGCGCCGCGCAGCGCGCAGGTGGCAGCCACCTCGGCCGCCGACGCGGCCAAATGGTGATCCAGTTCGTGCATCACCATCACCGGCGATTCCAGCGCGAGCCGACCAGCATCGATTGCCAGCGCTCGGTCACGCGTGCGGCGAGCGACCGTTGCGCACACTTCGACGATAAACAGGCCCGGCTGGTGCATGGGCACGCGCCGCTCGACGAGTGCCTTGATCAGGCTTGCACACTCCCTGTGCTCTCGCTCGGCCGGTGATAGCGCCGAGAGCCAGACCGACGCATCTACGGTCACCCTCACCGGCGATCGGTGCGCAATTGATCGACCAAACTGGGGCCACCGTCTCGGGTTCTCGCCGAGATGCGCGTACTCAGCGCCTTCCAGTCGTCGAGCCAGCCGTCCGCCCGATCGTCACCTTCGCTCGCAATTTTGACGGGTGACGATGACTCGCCGGCCGGGATGCGGTCCTCGACCCAGGCGGTGAAGAGAGCCGTAGCAACTTCGCGCACGGCGCGCCCTTCCAGCGCGCTTTTCGACTTTATGCGTCGGTAGAGCTCGTCGGGGAGATCGATGCTGGTCTTCATGGGAAAGAGTATTACGGTATTTACGGTTTCTTGCAAGGGTCGCCCGCTACTTCCCTCCCTTCTTTCCGGGAATCACGGCCGACTTCGACTTGGCGAGCGCTGCGGCCTTTTCACCCTTCTTTTGCGTGGTGTCCTGCTTCTGCTGTCGTTCCTTCGCCTTCGGTGACTTGTCGCCCATGAGATTCCGCCTTGAGTATGAGTAGACAACAACGAGGGGACCAGCGCCGCTCGCATCCCTCGCTTAGGGCACAAAAGATAGTCAGGGGACCTACGGCTTCGCCAAGGACTAGCTCGAACTAAATCCCTGTGACACCTTTTCGACCAATCCTCCGAGCCTCACCCCCGAGCCAATGCCATGTCGTTCAACCTAACGCACCTCGCGACCACCCTCGCCACCCTGCTCCTCACCATCGCCACGGCGGCCGCGTCCCAGACCATCGCGATCACCGGCGCCACGCTCATAGACGGGACGGGACGCCCCCCGATTCCCGACGCCGTCGTGCTTATGCGTGACGGGCGCATCACGGAGTTAGGCTCGGCGCGCCAGGTGAGCATCCCCGCGTCGGCCACCCGTATCGATGCGCGTGGGAAGTACGTGATCCCCGGGCTCATGGACGCCAATCTCCATCTCTACCTCAACGGTGACCTTGAGAGCCTGATCAAGTTCGAGGACCGCTATCACGAGGTCATTATCGAGGGGGCGCAGATTGCCTTGAAAACGGGGATGACGACAGTCTTCGACACCTGGGGGCCGCGCGCCGCGCTCGTCACGGCCCGCGACATGATCGCGTCGGGGCAGGCACAGGGGAGCCGCATTTACCTCGCGGGAAACATCATCGGCTTCACCGGTCCCCTCGCCCCCGACTTCAGGGGGGCGTCGGCGGCGCATGTGAGCAAGGCCTTCGCCAAACGGACGAACGAGACGTGGGAACAGGGCACGGGTCGCGAACTGCTCTGGATGCCCCCCGACACGCTGCGTGCGGCGATACGGAAGTACACTGGGCTCGGTGTCGACTTCCTCAAGTATGGCGCCAGCGGCCACGTCGACATGAACTTCGTCTCGTTCTCGGAGCGGGCCCAGAAGGTGATCGTCGAGGAAGGACATCGCGCCGGGCAGACGGTGCAGGCCCACGTGACCTCTCCCGAGAGCATCGACATGGCCATCGAGGCTGGCGTCGACATTCTCACGCACGGCGACATCTCCGGCCCGCTCTACCCGATCCCGCCCGAGACCATCCGGAAAATGGTGGACCGTGGGGTCGCCGTATCGGTCCTCGCCATCACCAACCGTCAGCTCGAGGCGCTGCAGAAGAGCGCGCCTAACGGCGTGCTGACGCCGTACATGAAGATCGCGGCGGTGAACATCCGGAACATGGTCAAGGCCGGCGTGCGACTCATGGTCTCGACCGATGCGGGGATCCAGAATCCGGTGCTACTCGCCGAGTCACCGACGTTGGCGTCCGATACAGTGGACGCCCGCGTGAAGCTGGGCGAGGGGCACTTCAATGCGTTGCAGGCGCTCGAGGAGGCCGGTATGTCCGCGATGGAAATTCTCAAGTCGGCCACGAGCAACATTGCGCGTGCATACAAGCTCGATCGCGAGCTCGGCACGCTGGAGGTAGGGAAGATCGCCGACCTCGTCATCCTCGATGCCAACCCACTCGAGAGCGCGCGCAACTACCGGCTCATCAACTCGGTCCTCAAGGACGGGAAGGTGGTGAATCTCGGCGCGCTTCCGGTGGCGCCGGTCATCAGCACGTTGAAGGCGAGGCGATAGTCCGGCCGACCACGTCACTTCTCGGAGGTCCGCTCATGAATGAATCGCTTGAACGCAACAAGCGGAATGCGATGGGAGTGGCCGACCGACGCGAACAAAGACTGGCCAACATCGACATGTTCCGCTTCGACGAACGCGGCAGGTGACGGACTGCCATCGCACCCCCCCTCCGCTCAACTCGAGTGATGCACCTGCTGCAGCCCGTACACCGGCGTCGGCAATCCCTCATAGCGCGCCTTGAGTTGCAGCGAGAGGAACTGCGAGTAGTGGCGACTCTGGTGCAGGTTGCCGCCGTGGAACCAGAGTGCCTCCTGCTGGGTGGGTTTCCACATGTTGCGTTCTTCGCCCTCCCACGGCCCCTCGTCCTTGGTCGTCCCCGAACCGAGCCCCCAGCACTTCCCCACCTTGTCTGCCACCTCTTGGCTGATGAGGCGCGCGGCCCAGCCGTTCATCGAGCCGTAGCCGGTGGCATAGACAATGAGGTCGGCCGGCAGCTCGGTGCCGTCCTGCATCAACACTGCATGTTCGGTGATGCGGTCGATGCCCACGCCGCTTTTCAGCTTGATGCGTCCGTCGGCCACCAGCTGCGAAGCACCGACGTCGATGTAGTAGCCAGAGCCGCGCCGCAGGTACTTCATGAAGAGGCCGGAGCCGTCTTCTCCGAAGTCGAGCATGAAGCCGGCCTTCCTGAGCCTCGCATAGAAGTCGGCGTCGCGCCGCGCCATCTCTTCGTAGACCGGGATCTGGAAGGTGTGCATAATCCGGTACGGGATCGACGCGAAGATCAGGTCGGCGATGTCGGTCGTCACCCCCGCCTTCAGCGCCTCCTCGCTGTACAGTCCTCCCAGCGCGAGCTCCATCAACGTATCTGAGCGGGCGATGTGGGTGCTCGAACGCTGCAGCATTGTCACCTCGGCACCGTGCTCCCAGAGGTCAGCACAGATGTCATGCGCCGAGTTGTTCGAGCCGATGACTACGCACGTCTTGCCGCGATAGGGCTCGCCCCCCGGATGCTTGCTGGAATGATGGAGGTGGCCCGTGAACGTCTCGGCACCATTGATTGCCGGAACGCTCGCGATCCCCGACATGCCGGTGGCCAGCACCAGATGCTTAGGGCGCAACACGACTGTCTCGCCGCTTCGGTCGACGATGACGCTCCATTCCTGCTTCGACTCATCGTACGCGGCCCCTTTGCACTCGCTCAATGTCCAGTAGTTGAGCTGCATGACTTTCGTGTACATCTCGAGCCAGTCGCCGATCTTGTCCTTGGGCGCGAACACCGGCCAATGCTCGGGAAAGGGGAGGTAGGGGAGGTGGTCGTACCACACTGGGTCGTGCAGGCAGAGCGAGCGGTAGCGGTTTCGCCAGGAATCGCCGGCGCGTGGGTTCTTCTCCACGATGATGGTCGGCACCCCGAGGAGCTTGAGACGTGCGCCGAGCGCGATTCCCCCCTGACCACCGCCAATGATCACGCAGTACGGTTGCTCCTTCTGGCCCAGATCGCGCTCCTCCTGCGTCTTGCGCTCGAGCCAGCTCGTGCGGTCCTGCGACGCACCATGCTCAACGCCCTTCGGCCTCGTCAAACCTTTGGCCACTTCGAAACCTTTGAGTTCGGTCATCGTGGTCAGCAGCGTCCAGCACTTGTCGCCCTTGAGCCGGATCTGTCCCTTGCCGCGCGCGTGCACGGTCTCGAAGGAGAGCCAGGCCTCGGTCACGCCGCTCCCTTCTGTCGCGTCGCCTTCGACCTTCCAGCCGCTCGCTTTCGTTGTGGCGGCGGTGGCGTCGAGCATAAGGCGGATGGCCGCCTTCCCCTCCATCGTCTTGATGTTCCAGGTAAAACAGACCAGGTCGCGCCAGTAACTGTCGTCTTCAAACATCGCCGCGACGGCGTCATGGTCGCCGAGTTCGAGGGCGGCGCCGAAGGCGGCGAGCCAGTCGGAAACCCTCTGGGTGGGAACGGTCGCACTCATTAGCATGTCTCCGGCGAGAGTTCTTCGAACACCAAGCCGCGTGCGCACGCGGCGACAACGCAAGACTTACCACCGGCTCGAAGGCGGCACCACCCCCGTCATGCGCATGTCGGTGATGATGTTGCCGAAGTGCTCGCGATAGTTGGTGTGAGGCTGCGGCCAGCCATACCTACGCGCTTCCCTTGCCCGCAGCGGCGGCGCGTGACAGGTTGGCGATCGCCCTCCCTCCTCGCCTCCACAATTCCCCAAGTCGCTGCACGGAGTTCCATGCACACGTTCACTCGCTCCTGCTGTGCGCTGCTCGTTCTTACCGTCGCGGTCACCGGTCGTGGCGCATGTCCCCTGCAGGCGCAGCAGCCGGTGGGCGAAATGCGCCCCACCTTTTCGGTCGGAACGGCGACCGCGAGCCGTGGCGCCCGGGCGACCGGAGTGATCCGGGTGCCGTCGGGCGTCGACGCTGCGCTCGATATCCCCGTCGTGATCTTCCACGGCGCCCGTCCCGGCCCCGTGCTCGCGCTGGTGAGCGGCGCGCACGGCACCGAATACGCGTCCATCATCGCGATGGAGCGGCTCATCCAGCGGCTCGATCCGGCCAGAATTCGCGGCACCGTGATCATCCTCCCGCTCGTGAACATTCCCTCCTTTCAGCAGAAAGTCGCGCACCTGAACCCGGTGGACGGGAAGAACATGAACCGCTTCTATCCGGGTGACCCTAACGGTACGCAGACGGAGCGGGCGTCGTATGCGATCACGCGGGAAGTCGTGGAGCCCGCCGACCACCTTATCGACATGCATGGCGGCGACATCGACGAGAGCCTACGCCCCTTCAGCTACTGGACGGTGACCGGGAACGCCACGCAGGACTCCATCTCTAGGGCGATGGTGCTCGCATTCGGGCTCGACCACATCGTCGTCTCGAGGGATCGGCCGAAGGACGCCAAGGCGTCGCGCTACCTGGAGAATACCGCCAGCACGCGCGGCAAGCCGTCGTTTACCGCCGAGGCAGGGCATCAGGGCACTGTCACGGCTGCGGACGTGGACACACTCGTGAACGGATCGCTCAAGGTGATGGCACATCTGCGCATGCTCGATCGGCCGTCCACCGCGGTGAAGCGGCCGGTGTGGCTGACGGAGATGCTCACGGTGATCGGAGACTCGGGCGGGATCTTCTATCCACAAGTCACGCGCAGCCAGCGCGTGCGGAAGGGCACACGGCTCGGCTACACCACCGACTACTTCGGCCGCGAGATCGAGGTCGCGAGGGCACCGGCCGACGGCATCGTGCTCTACGTGCGGCCCGTGCCGTCGATGACGAAGGGGGAGACGATTGCCGCTATCGGAGTGGTGGGGAAACCGTAGGGAGGCTGAGCAGTATACCTGGGGTGAATGGATGCGCCCGGCGGCTTACTCGGTTGCGCAGCCACGAGCCGAGCTCCACTCTCCACTGGCCCCCAGCCAGTCATCGCTATTCTCGCAGCATCGCGCTCATGCCAACTTCCCGCCCGCGACCTCGCCGTTTCCTCTCCCTCTGTGCGGGCACCCTCTGCCTCGCGAGCGCCGTCAGCGGCGCGCAGTCGGTCGAGCGTCCCCCACTCCCCGTCCTGCACCACGTGGGGCTCAACTCGCTCGACCCCGAGCGGGCGATTGACTGGTACCTGCGGCTCTGGCCCTCCGCCCGGCGCACGGTCGTCGACGGGCGGCCGGCGGTGAAGGCCGAGATGCTCCTCGTCTTTAATAGGGTCGCCACGCCGCCCACCGGGGCGTGGCGCGGTGACCTGCATCGCGCCGAGCCGCAGAGCGCCTTCTGGCACATCGGCGCCTTCACTAACACCACCAGCCTCAAGGCGCGTCTCGACTCGCTCGGCCTTCCATTCCTTCCCCTCTTCACCTCGCCAAGCGACACGGGGGGCATCTGGCGCTCGGGGTTGGCGCCGTATGTCGGCACTCTGACGGAGGCGCAGTTGGCCACGGCCGCTCCTGCGGCACCGCGCGATGGGGGATTCGGCTACGTCGTTGCCCCTGACGGTGCTCTCTTCGAGCTCACCGGTGGGCCGGCGACGCGCGAGTCGCTCTCGCACGTCCATTTCTACCACGAAGCGCCGTTATGCGCCGCCAACTGGTACGTGGAGCACCTGGGGTTTGAGCTCCCCCCCGTGCGTGGTACGGACGGGCGGGAGACGCCGCGCACGCCGTGGGCGCCCTGCGAGGCCCCGTTAGGCGAGGCAGGATGGCCCTCGCTGGAGCGCATCGGCACGCTTCGGCAACCCGCCGGTAGTGTGCGCTACAGTGGGGGGACGATGTCGTGGTATCCGCGTCAGTGCGTGGGGGCGCGCTGCGGAGGCGACACGCCGTTGGTGCCGTCGCGCGGCCAGGCATTGGATCACATCGCCTTCGCCATGACGAACTTCGATGCTCGCGTGGACAAGCTTCGGCGTGCGGGCGTGCGTTTTCTCGCCGGTCCCTACAAGTTTGGTGACGGTCGCGCCGTGATGATCGAGGATCCCGATGGCTTGTCGATCGAACTCGTGGAGGAGCGACAATGAAGGTGGACACGACACTGCGGGTGGCATCTGGCGCTGATGCTGGCGCTGATGCTGGCGCTGATGCTGGCGCTGATGCTGGCGAAGCTACGAGCGTTGATGCAACCGTTGACGTGCTCGCCGACGACGCGCGCGACGCCATGAGCCGTCGCGAGGCGGTTTGCCGCGCCGCGATGGTCGTCGCAGCGCTGGCGGCCGCCCCCGCCGTGGCCTCGGCGACGCGCGCGCCACGTTCGGTCCAGCCCGCGCCACGTTCCATCCAGCCCACAAACGAGATCGTAGTACGCGGCGGACTGGTGGTGAATGCCGATGGCATCGCCGACGTCGACGTGCGCATCGTCGGGACGACGATCGCCGAGGTAGGGCGCTCGCTGCAGGTGGGCGCGGGAGCCCGCGTCCTCGACGCGCGAGGGATGCTGGTCATTCCTGGCGGTGTAGATCCCCACACGCATCTGCAGCCGGCCTTTGTCGACGACTTCACCAGCGGCTCGCGCGCCGCGCTCGCCGGTGGGGTGACCACGGTGGGGACCTTCTCCGCAGCGCGAAGCGACGAAACGCCTATTGCCGCACTTGACCGTTTGGCGGCGCTGGTGCGCGTGCAGGCCATCGCTGACGTCTTTCTTCATAGCATCGTTGGCACCCCACGCCCCGAGTTCATCCCCTTCCTCGCCGAGCTGGCGGCGCGGGGGCAGCCGAGCATCAAGGTGTTCATGGTGGCGCCCGACTTCGGGGCAAGCATCCCGGCCTTCATCCAGTTGCTGGAGGCGGCGCGCGATGCCGGGGTCGTGACGGTAGTGCATTGCGAGGACGGGGCGCTTTTGGCCGCGGCGGTGCGCCGGCTGACGCAGGCGGGGAAGACGACGCTCGCCTCGTACGCGGAGAGCCGCCCCATCATCGCCGAGGTGGCGGCGACGCAGATGGCGGCCTCGTTATGCGAGGATACGCGGGCGCCGATGCACGTGGTGCATCTCTCCAGCGGGCGCGCACTCGACGCCATCCGCGCCGCCCGGCGCGCCGGCGCCCCCATCTCGGTGGAAACGCGCCCGCTCTACATTCACCTCACCGACGAGGCGATGCGTGGCGCCGACGCGCCGCTCTATATCGGCCAACCGCCGCTGCGTGGACGGGGCGAGGTGGAGGCGATGTGGGCGGGGCTCCTCGACGGGAGCATCGACTTCCTGGCCACCGATCACGCGCCGTGGACGCGCGCGCAGAAGCTCGATCCCGCGCTCACCCTCACGCGCCTGCGCCCGGGGGTGAGCAACCTGCAACACATGCTCCCCATGTACTACTCGGAGGGAGTGCGGCAGCGAAAGATGTCGCTCGAGCGCTTCGTAGAGACCACGTCGACCAATGCTGCCAAGCGCTACGGACTTTACCCGCAGAAAGGGGTCATCCGCGCCGGGAGCGACGCCGACTTGGTGATATGGAACCCCGGGCGCACCGCCCCGGTGCGCGGCGACGACGACCTGTCCAACGCCGACTATTCGGTGTACGAGGGGCGGATGGTGACTGGGTGGCCGTCGCTGGTGTTGCGTCGCGGGGTGGTGGTGTGCGAGGGATTGAACGTATCGGGAGTGCCCGGCAGCGGCGAGTTGGTATCGCGCACGGCGTGGAAGGGGTGAGAGAGCGCGCGCGAGACGTCCTGCTCTCGGGACGGCCGGCGATGGTCGACGACTTACTCACCCGCCTTCACTCGGCGAAGGGATTCTCGTCCGCTGTGGGTCCGTACACGGACGGCACAGGAATATCCAGCAACCGCAGATACACCAGTAGCTGGCCGCGGTGATGATACCAGTGGTTGAACATCAACGCGCGCACCAGCCCGATTCGCGGCGCGGCCATGATCGTCCGGTCTCCGCTGGTCAGTTTCCACGTTGCCATGGCGCGCTCGGGCGTGAGGCCCTCGATGAGCGACCGCGCGGCCTTCAAGCTTTCATCGAGCGTCGTAAACAACTCGGCGCAGCTCGTCGCCTCAGCCTGGCCGAACGCGCCGGCCTCGAAGGAGTCCTCGGTGAGAATGTGGGCCAACAGGCCGGGAACCCCCGCCGTGTGCAGCGCGAGTTGGCCAAGTGAAAACGACTTGTGGTGCGGTTTCCATGCCAGTTTCGTCTCGGGAACTCGCTCGAGCACGCGCCGCAACGTCTGGGCTTCCACCTCGAGTTCCATCAGAAGTGGATCAGTCAAGGGGTTCATCATGCTCACTTCGGAGGTGGGAAAGCCCAAGGAGGGAGAAATTCTCGTGGACGTGCCGACCGAAAGTGTGACCCGATGTTCCCGGCGGCAAGAGGCTGAGTTTGCTGATGCCGCTGAGTTTGCGGGGTTGCTGAGTTTGTGGGCATTGACGTTGCAAGCGCGAGGCGTATTCTCGCCTATTCAGTCACGGGAATCTTGGACGCGACGCTCGGAATTACCGCACAGCGTCAGAACCTCCGCGTTATTACGTCATATCAATGCAAGAAGGAGACACCATGCCATCGCACATTTCGCGCAGAACTGAGGGGCGCGGCCGCCTCTATGACAGCATCGTCGACACGATCGGCGACACGCCATGCATCCGTATCAACCGGCTGGCGCCTGCTGGCGTCCGCATCTTCGTGAAGGCGGAGTTCTTCAATCCCGCTGCATCGGTGAAGGACCGCCTTGCAATCAGCATTATCGAGGAAGCCGAGCGACGCGGCGACCTCGCGCCGGGCCAGACCGTTGTCGAGGCAACCAGCGGCAACACCGGCATCGGGCTCGCCATGGTCTGTGCGGCCAAGGCGTACCCTCTGGTCGTGACCATGGCTGACAGCTTCTCGATTGAGCGCCGCAGGCTCATGCGCTTCCTCGGCGCGAAAGTGGTCCTGACGCCGCGTGCCGCGAAGGGGTTCGGCATGTATCTAAAGGCCAAAGAACTCGCGGACGCGAACGGCTGGTTCCTCGCCCGGCAGTTCGAGACCGCCGACAACGCGATGGTGCATGAGAACACCACGGCTCGTGAGATCCTCGCCGACTTCGCCGGTGAACGGCTCGACTACTTCGTCACCGGATACGGAACGGGGGGGACTCTCACCGGCGTCGGCCGTGTGCTGCGCAGGGAGCGTCCCGAAACGAAGATCATCCTGAGCGAGCCCGCCAACGCACAAATCGTCGGCAGCGGGATCGTACAGGAGCGTGGGACTGATCATTCGCCCGCCGCCAGTCATTCCGCGTGGACGCCTCACCCGATCCAGGGGTGGACGCCGGACTTCATTCCCTATGTGCTGCAGGAAGCCATCGACCAGCACTACTACGACGAACTGATACCGGTGCCAGGCCCGGTGGGGATCGAGTGGTCGCGCAAGTTGGCGCAGCAGGAAGGGATTTTCACCGGGATTTCCGGCGGCGCCAGCTTCGCCATAGCCATGCAGATCGCGGCGAAGGCCGCCGAGGGGTCGGTGATTCTCTGCATGCTGCCGGACACTGGCGAGCGATATCTGTCGACTCCCCTCTTCGAAGGGATCGAGTCGGAGATGACGGAGGAGGAGATTGCGCTGTCGCAGTCGACTCCGGGGTTTCACATGGTGCCGGCGTAGCGTCACGAGCTGCGGCCAGCGCACGCGAGTCCGAGGCGCGCCGCCTGTAGAAGTCTCTCGCCGAATTGTTCAACGCGAACACGGCTCGCGCTGCGCCTACTCGGTTCGCAGCGCCTCCTGTGGTGCCACGCGCGCAGCTCGGCGCGCGGGGAGCCAGCTCGCGAGCAGCACGACCCCGGTGAGCAGGGCGAAGATCGTGACGAAGGTTGCCGGATCGCTCGGAGCCACGTTGTACAGGAGCGCGCCGAGCACACGAGTCGCCGCGAGGGCGGCGACGAGTCCGATAACACCACCCACTATCGCGATCGCGATCCCTTCGCCCAACACGAGGCGCACGAGCTGTGCACGAGTCGCCCCCAGCGCCACACGTATCCCCATCTCGCGCGTGCGCCGCGAGGCGTTGTAGGAAATGACGCCATACGTGCCGATGGCGGCAAGCGCCAGCGCCAGGACTCCAAAGAGTGAAAGCAGCAAGGTACTAAAGCGTGCCGAGACAGTAGAGTCGGCAATGCGGTCTTCCATGGTACGGACGTCGTGAACGGCGGCGTCGGGTGACACGTCGCGTACGATGCGTCGCACCGAGGCCACCATCGCCAACGGGTCGCCGGCCGTACGGACGAAGAACATGAGGCGGCGGTTCGGGGACTGCGCGTACGGGAGATATACCTCGTTGGCGACTTCCGACTCCAACGTTCCGAAGCTCACATCGCCCACTACGCCGACGACGCGTGCGGTGTCATTCCAGAAGCCGCCCTGCCCCACGCTCACCGGACGGTCGATGGGATCGATCCCTGGAAAGAGACGGCGCGCGGCGGTCGCGCCGATCAGGACAACCTTTCCCTGCCCTGCGCGATCGCCCTCGGTGAAGAACCGTCCACGGAGAAGGGGCACTCCCACCGTGCTGGGCCACGACGGGGCGATCCAGTGTACCCCGACGTCGGGCTCGGTCCCGGGGGCGGCGAGCGGGCGATCGCGTCGCGCGAGAACGGTCCCGCTGCATCCGCCATTCATGGGCGGGCAGTCAATAACCGAGGCCCCCCGCACACCGGGGATGGCAGTAACCCGATCGAGGACTTCCTGCCGCATCCACGGAATCGAGTCACGGGACACGTCCTCCGGCGCAGTCACTCGCAGCGTGAGTAGTCGCGACGCATCGAATCCGGGAGAGACGCCTAACAAGTTGCGGAGGCTGCGCAGCGTGAGCCCGGCCCCGGCGAGGAGGACGAGAGCGAGGGCCACCTCGAGTGTGGCGAGGGCATTGCGCGAGGTGAGGCGACGGCGCCCACGAGCGAGAGGGGCGTCCCCGCCGTCCTTGAGATCCGCGCTCAGCGTTAGGCTCGTGGCGCGCAGCACCGGAAGCAGGCCGAATGCCAGGCCGGTGACAATCGCGAGGAATAACGCGAAGATGAAGGCGGCCCAGTCGAGGTGGATCACCGCGAAGTCAACCAACCCGTTACCCCGACGGAGGGCCGCCGAGGGGTCGAGCGCGCCGAGCAGCCGCACTCCCCACCAGGCTATCGCGAGCCCCGCCGTCCCACCAACTATCGAGAGCAGCAAGCTTTCGGTGAGTAACTGCCGCATTAGACGACCGCGCCCCGCGCCGATAGCCAGACGCACCGCGATCTCGCGTCGGCGACCGGCCGCTCGCACGAGGAAGAGGCTCCCCACATTCGCGCAGGCAATGAGGAGCACAAGCGCGACCGCCCCCATGAGCACAAGGAGTGACCGACGCACCACAGGATCGACGCGCGACGCATCAAGGGGGCGGGCCGTCGCCCCCCAGTGCGCGTCCTTGATTTCTGGGTGTGGATACTTCTCGTCGATGCGCCGACCGAGCGCTTGCATTTCTGCGGTTGCGCGCGCGCCCGAGACGCCGTGCGCGAGCCTCGCCACGCCGAGAAACGAATGCGACCACGCTTCCCCGAGCCAGTCGTTGGACAGTGACATGATCGGCAGGAGGAGCGATGCCTTGCCCGTGAGCCCCCTAAATCCCGGAGGCAGGACGCCGACGATCGTGTACGGCGTGCCATCGAGGGTGAGCGGTTTTCCGATGACTCCCGAGTCGGCGTCGTAACGCCGCTTCCAGAACGCATCTCCGAGCAATACCACGCGCGCGTTGCCCGGCGTTTGGTCCTCCTCAGCGAGAAAGTTGCGCCCCAGCGCCGGCTGAATGCCTATCGCCGGCAGGTAGCGTGCCCCCGCCACTTCCACCTCGATCCGTTCGGCCCCGCTGCTGCCGCGGAAGGAAACCATGTGGTCCATGTAGAGCGCCACGTCCTGGAAGACGCGCTGCGAGCCCTGCATCACCACAAACTTCTGGTACGACCACACGTGGTCGTCGCGCGCGGGCTCTTCGCCGGCTGCAGGGCTGACGAGATGAACCGTCATCAGTCGATCCGGCTCTCGGAACGGAAGCTCGCGCAGGATCACGGCGTACACGGCGCTAAAGATTGCAGTGTTGGCACCGATGCCGATGGCCAGCGTGGCTATAACGACGGCGCAGAAGGCCGGGGTGCGGCGAAAGCTTCGTAGCGCGAATGACACATCCTGTCGCATCACGTCGAAGAAACCGAGTCCGGCCATGGCGCGTGTTTCCTCCTTCCACCGGGTGATGTTGCCGAACTTCCGTCGCGCGGCCAATGCCGCGTCGTCCGGCGCGAGGGCACCGTGGGCGTCGTGCCGGAGCATCCGTGCGTCGAGCTCGAGATGAAAGCGCATCTCGTCCGCCATCTCACGTTCGTACTCGCTGCGGCGAAGGAGGGCACGCAGCCGGTAGCGCACGGCATCGAGCATCGACATATCGTATTTCCTCAGCCGTTGTCCATGACTCGCTGGATCGCGCCGAGCACGCGCTCGAACGACGAGACCTCGGCGCCGAGATGCTTTCGACCCGAAGCGGTGATGGTGTAGTAGCGCGCCTTGCGCCCCGTGGGTGACTCTCCCCACTTCGATGTAAGGAATCCCTGGGCGAGCAGGCGCTCGAGCGCGGGATACAGCGACCCCTGCTCGACGCTGAGCACCTCGTTGGAGAGCCGGGCAATGTGTTGCGCAACGGCGTAGCCGTGCATCGGCTGCAGCGTCAGCGTCCGCAGGATGAGCATGTCCAGCGTCCCTTTGAGGAGTTCGCTACGGGGCGGAGGGGAGGTGCGGGCCACTCGTGGCTCCTCGTCGGCCGGAGCGGCAGACGTATAGTAGAGGTTCTACCTATGATAGGTCGGACGTCTACATATAACTGTAAGTACGTGCGCGTCAAGTGCTACCGGCGACAGGCGGCGTGCGTGTCGGTATCGCCGACAGGTGAGTGGCGTTAGGCAATCAGACGTCGCGCAGCACACGTGGTGCGAATATGCCGACCCACGCGATGCGTTGACGAGCCGATTGACGGCGCGACATCAGGATCCTCCAGCAGGCACTCGCACGAGCTTTATGTTCCTCATCCTTCCGGCGTCGAGCGTAAGCGTCGCCACTCGTCCCGCGCGATCCCGTGTCGCCGTCACCTTGGCCGACCCAGTCGAGAACTCGTCGAGCCGGAACGGCGTCAGCGGTATCCAATCACCGTACCCGCCTCGGAGCATCAATCGCCCGCCGTCATCCTTCACCACGTACGTGGTCAGCAGTTCCTCGCTGAAGAACTTTCCGACCACACGCTGCCGGTCCGCGGCCGAAAGCACCGGCGCGGGGCCCAGGGGAGGCGCGGCAACCTCCATTCCGAGGGCGGGCGCGTAGAGTCCGGTCCGGCCATCAGTTAACCGGCGGAACGTGAAGGTTCCCGGCAGACTACCGCTAGTGAATGTCGAGTCGGTGAGAGCGGTGAGCGCCATCGTTTGACCGAGCGCCTGCAGAACCAAGGCGTTTCCCTGCCGCTCAATCCTTCCCTCGATTCCTGGAAGCAGTTCGAATCGACCCACGTATCGAACAAGCGCGGGCTCGGGAAGCGCGGCCGCTCCGAGCGCGGGCGCCGCGCCCCCTTCTACAACGGCGATCAGTTTGTCGGCCAGCACCACGTCCGCCACTTGCTTGGCCATCGCCTCCGCGGCCGCTGTATGGTCGTTGCAGAGAATGCCGATAGAGGTGTGCTCCGACGGGAAGCGCAGCAACTCGGCCCGGAACCCGATGAACGAGCCGCCGTGATCGATGGTCTTCAATCCGCGGTAGCTGCGCTGGAAGAGTCCCGCCGCGTACTCGGTGGAGTCACCGGAGGTGAGCACGCCGCGCGTGTAGAGACGCTGGATGAAGTCAGGGACGCCGGCCGCAAGTTTGTTGTCGAAGAAGTTTTCGTCCCACTTCGCCAGATCTTCGGTTGTGGTGTAGAGGCCACCGTCGCCTACCAACGCGAAGCTGGTATTCACGATGCGGTACCCTCCCTTACCGTCCGGTTCGTACCCCTCAGCACGGTGCGGCACTATCATCGACTTGTCATCATGGAAGTGCGTATCCCGCATCCCCAGCGGCTCGAAGATGTTGTCGCGCGCATAGTCACGGAGCGATTGCCCGCTGACCCGCTTCACCACGACCGAGATCAGGAAGTAGCCAGAGTTGCTGTACGAAAAGCGGCTCCCCGGCGGGAAGTCGGTCCCTTTTTGCCGAGCGATCAGGTCAAGCGCCGCCTCTTCGGGGATTTCGTCCCCCATAGAACGCCCCGACATGCCCCAGAGGCCGAGGTAGTCGCGGATCCCGCTCTGGTGGTGCACGAGATGGTAGAGCGTGATTCCGTCGGCATACGCCGGAAGCTCCGGGATGTATTTCCGGACCGCATCGTCGAGCGAGACCTTCCCCTGCGCCGCGAGTAGGGTGAGGCCCGCGGCTGCGAACTGTTTGGACGTGGAGGCGATGTAGAAGACCGTCCTCGGCGAAATCGAGATCCCCTGGTTGAGATCGGCCATCCCGTAGCCGCGAGAGTAGACGGTCTGACCATTCCGGTATACGCCAACCGCACAGCCGGGACGATCGGTACGGTTGTACTGGGCGAATACGGAGTCGACGCCGGCCGCCGGAAAGGGCGTCTGGGCCGCGACGGGAGCCGTAGTCACGAGCAGGAGGGTCGTCAAGCAGATGGTCGGGCGCAGCGTGTGCATTTCGTGGGTGGGATTGGGAGGTTGATCGGACGACTTTCAACTGGAGATTGCATCGTGACAAGGCGATACGCGAGGACTACGGGCCCAGGGCATTCACCACAGCCCTTCAGGCTCGTCAGAACTGGGGGCTACTCACCACCCTTCGCGCGCGTCGGGCAGCGACGCTCCCGGGTACGTCGGGGGCGCGCAACCCTCATCACATAAAACAATTCACCCTCATCACATGAAAAGATTCACCTCCGTCACCTGAACAGCTTCACCTCCATCATCCGCCGCACCGGCGACACGTACGCACTCACCAGACTCTCATTCCCATCCGCCCCGATCGCGGACACCCCGAACACGTAATCATCGATCGACACGTTCGGCATCACGAAGCGCGTCACGTTCCCCACCACCTGCGATCGATCCCAATCGTTGGTCCAGGCATCCCGCCAATAGACGCGGTAGCCCACCGCGCCGGGAGACGCCCCCCACTGCAGGCTGGCGTCGTACCCCGACGCTCCGCGGGCGATGAGCGCCTGGCCGCGCTCGCCGTTCACGTTAGGCGCCGACGGCGCGAGTGCCACCGCCGCGGCGCTGGCGGCATTCACGCGTGCGTTCTGGGTGAGATAGGTGAAGTCCATTCCCTCCATCGTGTCGTCGGCCGAGTGCTGACGCCGATAGTTCTCGTTCGCCTCACGGAAGACAACAGCGGGATAGCCATTGGCCGTGAACGACGAGTGATCGCTGCCGCGCCCGAAGCGGTCCTCGCGCGCCATGAGGCGGATACGGTGCGACGGGACGTAGGTCGCCGCCACCCGCACGATGTATCGGGCCAGCGAGCGCGACATGGAGTCCTCGGGGCCTAACGAGTAGATCTTGACGCTCTCGCCGTCGATGATGCCATTTCCTCCCACGCTGCTGCCGACGATGTCGTTGTTGAAGTTCGCCTCGACGATTCCCTTCGCGGCAGCGAGCGCCTGCGCGTGGGCCATGGAGCCAATGAGCCCCTGCTCCTCTCCCGCCCACGCGATGAACACGAGTGTCGCGTCGAACTCGATTCCGCTCTCGGCGAATACGCGCGCCAGCTCCATCGTCAGCACTGTTCCGCTCCCGTCGTCGTTGGCACCGGGGGCGTCGACGTCGTAATCGATGTCGCGATTTGCCTGGGCATCAGCCCCCGGCGCCGGAGCGCGCCCCGGCTGGGCGGCGGCGCGCAGATTCACCGTATCGTAGTGTCCCGTGATGTAGACGCGGCGCGGTGAGCGCCCAGGCAGCACCGCCATCACGTTGCGAAGCTCCACGTCGCGCGTGATGCGCCCTTGCTGGGCGATGCGGTGCGTGTCGAACGAGACCTGCAGTCGCGGGCTCGAGCGCTTGAATTCTTCGAAGATCCACCGTCGCGCAGCGCCGATTCCTCGCGTGGTGGACACAGTGTCGGAGAGCGTGGACCGCGTATCGAAGGAGACGAGCTTCGTCACCAGGTCCCGCATCCGCCGCTCCGACACGGCAGCCACCAGCTTCTCGATGCGCGGGTCGGCATCGGGGCGTGCGGCGCCCTGCGCCATGGTGGTCGCGGGACTCGCGATCAGGAGTGCCAATAGGAGCCGTTGCGCTGTCGTCATGGCGCCGTGAGGTGGTATGGAGGGATGAGCCAAAAGGCGGCCGTATCGAATAGCCGACGATTCGGCGGGGAGATTGCCGACGCGAAGATGCGGGTCCGGAATTCGTTCGGGAAGTCAACGCGTGCATCTACCGCGTGAGGCGCTTCAGCCGCTTTCGGATCCACTTCGCCAACCCTGGCTCCTTGAGCGACCCTTCCGCCAGCGCCACCATCACCTGCACGACCTCGGACTCGCTCGCATTCAGATCCTTCCCGTTCAGACCGAGAAAGATCACCGTCGTCAGGAACGCGGTCCTTTTGTTGCCATCATCGAACGGATGCGCCTTCGCCACGCCGACCGCATACGCCGCCGCGAGAATGGAGAGGTCCGATTCGGGCTCGCAATTCCACTTTTGACGTGGCCGCGCTAATGCCGCCTCGAGGGCGTTCTCGTCCCGCACGCCGGGCATGCCGCCGTGTACCCGGAGCTGATCCACGTGTACCGAATCCACGACGAGCTGCGGCACCCACCGGGGCTCGCGCATCGACTACTTCGCGAGCTCGCGGAGCGCGTTCCGGAACTTCTTGGCGGCGTGGGCTGCCACCGCCAGCCCCGCCTCGACATCGGGGTCGTAGGGAGTCAGCAGAATGCCCCGATCCATCTCGACCGCCAAAATCCGGTCGCCGACCTGCAGGTGCAGGCGCTCGGCCATATCCTTCGGGAGTGTTGCACCGATCGAGCCGCCGACCTGGCGCAACGTGAGTTCGCGGACCACCGATCCTCCGTAGCACGGGTGTAGCATTACAGTAGCACAGTAATACTATCGCACAGGGCCTGCTAACACTGGAATGCATCTCATGACATCACAGGACGCGTACGCCATCATCGCCATCGCTGCCCTTGCCGCGAACGCGGATGGCACGCTCGGTACCGAAGAGCGTGAGAGCATCGTCTCCGCCGCCGAACGACTCGGACTTCCGCGCGACGATACGCGGTTACAGGGGGCGCTCACGGGAATAGGTGACGTCGCGCGACTGGCCCACTCCCTCAGCAGCGACGAGGCACGCATCGCCGCCTACGACGTTGCCGCTGCGGTGTGCCACGCCGATGGCGCCGTGAACGCGAGGGAGTCCGCATTCCTCGCCGCGCTCTCCCGCGAGCTCGGCGCGCTGGAGCCATCGGCCGAATCGGCCGCGACCATGGATGCGGCGGCGCAGGCCATCTCCACCGTGCCCTCGGCGGCGGCCACCGGCGATGCTGACACCTTCATCCTCGACCAGGCGATGATGGCCGGAGCCGCCGAGCTCCTTCCGCACCGCCTGTCGGGGATGGCGATCCTCCCGTTGCAGCTGCGGATGGTCTACTCCATCGGGCAGCGGCATGGGCAGGCGTTCGACATGTCGCAGGCGAAGGATCTGGCTGCGGTGTTCGGGATCGGGGCGGCCGGACACCTGCTGGAGGGAATCGTGCGCGGGGTGCTCGGGAGCGTGGGGCGCGGGCTGCTGGGAGGCTTGTTAGGCTCCGCCACCGGCGCCGTAGCGGGTGTCGCAGTCACCTTCGCGACCACGTATGCACTGGGGCATGCGGCGGAGCAGTACTACGCGCAGGGGCGCTCGCTCAGCACGGCGGATCTCAAGGCGTTGTTCGCGCGCTTTCAGGGGGAGGCGAGCACCGTCTTTCCGCGGGTGGAGGGGCGCATCCGGGAGTTGGCGGCGGGGAACAGTTTCGCCTCGCTGCTTGGGGGGATGAGGCGTTAGGCGATAGGCGTTTAACGTCAGGCGATAGGCGGGAGGGGGATCGGGTGTCTCGGAGGCGGTGGAATCGCTTGGGTAGGGGGGACGCAGTGAGACGGCATTGCAGAATTCGAAGGCGGGCCCTGTCAGCATCTACGTTGTCGCGCACAGGTCCAGTGCGTGATTCTTCTGCGCCACGACGTCGCGCCTGCTGACGCGGTTCCGAAGCGCAAAGCGCTTGAGAGGCGGGCAGTCGAAAAGGTGCGGAAGAGCGAAGACAATGAGATCGCCGCCGTGGGAGATGTTCACTTGCTGCGGTGCGCGTTCGATCGGAATCGCCTCTTCTCTGTCGTACCCGCCACGCTCACGACACGCTACTCATGTGCAGCACTCCAAAGTCGAACGGCGTCAAGCTCGCAAGGTCGGAGAGCGATATCTGGTCCGGCGTCAGAGTAAGAAGCTGCTCCACCTCGATATCCGGACAGTCGTTCAGTGCGCTCCGAAACTGCTTGGAGAACTCATCTCGGACCTTCTTGAACTGCTTCGAGTTTGTTTCGCTTGTGTGGGAGACGACGACGACAGACAACTTGTATTTCTCTCCGTCCGCTCGCTCGTCGTCGTAGCGGTCGCTCACGAAGACCGCGAGTACTTCGGCGTGCCGCCGCAAAAGCCGCTCCAAAACCGGCTTCTTTGCAGCCAGACGCTCGTTAAGTGCATCAGGGAACGCAGCGCGCGACACCCGCTCGCCGATCCATTGAGCGATCTCTCGCACTGCACGTTTAGGGAGCTGGGGTTGTGGAGCGGGAGGGAAGTCCGCGAGGAGGTGTCGGTGCAGCCACGCACGACGGGACTCGGTGAACTCGAGTACAATCGCCTTTCCATCAAGGGTTGTGTCAACGTGCAGCCGTCTAGGATGCTTGACGTTCGCAAACGTCGGATTGGCGGCGTCGACTACCCGAGCGATATAGAGGTCAACTACGATCTCTGCCGCTTCGTCGCGGTGGACGAGGTCGCATGAGTGCGTGGTTACCACGACGTGATCCGCGTCCGCGATCTGGTCCATGCCCGGCGCGGCGATCGCAGATTTCCGAAGCTGCGGGGGCAGAATCGAACCTTGTTCCCACCCGTGATCGGCGATTTTCGTAGCAACGCTCGCACTTGAGTCAGTCACCTCTACCGCTCGCTCATGTCATCCCGTGGCTACCGGAATCGGCGGAGCTTGGCGTAGAGCTGCCGTCTGTCGGCATCATCCAGTGACGGCAGTTCACTCGATTTTGCGGCGAGCGGCCGATCTGCCCGACCTTCTGATGCCCTGAGTGCTGTGAGCATTGCTTCGATCCGCCCATGATTCCACTCGTCCATGCTCAGAAGATCAAGGAGAGAATTCGGATTCGAACCTGAGCGCGACACGACACGCCCCAACTGCGGACTTCCGCCGCAGGCGCTCCACTCGGCCGCGAGTGCAACAAGGTCTTCCAGTCTCCTGGAAACGCGTCGCCGGGGGACGATTCCCCGCCGTATCCAGGTGTGTATCGACGCGCGCGTGACGCCCAGGACTGCCGCGATGTCCGTAATGCTTAGGCCCATCTGAATCTGGATGAGCGCAACCTGCTCCGGAACAGTTTGGAAGATGGGTGATGAGTCCGTCTCCGAATCTTCAGAACCCCGCTTGCGCGGCGCCACGATGGTGAACTGGGAATAGCCGCCGAGAAGTCGCGCTGCTTCCTGCGGCGCGAACACGCCACCAGTACCAACCGGCGCGAGACACAGTAGGACAGCTGCCGACGCGGGTAGGGACGACGGAAAGAACCAAGGGCCGGCGTTAGGCGATGTATACGATGAGTCGGGCGCGCGAGTCGTGCCGGTCGAGCCGGAGGCGTGTGACCCGAGTCCGGCGGTACGGGGACGTCCCGAGTGTTTCTGCACGAAGTTCGTTGTCACGATGAAAGCTCCGGACCCCACTTGCTCCACGCATAGGGTGTCACCGCAGCCCGAAATGCGACACGGTGGGATTCATGGAGGGAACGAAAGCGGCCGATCAGTAAGTCCACGGCGAACTCAGACTCGGCCGCAGGAGGAATGCAGATATGGTCAAAATCTAGAGCCGCTGCAGAGCCACTGCCCTTGAATGTGTCAGGAATCTCGAGGCCAGACGGAAGCAAATCCGGCGGAAGTAGCTGGTCCTGCGAAAGGCTAAGGCACCTCACCGAGAACCGGCCGTAGTGGGTCTCAGCCTGCGAGTCGGTCCGAAATGCAGTTGACGTGACTTCGATGTCTCTCGCATCCTCGAACGAGAAGCCAAGCAGTCCTGGTTTGACGAATGACGCGAAGGTCTCCTCCCCCTCCGGACGGATCACGTCGCTGAATCGTAATCCGATTCGTTCGACGATACTCACAGACGTGAGGGAAGATACGACTTCAAGAACTTCCCTGAGTCGATCGAAGAACGACTCGGAAGATGCATATGCGGTCGTTTGCAGTACGCAGCTGGCATCCGTGAGCGCCACGCCCCAGCGAAGGTCCTTACTTCGGAAATCCCAACGCGGGCGCGGCACGAGCTGCGGATTGGAACCTGACTGGAAGGAGATCTCGATAGCTTGTGATTCTTCAAGCCTTGGGAAGCCCCCGCGTCGAAAAGCAGCTTGCACATCCGCTACTCGGTCGCCCAGGTCCAATACGCGATTGTAAACAACCTGAGCAACCACATGAACAAGGGGTGCGTTCTTCAGTTGCATAGTGAAAGTATACGCGAAAATTTACATTAAGTTTCACACTATACTACACGAAGTCTCTCAAGATTCGCAAATAATGTGTACGGGGTACCTTCGCGTCGTTTCGCAATTGTTCGTTCTTCGATGTCGCTGCCCGACCCTGTGATAGCTGTACGCTGAGTAGAAGCGGACGCTCGGAGACCATCGCGAGGGGCGTGGGCGCGCCGAGAAGCTCGGCCTCCCGCCACAACCCGGCCGCATCTCGCGAGGCAGGAAATATTTCCGGAATACGCCAAGTTTCCTGTTCCAGAAACCACCTCACAACAGGAAATACACCCTTCATCGGCAGCGTCACCCCACCCGCACCGCCGTACCATATCGCCCCGCGTCATCCAGCAACACTTCCCCCATCAACGCCAGCGTCTCCAAGTGCCGAGTTACCTGCTCGCGCTTGGGGCTGGAGAAGGCGGCGACCATTTCATCGATTGTGCGCGGCCCCTGCGCCACGAGCCCCGCGACCGCCGACAACTGCTCCACCGCCGTCGTGGGCCAGGGGCGACGCACTTCGGCAATCGTCGCGATTGGCTCCGCTGCGGTGACGGGCGCGAGTTCGACCGGAACCGGGGCCGTGGGAGCGAAGCGTGGTATCTGGTAGTCAGGACGCAGCCAGCGGATGAGCCCGCGCTTTTCCTCGGCCACCCGCTCGTCGTGCAGCGCCACCAGCCGCTCGAGGATCTGCTCGCGCGCCATGGGCCACGGCCAGCCGTAGGCCTCGGCCGCCAACACATCGAGTGTCTCGTGCAGGTCGCGCAGCACACCGCAGGCGGCCATCTCGTGGATGCTGCGCTCTTTTGGGGTGAGTGTCTCGCCGCTGCGCAGCTTCTCGACGACATTGTACATCCCGGTCATCGTCACGCGTTCGTCGCGCGCAAGGGCGTCCTTGCGATGAGTGTCGAGGCGCTCGGCGATGGTGGCGATGCGGTGGCGGAGGTCGGGGGACGCGGCGGGGAACGGGAAAGAGTCGAAGCAGCGGGGGTGTTGTAGGTGAGGTCGTTACCGACCCCGAGGCGAGTGCCAGCAGCTGCGGCCCATGCGAGGTGCATTGAGGAGCTGAGCACGCCGAGCACGACTGCACCAGTGGACGCGATCACCACTACCTTGTCGTCAGGTGCGATCTGACTGGCAGTCTGAAGGAAGAACCGGTGCTTGCTGACGTAAGGGGTGACGACGAATCCATCGAGGCCTGCTCGGCTCCCTCTCATGGCGCTCCTCGGTTCGGCAAACCGCCACCACAGATCGCGATACGATTTCCTCCCGTTTCCCTGCCGCTCGGCCTTCACTCGATCACGAACGATGTCATAGAGGGGTGGATACCTCGTCGCGTCCTCCTCGCTCATCATGCCAAAGTCGATGATCGATACTCCGCGTGGACGCTGTGCAAGATCCTTCCCGTTTATGTAAGTCCGAATCACCTCGGCGTTCCGTGGTTCGTCGAGAAGATGCATCGCCTCCGCTGCGTCAAGAACGAATCCCGATCCCACGACAGTGAATCCGCGGAACGAGAGCCCTTTGTTCGACCATAGTTGCTCCGACGCCGCCCGCGCGACATCCGCTCCTACAGATAGGTCATCATTGAGGACAGCCGCACGCTGTATCCCCGTCACGCGCGCTGCCTCGTCAACGCGTAGAAGCGACGCGCCAGCTGCCGACGGCCTCCCAAGCACCGTCATCGCGACCCGCACGGCCGCGCCGTCGACGGTATCCACCCACGGGTGATCGGACACGGCCCAACGTACGACGGCACCCTGCTCGGCCGCGTGCCGAATCAGCGCGCGATTTGATGATTGTGTGATGCTATTCGTAGTGATCAGTCCCGCTCCATCCGCGCGCGCTTCTGCGATAGCGAGACTGCATTTATACCACCAGTACATCACGAGATCGGCGCCTTCGGGCACGTCGCCGTACGCCGCCCGCAACGCATCCACATATCCGTCACCGAGCGCCCCGCGCATCCGCTTGTTCCCGATATACGGCGGATTCCCCACAGTAAAATCCGCCTGCGGCCACTCCGCCGCCCGCGCCCCCACATACTCATAATACGGCAGTTTCGCCTCCGGATCGGGCACCAGCTCCCCCGTCACCGGATGCCTAACGCGCGGCGTCGGATCGGGGCGGTCCCGCTCCGGCCGATGTACGATGGCATCCCACGCCAGCACCGCGTCGCGGCACTCCAGCGTCCCGGTATCCTCAAGGATCGGCGTCGGTGGCGTGCGCCCACCGTGCGTCTCGCGCCAGAACTGGTGATAGCCGATCCACAGCGTCAGCTCGGCGATCTCCCGCGCCCACGGCTTGATCTCGATCCCATGAAACTGCCGCGGATGCACCTCGTCCAACACCAAACCACCCTGACCATCCGACAGTCGCTGGATCTCGTTAAGCACCTCGAGCTCCACGCGCTTGACCGCCGCCATGGTCACGTAGAGGAAGTTTCCACTCCCGCAGGCTGGGTCGAGGAAGCTCAGCCCGCGCATCCACTCATGGAACCTGCGCAGCTCGACCCGCGCGGCTTCGAGGTCCTTCCGCTTTCCCGTGCCCTCCAGCTGCAACACCGCCCCCTGCACTGCGGTCCAGCGCTCGCGGATGGGCTCCAGCACCGTCGGCTCCACCAGTCGTTCGATGTACCCGCGCGGCGTGTACTCGGCGCCGAGCCGGTGTCGCTCCACCGGGTCGAGCGCGCGCACGAGCAGGGTGCCGAAAATGCTGGGCTCCACCCGCGACCAGTCGAAGGTCGCCGCCTCGACGAGGAGGTCGACCTCCCGCGGTTCGAGTGGCAGCGCCTCCACCGTCTTGAAGAAGTGGCCGTTGAAGCGTTGCAGCTGCTCGGCGCCGTACATCCCACCGGCGTCCATCGTCTCCCAGAGCAGGGTGAGGGCCCTGGCGACCTGCGCGCCGCCGCCGCTCCGTCGTCCTACTTCGAGAGTGCGCTGGAAAATCCCCTCGGGCAGCAGTCCCACATCCTCGGCAAAGCACGAAAAGACGCAGCGCATAAGGAAGCGCGCAACGCGTTCCTGGTCGCCGACGCGCGCCTCGAGCGCAGCCGCGAGCTCGGCGAGCTTGGCGGCGATTTCCTTCGTCACGACCTGCGCTCGCGCGCGTGGATCGCGCACCACGGGCTGCTCGAAGATGTCGCACAGGAGTGCGATTTCCTCGGGGCGCAGGTTCAGCGTTGCGAGGTTGATGCGTTTTCCAGCCGCGAAGTCCCCATACCGTCCGCTCCAGCGATCCCACACCATGAGGTGTCGCGGGAGGTCGAGCACCATCAAATACGGCGGCGGCGTACCAGAAACGTGCGCGACATAGGTTCGCACCTGCCCGAAGGCCTTCCGCATCCGGTTGTCATCGGCGACCGCCTGCCCGGTGGCCTTCCCTTCGAGGGCGAAGTGGTCGGCCCGGTAGCAGTCGATGCGATTGGCGGCGAGCCGACCGTCGCGGTCGATGACCTGGACCGGATATTCGAATCGATAGTCGTCGCGCGGCGGATTGGGCGCGTTGACGCCGAGCGCATCGCAGAGATCGAGCAGGAAGCCCTGCAGCGCAGCCTGTTCGTTCGCCGTTGTCCCTTCCCATCGTCCCATCATCGCGGCGAGCCGAGTGGCGATCGCGGCGAGGTCCCATTGTCGAGGCGTCATGGGACGGCAAGGTACGGTAATGGTGGGGCGGTCGCGATAGGGTGGAGCAGCGACGACGCAGGGGGGTCACGATGGGCACGGGCGCATCGGTGGGGCGGGCTCCGCCATCACTTCAGCAACAGATCCGCGTCCACTTCCTCGTATACGTGCTCGTGAAGCGGGTCCCTTCGGCCGGGAGCGGGTGGAGCCGGTCGTGCTCGATGAGCGCCCGCACGTCCGGATGTATCGGTACCTTCATCCGATCGTTAGTGATGACCAAACCCCATCGAGCAGGCGCTGCGTCTGCTCGGTGATGCGCATGCTGGCCGCCGCGGCCTCTCCATCGGGATTCGCCGCCAACGCCATGAAGTGCCGCAGCGTGTACACCAGTTGCCGCCGATCGCTCGGCGTGACCACGCGCTCGAATCCCAATGGATTGACCACTCCTGCTCGCTGTGTGAAGGCGACCGGATAGCCCGGAGTCTTCACCGGAAATCCCCCGGCCCAGTCGAGCACGAAATCGTCGAGGCTGATCACGCCCCGCTGGCCGAGAAGCTCGAGATCCATCAGGCACGCACCCGTATTGAAGCCGACGTCCCACGTAGATGTGCAACCGTCGGAGAGCAGTAGCACGCCCGCCGCGCGTACCACTGTACCCGTTATCTCATCACGTTGTGCGAATCCGTGCGACCTAACGAGTTGTGCCCCGGGTGTCGCGAACTCTGCGGTCGCCCGGATGGAGTACCACCCCATGTCGCCGAAGGCGCCCGTTGGCTCCTTGGCCTGATCGAAGCGAATGTTGCCGTGATCCATGGACGGGAAGAAGAAGGAGCTGTTGACCGCCTGCACCTGCCCGATGCGTTCGGCGACTTCCTCGCGCAAGCGTCGCGTTCGCGGATGATGCACGAAGTGCGTCGCGTCCATGAAGGCAACACGATTCGCGCGACACGCGGCCGTGATGGACTCAAGCGAGCGTAGGCTGGCGAACGGCTTCTCGGCGAAGACGTGCTTCCCCCGCTCTGCCGATGCGATGCAGATCGCCTCGCGCGCCGATGTCGGCGTGGCCACGTACACGGCATCGAGTCCGCGCCACGACACGAGATCGCTCCAGTGGTCGAAGGCGCGGATGCCGCCGTGCCTCACACCAAACTCCAGCGCGGTTTCGGGGCGCCGACTCGCAACCGCCACGACCTGTACACCCTCGGTCTCGGCGATGGCGTGTGCTACGACGTCGGCGATGTATCCGGCACCGACAATGCCGATCCGGTACAGGTCGCTCATACTGTGCTTGCGGTCGTCATGAAGCTACAGAATGTCACGGCGTAGCATCAATGTCGATGCGCAGCAGGGATTCCTTCGGCTGCTCAGCGCGCCTCCTGCGGTACGACGCGCCGCACGACGACGGTGATGTTGTCGGTGCCGCCGCCGTCGAGCGCGTCCTGCAGCAGTGCTTCGCACACCTGCTTCGCACTCGTCATGTTGGCGAGGCGTTCGGCAATGCGCTCGTCGCTCACGTGCTTGGTGAGCCCATCGCTACAGAGCAGATGCACGTTGCCCCAATCAGCCGGGAGATGCGTGACCACCGGTTCCGCTTGGTCGCCGCCCAGGGCGCTCGAAAGCACGTGAGCGAGCGGCGTCCGTCGGGCAGCCGTCTGCGAGAGCACTCCCTGGTCCACCAAGTCCTGGGCCATCGTTTGGTCGCGCGACACCTGCGTGAGCGTGCCACTGCGCCAACTGTAATAGCGCGAGTCGCCCACTTGGAGCAGGTAGTAGTTGGGCCAGACCCCCATGTAGAGCGTCAGCGTGGTCGCCATGCGCCGGGGCGTCCCGTCATCCGCCCGGGCATTGCGCACCGCCTCGTGGGCCCGCATGGCCGCCGCCTGCAGTGCCTCGATCAACCGCGGCTCGGCGGCGTCGACACCGTAGTAGCAGTCCATGGTTTCGGTCACGTACCGCATGGCCGTCTCGAGCGCGAGGGCGCTCGCCTCCTCGCCCGACGCGAGCCCGCCCACGCCGTCGGCGACCATCGCGAGCACCGCAAGCCGATCATCGCCGAGCGTCAGCCGCTGATGGTCGGCGAGGCTGGTCGATTCTACGTGTACCCGCTTGTGGATGGAGGCGAGCAGGAACGCGTCCTCATTGTTGCGGCGCACCTTTCCGATGTGCGTGAGGCCGTAGACGTCGAGCTCGTCATCGCGCGGTTTGCGCGAAGAGTCGGGTATGGTCCGGCGCGGATGATCTGGCATCAGGAAGTCGCATCCATTCAGCGTGTGTTAACATTCAGCACCGCAGCCCCTCAGGCGAGGGGTCGTGCAATCGTATGATCGATCCGCTCGCCTGGTTGAATTCGTCGGCTGTCCCTCGAGTTTGCTGTTGTAGGAAGACCACGAAGGGCACACCTATCGAAGCTCGCACACGGTTAGCTAACTGGCGTCGTGTATGTGCTCGACGATTTCCTGATCACCGGCGCCCTTACACCGCATTGAAGGCGCACAGCAGTCGGTTGAATCCTCGCCCTGCTCGCCTGCTCACCCTCCTTTCCAGTTGCCTCCCCTCGTAGCTCAAGACCAAGTCGTTAGGCATTGCATCATCTGTTGTGAGGTTGTCATGCATCGTTGGCTCGGGCTCGCCCTACTCCTCACGCACTACATCGTCAAGCAGGGTCACCCACACCCGGCGTCAATGGGTGGGGCATCGACCTCCGCCACCGCATATCCCTCGGTGTAGCGAGCGCGGACTCCGTGCCGACCCTCCGCGCGCACCTCGAGCGCCTTGGTGTGCCCTGTAGGCTCGTCATCATCGAGAACATTGGGCCCGTGTCGCTCGCGTCGCGCGATGGACTAGCGGAGAACCAGGTCACACCAGCGCACCCTGCCGCGCGTTAGTAAGGACGCAGTCCGACGGCGAGGTAGAGAGGGTTGATCGCACGCAGCCCTCATCGTGCGTCAAATCAGCGGTCGTTCCGTCCCTTGCGAATTTTTTCCACGAGTATCCCGGCCACTGCCGTTGCGCCTGCAATCAGTCCCGCCTTCACCGCTGCACGGGCCACCTTGACGGCGGCTTTCTTGGCGGTGCCCACCTTCGTCCGCACAGACTTGCGACCGACCGCAGCCATGATCTCGGTCTCTACCTTGTCCAACGCCTTCCCGGCCACCCGCTTTCCGCGCTTAACCAGAACTTTCGATGTCGATTTCATGAGGTATCTCCAGGTGTCCTCGTCCACCCTCAGGGATTTACGAAGGGGAGGAGAATTCGCAAGCGGCCTTCCACCGAATTCGTAACGAAATCCACGCCTGGTACGGCGACCTTTACTGCAGCGGTTGGACCGCCTGTGAACGGATGCGACTCATCATCCCCTCGAGTTCCGTTTCGGAACGCGAGCGCTCCTCCCGCGTCCAGAGTTCCCGATTCACCGCAACGCGGAGGGTGACGAGCATTTCGTCTATCAAGTCGCGAAGGTGCGGATTCTTACGTCGTTCCACGCCGTCCGGTGCGGTTGCTTCCGAATGCCGCGCACGCGCGGACGACGACGCCGATCGGTGAGACAGGTCAGCTTTGGTCATGTGCGCAAGGTATATCGCGAAGTTGTCGCGCGGACGGGGGGGGCCGTCGGTCCCCTCCCAGCGAGCCAACGCCACGTTATCTCGATTTGCGCATAGAATGACCACAAGCCCCCCGCGTCAGATTAGTTGTCGCTCCGATAGCATCACGAACCCTGGGGGCGGCGATGGAGGAGAGACGTGGCTCGGTATGGACAAGCATTCAAGGATCGGGCGGTGGCGCGGGTGCTGCCG
>Ga0163144_10003323_pt1 | contig 36631 bp, 40 predicted proteins | sample OliLak19BULKMAT1_FD_123175 | JGI IMG/M metagenome (GOLD analysis project Ga0163144, IMG submission 123175) | Freshwater microbial mat bacterial communities from Lake Vanda, McMurdo Dry Valleys, Antarctica - Oligotrophic Lake LV.19.BULKMAT1 | ecosystem: Environmental > Aquatic > Freshwater >...
AATGCCGAAGCCGAAGCCGAGATTGCACTTGGAGATGCCGAACGTGCTGTAGAACTGGCGGAAACGGATCTCGCCCGTGCGCGGGTCGCCGAAGGCGAAGCTGAACCGCCCTTCGATGCCGCGAACCATGCCGTGCGCGCGCTGGAAGCTGAGATCGCCGGTCTTGCCCGGCTGATGCGCCGATCGGACCCGTCCGCCGCCCCACCTGTGCTGGATCGTCTTCGCACGCATGAAGGCTACGAGCGCGCCGTCGCCGCCGCGCTCGGTGATGATATCGAAGCGTCCACCGATCGAACCGCCGCGCTGTTCTGGAGCGGCGGTGCTCTGAATGCCCAAGCGCTACCGAGTGGCGCCGAGCCGCTGACGAAGTACGTCGAAGCTCCAGGGGAACTAACCCCACGCTTGACTCAATGCGGTGTCGTCTCCCCGTCGGACGGGGCGCGCTTGTTCACCAGCCTGAAACCTGGTCAGCGACTCGTCTCGCGCGAGGGTCATCTTTGGCGCTGGGACGGCTTCATCCGCACGCCGGATGCTCCGGTCAGCGCTGCTGCACGCCTGGAACAGAAGGCGCGCGTCGAGGCCGCGCAAGCCGAGTTGGTCGCAAGGCAGGCCGAGCGAGACGAACTCGCTGCGGCGTTTGAGGCTTCACGTAAGGCGCGCCTCTCTGCCGAAGAAAACCTCCGGCATCTCCGTCAGTTTATTGCTCCCGCCCAGCGTGCCCTGACAGATGCCCGGGCCGCCGCCATCGAAGCGACGCAAGCTAACGAACGCACCCAGTTGAAACGCGAAGCGGGAACCGAAGCCCTCGCCCGGGCGGAAGCGGATCTTTCGACCATTGCAGACATGCTCCTTCTTGCGACACCCGGCGGCGGTGCTGAAGAAGATGCTGCGCTGGAAGCGGCCATGATGACGGCCCGTGAAGCCCTCTCGGCTGCGCGGGCCGCAGAGACGGAAGCGCGCGGGCAGCTGGCTGATCTGTTGCGCGGCCGGGAACAAGCTACGGCCCGCCGCGCGGCGCTTGCCCGCGATGCGGAAGCCTGGATTACGCGCCTCGCCTCTGCTGATGAGCGCCTCGCGCAGGTCACTGAACGCCGCGCCGACGTTGCCGCGACGGTTCAGACGTCACGCGAGCGCCCTGAAGCATTGCGCGCCGAGATCGACGGTCTCGCCGCTGAAACTGAACAGCTCGAGATGGAGCGCCAGGTCGCCGCCGATGCGCTCGCCAGGAAGGAAGCAGCAATCCGCGAATCCGATACCGCTGCTCGCAAGGCCGCCACGGCAGCAGCCGACGCGCGGGAGCAACTGGCCGCGTGGAAAGTGAAGCTCGAGAACGCTGAGACCAAGCTAGCGGAATGCGTGGAGCATGCCCGCAACGCGTTTCAGCGCACGCCGGAAGGCTTGCTGGCGATTGCCGAGTCTGAGCTCGACGAAGAGTCCCTCGGTGTCTTCACGCCGCGCGACGCCGAATCGCGGCTCGACGGCCTCCGCCGCGAACGCGACCAGCTGGGCGGTGTAAACATGAATGCAGAAGAAGAGGCGGAAGAACTCGAATCACGCCTCAGCATCCAGATAGCCGAACGAGATGACCTGACAGCCGCCATCGCCAAACTTCGCGAAGGGGTTGAAGCTTTGAACGTCGAGGGGCGACAACGTCTCATCGAGGCATTCGATGCGGTGAACATGCACTTCAAGGCTCTCTTCGTCGCCCTCTTTGCAGGCGGGCAGGCTGAGTTGCGCCTCGTCGATGCCGAGGACCCGCTTCAAGCCGGCCTCGAAATCTTCGCACAGCCTCCCGGCAAGAAGCTCGGCACACTTGCGCTAATGTCCGGAGGCGAACAGGCCCTTACGGCATCGGCGCTGATCTTTGCCGTGTTCCTGTCACGCCCTGCCCCCATCTGCGTACTGGACGAGGTAGATGCGCCGCTGGACGACGCCAACGTCGACCGTTTCTGCAATATGCTGAACGAGATGCGCCAACGTACGGACACCCGATTCGTCGTGATCACGCACAATCCAGTGACGATGAGCCGGATGGATCGGCTTTTCGGGGTCACGATGCGCGAAAAAGGCGTGTCAAAACTGGTTTCTGTGGACCTCGAAGCAGCCGAGCGGCTTGTTGCGGCGGAGTAGCGCAGGCGGCAGTGAAGTTAGTTGAATAAAAACAAGGCGCTTGTTGCTCGGATAATCCGTTGACTTGGCAGGGTGCCCCTCATAGTTTGCGCGAAATTTCAAGGGGTGGTGCACGTCGTCCCTCTGTCGTTGGCAGGAGCCTTCAGATGTCTGGACCTGATCCATCGGATCTCGGCGACCGGATTGCGAAGGCGAAAGCTCAGCAGGAGGAAAAGGCGAACCGGGCCGAACGCCAGCGAAAGAACAGCGTCAACACACCTGCGAGCATGGCCCTGCGCTACAGCTCCGAACTTGTTGCCGCGGTTGTCGTTGGGGTGGGACTGGGCCTGCTGATCGATCATTTCGCGAAGACCTCACCCTGGGGCCTGCTCGTGATGATGGGGTTCGGCATCGCGGCGGGCATGCGCAACCTTATGCGGGCAGCCAAGCAGCTGACCGACGAGGCACAAAAAGCGGCTGAGAAGCCTGAATCGACCAACGAGACCAGCTGATGACCCTGTCTTTCCCGGCCCTCCTTCCGACCATCGCGACGGACCCGATTCACCAGTTCAAGATCTTCCCGCTCCTCGACTGGACCGCGGCCGGCTACAACCTGTCGTTCACCAACTCGAGCTTCTGGATGATGGTATCCACCGGCCTCGTGCTCGCTTTCCTCGGCGTGGCCGCCTCGCGCGGCGGGCTTATCCCGAACCGGATCCAGTCGCTCGGTGAGCTCTCCTACGGCTTCATCGCCGACATGGTCCGCTCGACCGCCGGCGAAGAAGGCCTGAAGTTCTTCCCGTTCGTGTTCACGCTGTTCTTCTTCATTCTGGGCGCAAACATCGTCGGTATGTTCCCCTATGCCTTCACCACCACCAGCCACATCGCCGTAACCGGCGCGCTGGCGATCGTCGTGATCCTGATTGTCATCGGCTACGGCATCTACAAAAACGGCTTGGGCTTCTTCGGCCTGTTCGCCCCGCACGGCGTGCCACTGCCGGTCATGTTCTTCCTGGTGCCGATCGAGATCATCTCGTTCCTTGCTCGACCCATCACCCTCGGCATGCGTCTGTTCGCCAACATGCTAGCCGGCCACATCATGCTGAAACTGCTGGCGATCTTCGTTGTCATGCTGGCGGGCGCCGGCCTCGCTTGGGCGGCCTGGGTGCCTTACGTGCTGCTGATCCCGATCACGGCGCTCGAGTTCCTGGTCGCCTTCCTGCAGGCATACGTTTTTGCCCTGCTGACCTGCGTTTACCTCAAAGACGCGATCCACCCGCACCACTGACCGGAGAAACTTCCTGCCGGTGCGTCCAATCGCGCCAAGTCCTGCCCCTTGACGCCCCAAGCGGAACACGCTTCACGGGCCCCATATCAACCCGAATTTCCCTCGATCCCAATAGGAGACTCCCATGGAAGGCAATATCACCGAAGGTCTGCGGTATGTCGGCGCTGGCCTCGCCACGCTTGGCATGATCGGCGCTGCAATCGGCGTGGGCAACATCTTCGGCTCGTTCCTCGACGCCGCGATGCGCAACCCCTCGGCCGCCCCGCAGCAGTCGGGCAACCTCTTCCTCGGCATGGCGCTCGCAGAGGCCCTCGGCCTTTTCGCGTTCGTCATCTCGATGCTGATACTGTTCGCCGCTTAATCGGCACAGGTAAGGAGCTGGGCACGCCATGAGCTTGCTGGCATTTCTCGCAGAGACCGCCGCCCATGGCGGTGAGGCCGTCAAGGCGCCCTTCCCGGCGTTTGATCCGACGTGGTTTGCCTCGCAGCTGTTCTGGCTCGCGGTCTTCTTCCTCGGGCTTTACTTCGCGCTCGCGCGCTTCGTCCTGCCGAAGCTCAGCGATACGCTGGAGAAACGTGCCAACCGTATCGCGGCTGACCTCGACGAGGCCGCCCGTCTGAACAACCAGTCGGTTGAAGCGCAGAAAGCGCTTGAACTCCGGCTGGCTCAAGCACGGTCCAAGGCGCGCGAGACGGCGGACAAGGCCCGCGAGAAAACCGAGGCGGAACTCGCCACGGAAACCACGCGTGTTGACGCCGACCTCACCCGCAAGCTCGAAACCGCCGAAGCCCGCATTTCGAAACTGCGCGCTGATGCGATGAAGAATGTAGAGCAGATCGCGATCGATACAGCCGAAGCCATGACCGCCCGTCTCGGTGTCAAGGCATCGAAGGGCGACCTCAAGAAGGCTGTCACGGCAGCTCTGGAGAAACGCGCATGAAACGTCTCGTGCTTGCCTCTTCCCTGCTCGCCCTCGCGCCGGCAGCCTTAGCGGCGACCGAAGGCGAGGACACCCTGCTGACGCCGTTCACGGATACCGTCACGCACCTCGTGATGATCGGCATCCTGATCTTCTTCGCCATTGTCTGGCGCATGGGCGCCTTCAAGGCTGTTCTCGGCAATCTCGACTCGCGGGCAGACGCGATCAAGGCGGAACTCGAACAGGCAGCCAACCTGCGGGAACAGGCTGCTGAAGCCCTCGCCCTCGCCGAGCGCCGCCAGCAGGACGCTGACAAGGAAGCTGAAGCAATCATCGAGCAGGCGAAGCTCGACGCCAAAGCCTTTCTCGACGACGCGAAGAAAGACCTGGCCGACAAAATCGCCCGCCGCGAAGCGCAGGCCACTGCCCGCATTGCACGCGCAGAAGCGGAAGCGGCCAGCGAAGTGCGCCGCGCCGCCGCCGATGCAGCCACCGAAGCGGCACGCCGTGTAATGGCTGAACAGACAGGCGTTGACCAGTTCGAAGCCGCCGCCCGCGAGATCGAGCGTGCACTGAAATAGCGCGTCGGAATTGCCGTAAGCCAACAAAAAAGCCGCCGGTTCTCCGGCGGCTTTTTTCTTTGACGGCGAGGTTGGCTTCAGCCCGGTTGATCCGCGGTGTCGTCAATGATCGGACCCGGTTCAAGCGGCGGCCGTGTATCATCAATAATCGGGCCGGGCTCAAGCACGCGAAGCATCGAGCGCGGGACCGTGCCGACCGGGCAAGCCGCAGGGGCCATGCTGGCATTCGCGATGGCGGGCATCATCCCCGGCGCCGTTGCAGCCGGCTGGGATCTGAACGCCCAGGCAAGGATCAACATCGCGCCAATAGCAAGGCTGACGGCCATCATTGTGCCGAAGCCGAGAGCTTCGCCGGCGAGATTGGCCGACGCGATGGCTCCGTCCGAGGCGAGCGGCACGGCGCCGTTGGTGCGCTGCGGTGTGAGTACACTCGCAGGCGGAGGCGCAGAGGTCGTGCCGCGCAAGGACGCAGCGGCGAGCGCTGCGGCGCCAATCGCTTCGCGCGCAGGCGCTGGCTTGATACCAAGATCCTTCTCGCGTTTCTTTTTTGCATCCAACGCCAGGGGGTCGTTCGGGTGAGCGGCAAGCCAGTCGAGGCGCTTGTCTTCATCCTGCGCACCGAACGTGTTCCACTCGCGCAAGTCGCTGCGCCCTTGGCGGCGACCAAGTTCGTCGATCAGGTCCGCGAAAGCCGGAGGAGATTTGCGTGAGGTCAGACCGTCCAGCGCATAGCGCTTGTGCGTGCGGAACGGTTCATATGGGATCGTCTTGTCTAGGGCAGCTTCGACCAGGGTGCCGGCGCGCGAATGACCGACGGCCGACGCGGCGCGCACCCAATCGCTCTTCACGGCACTGGCTGACCAGAGCACAAGCATCGTCTGCGAGTTCATCGCATCGCGCGCATCTTTGGCGTCGAAGGTCTCGTCCTGCTGCTTCTGGTCCAGCCAGACGCGGAATTTGAGAGTGCGCAAGCGCCGTGCCACCAGTTTGGCGGTGTCCCGGTCCTCGAGAGCGGACACCAGGAAGACGTCATAACTCATGGGACGTGTACCCTTCTGATACGGTTAACCACGGGAGAATACCCCCGCGGCACGGCCAAGCCAGCCATTTAAGCTGCGAAGCGATTTTTGTGCCTGTTTTCGCAAGGCAAAAGGGGCTAATGCGCCGGTTCAGCTAATCCGGAGTGCAAGGCGCCATGGGCTTCAAGTGTGGAATCGTGGGTCTTCCGAACGTCGGTAAATCTACCCTCTTCAATGCGCTGACGCAGACAGCCGCTGCGCAGGCTGCAAACTATCCTTTCTGTACCATCGAGCCGAACGTTGGCGAAGTCGCTGTGCCGGAACCGCGCCTCGATGCGCTGGCGAAGGTAGCCGGTTCGAAGGAGATTGTGCCCGCGCGCATGAACTTTGTTGACATTGCGGGCCTCGTCGAAGGCGCGAGCCAGGGGGAAGGCCTGGGCAACAAATTCCTCGCCAACATCCGCGAGACGGACGCCATCATCTACGTGCTGCGCTGTTTCGACAATGACGACATCACGCACGTGCGCGGCAAGGTCGATCCCATCTCTGACTTCGAAGTCGTCGAGACCGAGCTGATGCTGGCCGACCTCGACAGCCTCGAGAAGCGCAAGGCCGGCGTCGTGAAGAAAGCCGCCTCTGGCGACAAGGATGCCAAGGCGCAGGTTGCGTTGATCGACCTGGCGCTGGCTGAATTGACCGAAGGCCGCCCTGCCCGCCATGCGAAAGTGCCCGCAGACGATCAGCGCGCCTGGCAGATGCTGCAGCTGTTGACCTCTAAGCCTGTCCTGTTCGTCGCCAACGTCGACGAGACAAGTTCCGCTACCGGCAACGCGTATTCGAAGCTGGTTGAAGCGCGCGCAAAAGTGGAAGGCGCTGGCTGCGTCGTTTTCTCGGCGCAGATTGAAAGCGAACTTGCCCTGCTAGATGGTCCGGACCGCGACGAATATCTTGCCTCCCTCGGCCTGACGGAACCCGGCCTGACGCGCCTCATCCGCGCTGGATATGAACTGCTCGGCCTGCAGACCTATTTTACCGCCGGCCCGAAAGAAGCCCGCGCCTGGACCATCCGAAAGGGCTGGTCCGCACCGAAAGCCGCCGGGGTGATCCACGGTGACTTCGAAAAGGGCTTTATCCGCGCCGAGACAATCGCCTTCGAGGACTACATCGCCTGCAACGGAGAAGTTGGCGCGAAGGACGCGGGCAAGATGCGCTCGGAGGGCAAGGAATATATTGTCCAGGACGGCGACGTGATGCTCTTCCGGTTCAACGTCTAGGATCGGACTACGACGCGCCCTGGAAGCCGGGCGTGTCGTCAGGAACGCCAGGCCGCCGGATGTCGGTGCCGAGCGCCATGACGATCGCCGAGGCAAAGAAGATCGACGAATACGTGCCGATGAAGATGCCCCAGATCATCGCGATGCTCATCCCCTGAAGAACCGGTCCGCCAAAGATCGTGATGGCGAGAATCGCGATCAGGGTCGTGCCCGCTGTGAGGAACGTGCGCGACAAGGTCTCGTTCGTCGCGATATCGATCACCTCGTTGGACGGCATCTGCTTGTACTTGCGGCGCACTTTGCGGATTCGGTCAAAGACGACCACGGAGTCGTTGATCGAGTAACCGATGATGGTCAGCAGGGCCGCAACCGTCGTCAGGTCGAACTCGATCTGCAACAGCGAGAAAAGCCCCATCGTGCCGATCGCGTCGTGCGCCAGCGCAGCAACGCCGCCGATGGCATAGGACCAGCTATAGCGAAAGGCGATGTAGAGCAGCATCATGATCGTTGCGACGCCGAGCGCAATCATCCCTTCACGGAAAAGCTCTCCCGAAACTTTAGGGCCGACCGAGTCGTTGCGCAGGATGTCCTGGTCCGTCAGGTTGAATGTGCTCTTGATCTCGTTGACGACGAAGGTGTTCGACTCTGACGAGGCACGCTCCACTTTCTCTTCTGGAGACAACGCCGCAAATTCGGGGCCAAGCAGCGATTCGTCGAGGTCACCGAACCGGATCACGATCCGCCTTGTGCCGTCGGTATCGGTGGCCGAGTTGACCGTCAGGCCGTTGCCGATCTTGCTGCGCACTTCCGACACCGTCACGGTTTCGGATTCCGTCAGTTCGATCACAGATCCGCCGGCAAAATCCACGCCAAGGTTCAGCCCGCGTGTTGCGAGCAGGACGAAGGAGCCGATGATCATGAGGATCGACAGCGCGACACCAACATAGCGATAGCGCATGAAGGGAATGTTCGTCTTGGCGGGCCAGTATTTGATCAGCATGGGTGCATGTCCTCGACTGGCTAGACGGCAAACCGCTTGGGCTTGGCGATCTTCATCCAGAAGACCGTCAGCATGCGGGTGAATATGAAAGCCGTGAATACGGACGTGATGATGCCCAGGGCCAGAGTGACGGCGAAGCCTTTTACAGGGCCCGAACCGAGCGCGTACAAGATGCCTGCAGCAAACAGTGTCGTTATGTTGGAATCGAGGATGGTGATCAGCGCGCGCTCATAGCCCGCCTGCACCGCCGTCCAGATCGATCGGCCATTTCTCTGCTCCTCGCGTATACGCTCGAACACCAGCACGTTGGCATCGACCGCCATACCGATGGTGAGGATGATCCCCGCGATACCGGGCAGCGTCAGCGTTGCATTCAGCAATGTGAGCGATGCGAAGATCAGTACGATGTTCATCGCAAGGGACGCCACCGCGAACACGCCCTGAGCGCCGTAAGCGAGGATCATGAAAGTGCCCACCAGCGAAAGGCCCACGATCGCAGCGAGGTAGCCGGACCGGATGGAATCCTCGCCAAGCGTTGAAGAGACTACGCGCTGGTCGAGGAACTGAACCTTCGCGGGCATCTCCCCTGCCGAAATGATCGCCGCAAGATCCTGCGCTTCCTCCATCGTGAAATCGCCCGTGATGCGCACGTTCCCGCCGGGGATCGGCTCGTTGATATTCGGCGCCGACATGACCGAGTCGTCCAGCACGATGGCGAAACGCTTGTTGGTATTCGCCCGCGTCGTCTCGAAGAACTTGCGCGCACCGTTGGAGTTGAGGCGAAAGTTGATCTGCGGGCGGTTGGCTTCGTCATTGCCCTGGCTGGCGCTGGCGATATCGGAGCCGACGATTTCGGGAATGGAGCGGATCAGCAATGGCTCGGTCGTCGGCCCGGAGACCAGACGGAAGCCCGGCTTCACGACCCCCGCTTGAGCGGCAGCAATCGAAGACGCACTGTCATCCACGATGTTGAACGTCATCCGGCCATCCCGGCTGAGAAGATCCTTGAGGCGCTGCGGATCGGGCTCGCCGGGCGCTTCGAGGATCAGGCGGTTCGAACCGGAACGTGTGATCGAAATTTCCGCCACGCCGTCCGGGTCAATCCGGCGGCGGACGATCGTTTCGGTCTTGGCGAGCGCGTCCGTCACCATCAGGTTTTCGGAGTTTGCCGGCACTGTGACGGCAATCCTGTCCGGTCCGGCGCGCGCAACATCAAACGTCTTGCCGCCGGCCAGGCCGCCTTCAAGCGGACCATTCACTTTCTCGATGCGCGCAATCGCATCATCGACCGGAAAATTCCCCGAGGCATCCGCCCGGGTCAACGTGATGGTCATCGTGCGCCCGCTCACTTCAGCGAGGTGGAGTACAGGCGCCTGTGTATCGGTGCGCTCCATCAACGCCGAGCGCACATCCCGCGCAAACACGTCCAGCCGCCCGCCGATCACGTCCTGCGGACGGATTTCCATTTCGAGATAAACGCCGCCCCGCAGGTCGAGGCCCAGGTTCACGGATTTCTTTGGCACCCAGTCCGGCGCGCCGGACATGTTGACCGCATTGGGTAGCGCCATCACTACGCCCCAGGCCAACACAACCAGAACTAGGAGGACTTTCCAGGCGGGAAACTGAAGCATGGCGCGTTCCTGATTTCAGCCGGACACCGCCGGCCGGGGGCCTTAGTCGTTCGCAGGAACCGGCTCGGCCTTGTTGCGCACTTCAATGATCATGGCCTTGATCACGCGGACGCGGACATTCTCGGCGAGGTCCAGAGAGACTTCGCCGTCATTGACCTTGTTGACCTTGCCGATCAGGCCGCCCGAGGTGACGACCGTATCGCCGCGCTTGATGGCGGAGATCATCTCGGTGTGTTTCTTGGCGCGCTGTTGCTGCGGGCGGATCAACAGGAAGTAGAAGATCAGGATCAGCGGCAGGAAGAAGAGGAGCTGCGTGATCAGGCTGGGGCCGGCTGGCGCTGCAGCAGCTTGCGCAAACGCGGGCGAAGCCACGAGGGAGAGCGCGAGGCCCGCAATCAATACTTTGTCCCGCATGCCCTATTCTCCCTGATTCCAGCCACATGTAAGAAGTTGCCTGCGTATAGCTAGGGGGGGCCGGGTTTGCAAACCCCGCCTGCAGGCATCAGAGAACGGCCGCCTTGCCTTCGGTCAGCGGCGGAACCTGTTGGAAAAACGGGGTTCGCAGTACACCTCCGCCCAGCGTGACCGAGATAATCGCCCGGTCATTGCCCCGCACCACCGGCGCAGCCAGCCGTCCGCCCTGCGTCAGCTGTCCCAGCAGCAGATCCGGCAATTCCGGCACGGCGCAGGCCAGCACGATCCGGTCGAACAAGCCCTGCTCCGCCCAGCCATACTGCCCATCGGCCTGCCGCACCGTGACATTGCCGATCCCGAGCCGCGCCAGGCGTGCCGCGCCTTCGCTTACGAGGCCGGCATAGCGGTCCACCGCAAACACATGCCGGGACAGGCTCGCCGCCACCGCGGCCATGTATCCCGAACCGAACCCGACGAGCAGCACCTTCGCCGAGCCATCCTCCGGCAACGCCAGCGCCTGCAACAGGTGCCCCGTCGAGGCCGGCCTCAGTATCACCTGCCCGCACGGGATCGGCAGCATGGCGTCCTCGAAGGCGAGCGGCGCCAGCGAGGGATCGTCCACAAACGCCGCCCGGTCGATCGTCTCCATCGCCGTCAGCACGCGCGCATCCGTCACGCCTTCCTGGCGAAGGTGCAGCAACAGGCGCGCTGCGCGGAACGGGTCAGCGATCAATCCGGCCATGTCGTCTGCAGCGTCCGCAGGAAGGCTTCATGCGTCAAGTCCACATGCAGCGGCGAGACGGAGACAAAGCCCTCATAGATCGCCCGCAGGTCGGTGCCCTCGCTCGGGCGGGAGAGTTTGCCCCGGTAGCCGATCCAGTAATAATCATTGCCGCGCAGGTCTTCCCGCCGGTCGGTATGGATGATTGTCTCATCGCGAAAGCCCTGCCGCGTCATCTGGATGCCGCGTACGTCCTCCGGCTCTACATCCGGGAAGTTCACGTTGATCACCACATCCTTCGGCCAACCCATCTCGAGCAGCGGGCGCAGCGTCTTCGCGCCCCAAGCCTTGGCCGTCTCCCAGGGCAGCGAACCCCGGTCCCGGAAATTCTGCGCCTGGCTCAGCGCGATGGAGGGCACGCCCATCTGCATGCCGAACATGGCCGCCGCCACCGTCCCCGAAAAGCTCGTATCCTCGGCAATGTTCTGCCCGCGGTTGACGCCCGACAACACCAGGTCAGGCGGCTCCGGCATCAGGTCCTTGTAGGCCAGCAGCACCGCGTCTGACGGCGTCCCCGCAATCGCCCAGGCCTTCGCCCCTACCTTCCGTACACGCACGGGCTGCGTCAGAGAAATCGCCCGCCCCTTGCCGGACTGTTCCTCCTCCGGCGCCGCGATCCAGATGTCATCGGACAGCTGCTTGGCAATCTCTTCCAGCACCGCAAGGCCCGGAGCATTGATGCCATCGTCGTTGGTCAAAAGAATGCGCATCTGAACCTTTCTTCTCCCCTTGCCCGCTTGCGGGAAAGGGGTCGGGGGTGAGGGCCTTGAGGTGTTCCGCGAACTTGGGGGTTGCCTCCCCTCATCCCCGGCCCTTCTCCCCCAAGGGGGAAAAGGGGGCAGGTTACCTGATCTCGGTTACCCCGCCCATATACGGCACCAGCACTTCCGGCACCGTAATCGATCCATCCGCGTTCTGATAATTCTCCAGCACCGCCACCAGCGTGCGCCCCACGGCCAGCCCCGACCCGTTCAACGTATGCACAAACTCCGGCTTCGATTTCGCATCCACCCGGTAGCGCGCATCCATCCGCCGCGCCTGGAAATCCCCGCAATACGAGCAGGACGAGATTTCGCGGTACGTATTCTGCGACGGCAGCCAGACTTCGAGATCATACGTCTTGCGCGCCCCTGCCCCCATGTCGCCGGTGCACAGTAACATCCGGCGGAACGGCAGCTCCAGCCGCTTCAGAACTTCCTCGGCGCAGGCCGTCATACGGTCGAGTTCCTTCAGGCCCTCTTCCTCGTTCGCAACGATGGAGACCAGTTCGACCTTGTAGAATTGGTGCTGCCGGATCATGCCCTTCGTATCGCGCCCAGCGCTGCCCGCTTCGGACCGGAAACACGGCGTGTGCGCGGTAAAGCGCAGCGGCAGCTGCGTTGCCTCGAGGATCTGTTCACGGACGAGATTGGTAAGCGGAACTTCGGAGGTGGGGATGAGGTAGTGTCGATTGTCAATTGAATGGTGTATAACTGCAGCTTCGCCCATCTTCTTTAACTGCAATCTTAGCCGACGTAGCCCGTCTTCTGATTCAGTCTCAGATTTTTCAATTCTAAGCATCTCAGCCACATGGCTAAGAACTGTGCGTATGTCGCCTGTCTGAAACAAATCCTCTTCAAACTTCGGCAATTGCCCCGTACCCACCAGAGCATGATCGCGCACCAGCAGCGGCACGCTCGTCTCCTGATACCCATGCTCCGTCGTCTGAATATCCAGCATGAAGTTCGCGAGCGCCCGTTCCATTCGCGCCAGCTGCCCACGCAACGCCACGAAGCGCGCGCCGCTCATCCGGGCGGCGGCCTCGAAGTCCATCATGGAAAAACCACTCGGCACTTTCAGCGCCTCGCCAAGGTCCGCATGGTCCTTCGGATTGTTGATCAGCTTCGGCGTGCCCCACTTGTGCTGCTCGACATTGCCATGCTCGTCCGTGCCTTCCGGCACTTCGTCGAGCGGCAGGTTCGGCAGCCCCATCAGGATGTCATCGAGTGCCGCGCGCTTCGTCTTCTCTTCTGCTTCGGCCGCCTCGATCGCCGCCTTCGCGTCCGCCACCAGCGCCATCAGCCGCGCGGCTTCCGCCTCGTCCTTCTTGGCCTTCGCCTGGCCGATCAGTTTCGAGTTCGCATTGCGCGCGCTTTCGGCGTCTTGTTTGGCCGTCGTCGCGGCGCGCCAGGCGGTGTCCAGCTCCAGAATGCGCGAAACGGTCTCGTCGCCCAGGCCGGCCTTGCGGCGGTTCCAGGCCTTGCGGAAAACGTCAGGGGTCTCGCGGATAGCGCGGATATCGAACATGGGTCTCAGTGCCTTGGATGGTCTGGTTTCTAGGGACAGGCTCTAATCCGCGCTGCCCCCTCCTGTCCACACTCAGGCGGGCGAGCCGAGGCCTGCAGGCAAGGCCGTTTCGGTCTCGTCCTCGTTGACGCCCGCCCGCGATTCGCTGAGCGGTTCGGCGCGAACCGCGTTCGGCGCCGCGCCAGGCTCGCGGTAGATCACCTCGATCCGGCCCTTGCCCAGCGCGTTGACCTGAATCTCCGGGTGAATCTTCTCCAGATGCCGCATCATCGCCGCGAAGTTCTTGTGGCCAAGCCAGGGGCGGATGCCATTCTCATACGCCGGCGTGAATTCCGGCATGGCGGTAAGCGCGCGGACAATCTTGGTCTTCGATAAGACCTGGTCCGGCATCCGCTCGCCCAACGCCTTGATGATCTCGGCCGCCCGGTGCAGGTCGGTCGGCGCCTTGCCCTCGCTCCCCGTCAGCGCGGCCCGCACCCGGCCCATCAGGGGCGACTGGCGCTCGCGCTGCAGGCTCAGCGGCGCAATCACCGGCGGCGGCGAGCGCAGCTGGTACCATTTGCGCACCGTGCGCTGGTATTCGAAGGCGGATTTCAGCGCCGCGATATGCATCACGGCGTCGGCATGCTGGCTGTAGAGTTCATAGGTCGGGTCGGTTTCCTTGCCGGCGGTGACGACCCGCAGACCGGGGTTCTGAACCCGGTTCACAACCGGTACGAAATCAGAATCCGTGGTAAGGATTATCAACTCATCGAGATTTTTCGTCTGCAGGGCGAGTTCGATTGCATCCATGGTGATGACAATATCGGCCGAACTTTTGCCCGCGCTGATCTTCCGCTTGGCCAGGGCCCGGCAGTTGAACGCCTCGAACCCCGCCCGTTCGAAATCGGGACGGTACTTGTCGAACTGAAGGTTCCAGTAGACGCGCTTGTGCAGGAAAGTGCGCCGTTTCTGGCGATGCGACAGCGCGCCATCCTCCAGCCACAAAAGCCAATTAGACAGGTTATGCACCACGTCCTCACTGGTCGCGCCGTAGATATTGTCGAAATCGACCAGCAAAACGCTTTGTACGCGCGCCACGCGGGAGGTTCCTCGCTTCTCGGGACCCGGTTGATTACCAGCCGCCCACAATCGACACCTGCAAGAAAAATGCAACCGGGCTGTGACAGGGCCCGAGCCTCCCTATCCGGCTATGCCGTAGCTGATTCAGCCTTGGCCGCCCTTTTTTCGATCAGCTTCACGCAGAATATCGAAATTTCGTAGAGAAGATACACAGGCACAGCGAGCAGGATCTGGGACATCGGGTCGGGCGGCGTGAACACGGCCGAGAAGGCGAGGATACCGACAATCGCGTATTTCCGGCCCTTGGCGAGCATGCTGGCTGACACGATCCCGATCCGGCCCAGCAGGGTCAGCACCAGGGGCAGCTGGAATGACAGGCCGAAGGCCAGCATCAGCGCCATCACCAGGGAGAGATAATCCCCCACGCGCGGCATCATGCGGATCGTGGTGCCCGCCGCTTCAACCTGTTCCATCGACACCGTGAACCGCGCGAGCATCGGCAACATCAGATAGTAGACGAACACCGCGCCGAGCGCGAACAGCACCGGCGCCATCACCAGATAAGGCCAGAACGCCCCCCGCTCGGTCTTGTAAAGCCCGGGCGCAACGAAGGCATAGACCTGCCAGGCAATCACGGGAAAAGCGAGGAAAAGGCCTGCGAACACAGCAAGCTTCAGCTGCGCGAAGAAGTACTCCATCGGCGCGGTAAAGATGAATTCCAGCTGCGACCCGCGGACCTCTTCGGCCACGGTTGCAAACGGGTGTACCAGAAGGCCGTAGATGTCCTCGGCGAAGAAAAAGCAGATGACCGTCGTGACGGAAAGCGCGAGCATCGCCTTGATCAGGCGCGCGCGCAGCTCGTTTAGATGCTCCAGCAGCGGGGCACGGCTCGATTCTACATCGTCGGTGATCTCCGGCTTTTCATCGGCGGGGGGAGTGTAGCTCACGTCTTCTCCTCCCCGGTGACTTGCGGCGGCGGAGGGTCGACCGGCTTGGCCGGCTCAGCGCTCTGGCGCATGACGGCGGAGTTGATGTCGGCTTCTACATTGGCGAGGTCGTCCTGCGCCTGCGTCATCAGGTTGGACCGCTTCAATTCCTCGATTTCCTTCTTGAGGTCGTCGAGTTCGCTCTGCTTGGCGATGTCATCGAACGCGGCTTGGAACTCACGCGCCATCTGGCGGCCCTTGCCGACGAACTGGCCGAGCTTGCGCATCAGCATGGGCAAGTCCTTGGGCCCGATGAAAATCAGCGCCGCAAGCCCAAGCACAAGTATTTCGGAAAACCCGATACCGGGCAGCATGGCGGTGCGCCCTCCGGGTCAGAGAATCACGAAGAGGACTTCGTTTCGTCCTTCTTCGGGGTAATGTTGACGAGTTCGTCCTTCTCGCCTGGCTTGTCTTCGTCCTTGAGGCCCTTCCGGAACGCGCCAATGCCCTTGGCCATATCGCCCATGATGTTGGAGATGCGGCCGCGGCCCCCAAACAGGAGGATCGCGACGACTGCGACCAACAAAATCTGCATCCAACCGGGTGCCATGCGCATTCTCCTGAAGATTTGGCCAAGTATAGGCCCCCCGCCCCGCTGGAACAATGGGGCGAAGCTGTTATGAGGACGCATGCGGATTGCGACCTGGAATGTGAACTCGATCAAGGCCCGGTTGCCGACCGTGCTGGACGTTCTGGACGGCATCGCGGCGGATGTCGTGTGCCTGCAGGAATTGAAGTGCGAGACCGCAGCCTTTCCGTACCTGGAAATCGAGGAAAAGGGCTGGCACTGCGCCGTTCACGGACAGAAAACCTACAATGGCGTGGCGATTCTCTCGAAATTCCCCCTTGAGGATGTCTCGAAAGAGATGACGACCCTCAAAGACGATGCCGCGCGCTACATTGAGGCGACCGTCATGAGCCCCCGCCCGGTCCGGGTAGCCGGTATCTACGTGCCAAACGGCAATCCCGCACCGGGCGAAAAATATGACTACAAGCTGGAATGGTCCGAAGCGCTCGAACAGCATGCCGCCGAAATGCTGCGTGCCGAACAGCCGTTTGTGATCTGCGGCGACTACAACTGCATCCCGGCGCCGGATGACTGCTGGGATGATACTGTCTGGAACACCGACGCGCTTGGCCTGCCGGAAACCCGCGCCGCATTCCGCCGACTCAGATATCTCGGCCTCACCGAGGCCTTCGAAGCCTGCGATGGCCGGGCGCACCAGTACACGTTCTGGGATTACCAGGCCGGCGCCTTCCAGAAGGATCACGGCATCCGCATCGACCATGTACTCGCCTGCCCCCGCATGGCGGACCGGCTGCAGGGCATAGAGATCTACCGCAAAGCCCGCGCACTCGAGAAACCGTCAGACCACGTTCCGGTCATCGCGACGTTCGCGGACTGAAGCGGCGCGCGGCGCAAATTACCTGCAGTTCGGGCGGGTCGTCCGGCCGGCCGGCTCGTCGCAAGCTGACGCCGTCTGCGTGGCGCCATCAGAGTTGATCACGGCGTCGCGTACTTCGTCCGACGTCTCGCTGATGGCAGAACCAGCCGCCTGCAAGTCCTTGCCGAGCCCCGCGACTGTGTTGCATCCGGTCACCATCGTCACGGCCAAGGCGTATCCAGCGAGAAGTTTCAGGGGCTTCATGGCCGTATCTCCTTTCGAAGTTTGTTCAGCGGAAATAGTCTCACCAAAATAAGGCCCTTTGCTTGGGCTTGCTACCCCACCGCCTGCACTTTTCCGGAGCCGATAAATGCCCCCGCACATCCTGCCGATCGTCCTTCTATCGATTTCCAACCTGTTCATGACGCTCGCCTGGTATGGACACCTGAAGTTCAAGGCGGCCCCTCTGCTGCTCGTCATCTTCGTCAGCTGGGGCATTGCCTTCTTCGAGTATTGCCTCGCCGTCCCCGCCAACCGCTGGGGGCACAGCGTGTATTCGGCGGCGGAGCTCAAAACGATCCAGGAAGTGATCACCCTGGTCGTGTTTGCAGGATTTTCGGTTTGGGTGCTGAAGGAGCCGCTCGGCTGGAACCACGCGGTGGGGTTCGGCCTGATCGCGCTGGGCGCCTGGTTCATATTCCAGGGCAAGAGCTAGGAAAGCAGCCGGCGAAGCCTTTGAGGCTGCGCCGGCGCAGGTCCGACTACTCGGTGATTTCGTCTTCGACGTCTTTAGCGACTTCTTCGACGGCTTCGCCGCCAGCCTGGACGTCCTTGCCAACGCCTTTGACGGTGTTGCAGGCGGCGAGGGTCGGGATAAGTGCGACGGCGAGAAGAACAGCTGCGAATTTTTTCATGTATCAATCTCCTGCTTTGTTGATGGCGGCGAGAATGGCCTTGGCCGCGAAACAGGGCAATAGATCAAAACTGGAATCACACACCCCCTGTGGCTTAAATGTCTCAGTGCGTTCGAGGGCTACAGCAGCAGTTTTCAAGCCGGTCGACTCCCTGCTAAGGACCGCGGCATGAAAACAGCTGTGATCGTCTTTCCGGGTTCGAACTGCGACCGTGATGCGCATGACGCATTGGCCAAACTCACCGGTAAGCCTCCGGCGATGGTCTGGCACAAAGATGGCGTGATCCCGCAGGGCACCGACCTCGTGATGGTGCCAGGCGGCTTTTCCTACGGCGACTATCTGCGGTGTGGCGCGATGGCAGGCAATTCGCCGATCATCGCACAGCTGAAGGCTCACGCGGAACGCGGCGGCTATGTGCTGGGCGTATGCAATGGCTTCCAGATCCTTACCGAGACGGGCCTTCTGCCCGGGGCGCTGGTGCGCAATGCCTCGCTGCACTTCATCTGCAAGCCGCAGAAGCTGAAGGTCGAGAGCGCCAACACCGCCTTCACCAGCGCCTATACCGGCGGCGGCGAGATCGTCATCCCGATTGCCCACGCGGAGGGCAACTACTATGCCGACGCCGCGACGCTTGACCGGCTGGAAGGCGAAGGCCGCGTGGCCTTCCGCTACGCTACCGGCGAGAACCCTAACGGCGCCGCGCGGGACATCGCGGGCGTCCTGTCGGAAAACGGCCGCGTACTCGGCATGATGCCCCACCCCGAGCGGGCTGTAGGCGGCACCGAGAGCGGCACGGACGGTGTAGGTCTGTTCGAGAGCCTGATGGCCGCAGCGTGATGAAACCGGGGGCCGCCCTCATTCTTCTCGTCTTCGCCTTTGCGCTGCCGGCTTGCTCCAGGTCTTCCGGCAGCCCCGCAACAAACCCTTCGGACGCGTCCGAAACCTCAGGTGAAGACACCCCGGTAACGGTACAGGACGAGCTCGTCGGACGCGGCGAAGCGATTGCCGAGGCTGCCTGCGCCGGTTGCCACGCTCTCGGCGCGGCGGATGAAAGCCCGCATTCCGATGCGCCTCCGCTCCGCCTTTTGAGCCAGACAATAGCCCTCGATTCACTTGAAGCGCGCTTCGCAGATGGCAGCGTCAGCGATCATCCAGACATGCCGGACTGGCAGTTTGAACAAATCGACGCCGCCGGGCTCGTGGCCTACCTGAAATCCGTGCAGACCGGCAGCGCAGACTGAGCCTGTTCTGGACGCCCACGGAGCATTCGGTTACGTCTTGCCCCATGACCCAAAGCGACCTGATCCAGCGCCTGCCTAAGGCGGAACTTCACCTGCATATCGAAGGCAGCTTCGAGCCCGAACTGATGATGGCGCTGGCCGCTCGCAACAAGATCGAACTACGCTTCAAGACTCTGGACGAGGCGAAGGCCGCCTACAACTTCTCGAACCTGCAGGAATTCCTCGACCTCTATTATGAAGGCATGCAGGTGCTGCGCACCGAGGAAGATTTTCACGACCTCACCTGGGCCTACCTGCAGCGCGCCGCAGCGGACAAGGTGCGCCATGTCGAGATGTTCTTCGATCCGCAGGCGCACACCGAACGCGGTGTGCCGTTCGGCGTCGTCACGGAGGGTATCCTTGCCGCGCTGAAACGCGGGGAGAAGGAGCTGGGCGTGACCAGTTACCTGATCATGAGTTTCCTGCGCCACCTGTCCGAAGAAGACGGGTTCGCGCTGCTGAAGGAATCAGACGGCTGGCATGACAAATTCGTCGGCGTCGGCCTCGACTCGTCGGAAATGGGCCACCCGCCACTGAAGTTCGAACGCCTGTACAAACGCTGCCGCGAAATGGGCTTCAAGCTGTGCATGCATGCCGGCGAAGAAGGCCCGCCGCAATACGTGCGCGAGGCGCTGCTGGATATTGGCGTCGACCGGATCGACCATGGGAACCGCTCAATGGAAGATCCGGCCCTCATCCAGATCCTGCAGGACACCCAGAAGCCGCTGACCAATTGCCCGCTGTCAAACCTGTCGCTCTGCGTGATCAAGGACCTGAAGGACAGCCCCGTGAAGGCCCAGCTTGAGGCCGGTCTGATGGTCACCGTGAACTCCGACGATCCAGCCTATTTCGGGGGCTACATTGGCCGCAACTACGAGAAGACCGCTGAGGCGCTGGAGCTGTCGAATGCACAGATCGTGACCCTCGCCCGAAACAGTTTTACAGCAAGCTTCCTGCCGGAGCCGGAGAAGGCGAAGCATCTGGCGGCGGTGGATGCGGCTGCGCGCTGACCGGATCGCAGATTGAGGCTGGAACGCCGGTCATAGGCAGGTTAGACGCCAGAGATGACCGATACACGCCAACAAGACCTCCTGAATACAGCCTCCCGCTTGCGGGAAATGGGGCGTGTGCCGGAAGCCATCGCCGCCTATCGCAATTTGCTGACGGCCTTCCCGGACCTTCCGGACAGCTGGTACAATCTCGGTTGGCTGTGCCGGCAGGCAGGCTTCGCCAATGACGCTTTGGCTGCCTATGACGAGGCGCTGAAGCGCGGCATTCAGGGCGCCGAGGAAGTTTACCTCAACCGGGCGGCTCTTTTTGCCGACGCTATGGCGAGGCCCGCAGAAGCCAAGGCGGATCTTGAAAAGGCCATTGCCCTCAATCCGTCTTACCTCCCCGCATATCTGAATCTCGGAAACCTGCATGAAGATCTGGGCGACCGGGACGGCGCCAAAGCCGCCTATCTTCGCGCGCTTGATCTGAAACCGGCCAATGCGATCGCCCTGTCCCGGCTTGCCGGGCTTGGGCGCGCGACGTCGCCCGATGACCCGATGATCCTGAGGATCAGGGCCGTACTCGGTTCCGGCGTCCTTCTGCCGGCCGACAAGGCGTTGCTCCTCTTCGCGCTCGGCCGCCTCGAAGACAGTTGCGCCGCGTATGACGCAGCAGCCAAGAGCTTTGCAGACGCGAATGCCTGCGCGCGCATTGCCGCGAGCGGCAATGTGGCGCCTTACAGCGGGCCGGATGAATTGCTGCGCGCGGACCGTTGTGCTGCGGCTTTTTCAACTCCCGACGCACGAACGGGGGGGCTGCTGGACGCATACCCGCAGCCGGTTTTCATCGTGGGGATGTTCCGCTCGGGATCGACCTTGCTCGAACAGATTCTGGGATCGCATTCTCAGATCACGGCAGGCGGGGAACTGGAGTTGGTGACGCGTATTGCGCGCGGCCTCGGCTGGGATCCTGCAACGATTGCCCAGGCACCTGCGACCGAAGTCGACAAGTATGCAGAGGCCTACCTGAGCCGCATCCGCACCATGTATCCGGGCGCCGGGATCGTGACCGACAAGCGGCCCGATAATTTCTGGTTTATCGGCCTCATCAAGCGGATGTTTCCAGGCGCCAGAATTCTGAACACGGTCCGTCATCCGCTGGATACGCTGGTGTCGGTCTGGACGCAGTATCTCGCTTCTTCGCTCAATTACGGCTACTTTCCAGAGGATATCGCGTCCCATCTGCACGCCGAACGGCGCATGATGGCGCATTGGGAGCGCCTCTATCCTGGCGACATCCTGACGGTGCCGTATGAGCAGTTGGTGAGGAATCCGGAACGCGAAATCCGCCGCGTACTCGAGTTTCTGAATCTGCCTTTCGAACCAGAATGCCTCGACTTCCACAAGACCGAAGGGCCTGTAAAAACAGCGAGTGTATGGCAGGTCCGTGAACCGTTGCATGGCAGGTCGATCGGGCGGTGGAAGAACTATGAGGCCTACTTCCAGTCGCTACCGCCCCATCCGGCACTTGATGCGTTGCTGGGGCGGTCGGCTTAAACTCCCACGGCCTCCCAATGTTCATTGTCAACCTGACCGCGGGATCAGGGGCGGCCGCGCTTTCGAGCTTTGAAGTCAGGTTCCGCCAATTGGCTCTGCCGGGGCGTCTGTCGCCTCTGGCTCGGACTCCGCCGGTGTGTCTGTCTCTTTGACGGGGTGCACATAGGCCGGCAAGCAGCCATCGATGACCTCCTTCATCATCTCATCGGTCGGAAAGGTCGAAGCGCGGGTGCCCGCGACGACCTTGATCTGTCCGGCGCCGCGCGCGAGAGCGTAGTGGGCGGTGCCGCCGGTTTCAGCATAGCCGAGCACGCGGCCAGGTTCGGCGGCCGGATTGGCGACAACAGCAGCGTTGCTGGACGACGTGTAGATCTCGATCCGTTCGGCGGGAGCGTTAGGCCCAGATATCGCCTGGATTTCCAGCATGGGAGCGCCGGTTTCGGCGTTGGCGGGAAGGCATGCGACCGAAAAGAGCGACTCGCCTTCCAGCGAGGCGAAAGTGGCGCGCGCGTTCCCGGCGCTGCTCCGGCTCCACGTGCCGGCCGCTTCGGTTACCTGCACCGCGGGCGCAGCGGGACGCGCGGCAGCCTCGGACTGCGCCGGCGCCGCCGGAACAGGGGCGTCCGGCGCTGTTGGCGGCTGGCCGCCACAGGCGACGAGAGCGGCGGGAACAAGGGCAATGAAGAGGTTTCGCATGGCGTGTCTCCTGTAACTTCGACTATTCTTGGAAACGCTCCGAGCCGCCCTCGGTTGCTCCAGCCGCGAAATGACCCCGGAATTGCCTCACTTGAACCTGTGGCGCCGGAGAATCCCGCTCTGCGCCACTCTCCCCTTTCGACTCGCGGAAAGAGCGGCTAAAGCGCAGCGATGACCGACAAACAGACCATTCTCGCCCACCTGACCGCCGAGCAGGACGCCCAGTCCGGCGTGGAACATGGCATCAAGGCCGACGAATGGGACCGCCTCGTCTCGCGCCTCGGCCGCAACCCCAACCTCGTTGAACTCGGCATCTACTCCGTTATGTGGAGCGAGCACTGTTCCTACAAATCCTCCCGACGCCACCTCGCCAAGTTCCCCACCAAAGGACCCCGCGTCATTCAGGGCCCAGGCGAGAATGCCGGCGTCATCGACATCGGCGATGGCCAGGCCGCCATCTTCAAGATGGAATCGCACAACCACCCGTCGTACATCGAGCCCTATCAAGGGGCCGCGACCGGCGTTGGCGGCATCCTGCGCGACGTGTTCACGATGGGCGCGCGGCCGATCGCGCTTGTCAACGCGCTGCGCTTTGGTGATCCCAGCCACCCGAAAACGCGCCAGCTGGTGGCCGGCGTCGTGGCCGGCATCGGCGGCTATGGCAACTGCGTGGGCGTGCCGACCGTGGCGGGCGAGACGCAATTCGACGAAGGTTATAACGGCAACATCCTCGTCAACGCGATGGCAGTCGGCCTCGCGGATCAGGACAAGATCTTCTATGCGCGGGGCGCCTTGCCCGGGCTGCCGATCCTCTATGTCGGTTCGAAAACTGGCCGCGATGGTATCCACGGCGCGACGATGGCCTCTGCTGAGTTCACCGAAGGCGAGGAAGACAACCGCCCGACCGTGCAGGTGGGTGATCCGTTCACGGAGAAGCTACTGATCGAGGCCTGCCTGGAGCTGATGGCGACCGACGCTATCCAGTCGATCCAGGACATGGGCGCGGCGGGCCTCACCTCCTCCTCCGTCGAGATGGCAGATAAAGGCGGCGTCGGCATCGAGATGGACCTCGACACCGTGCCCCAGCGCGAAAGCGGCATGACCGCCTACGAGATCATGCTGTCCGAAAGCCAGGAACGGATGCTGATGATCCTCAAACCCGGCAAGGAAGCTGTGGCCAAGGCGATCTTCGACAAGTGGGACCTCGACGCCGAAGTGATCGGCATCACGACGACCACCGGCCGCCTCGTGCTGAAACAACACGGCGCAGTTGTCTGCGATATCCCTGTCGCGCCGCTCGGCGAAGACGCGCCAAACTATGACCGTCCGTGGACGGAGCCTCCGAAACGGCCAGCCTTCGACATCACGAAGTATCCGGAGCCATCAGACTATGGCGCCGTCCTGCTGAAGCTGATGTCCACCCCGGACATGGCCTCCAAACGCTGGGTCTGGGAACAGTACGACCGGCACGTTATGGGTGACACGCTCGACTCATCGCAGTCAGGCGGCGATGCCGCGATCGTGCGCGTGCACGGCACGAACAAAGCCCTAGCTATCTGTTCCGATTGCAACCCCCACTATGTCGCCGCGGATCCTTACGAGGGCGGCAAGCAGGTTGTCGCCGAAGCCTACCGCAACCTCTCCGCTGTTGGCGCACTGCCCATCGCGATCACCGACAACCTGAACTTCGGCAATCCCGAAAAGCCCGCGACGATGGGCTACATCGTCAAGTCTATCGAAGGCATGGCTGAGGCCTGCCGCGTGCTGGACTTCCCGGTCGTCTCTGGCAACGTGTCGCTCTACAACGAGACCGATGGCAAGGCGATCCCGCCAACGCCCGTCGTCGGCGGCGTGGGCCTGATCGAAGACCTGTCGAAAACCGCGACGCTCAAAGGCGCGCAGGACGGCGACGCGCTCATCCTGATCGGTGAAGCCCCGGGCCACCTCGGTGTCTCGCTCTATGCCCGCGCCTGGCTCGGCCTGAAAGGCGATGAACTCGGCCCGCCGCCGCAGGTCGATCTCGAGATCGAGAAGAAGAATGGCGGCTTCATCCGCAGCCTGATCAATGCCGGCCTCGTCAATGCGGTGCACGATGTCAGCGATGGTGGAATCGCTTGTGCAGCCGCCGAAATGGCGCTCGCATCCGGCATCGGCGTGCGCTTCGTCGGCAACCGCGAGCCTGAAGACAAGCGAGACGAAGCCTGCCTCTTCGGAGAGGCTTCGGCGCTCTACCTGGTGGCGGTCAACGAGGATCATCTGAAGAAATGGGACTCGCGCGGCTTTATGCCTGGCCGTCTCGGCGTGTTCGGCGGCGACGCCGTTGTGCTCGAAACCGGCTGGGGCAAGGACGCGCCAGAGTTTGCAGTCGGGCTTGCCGACCTGCGCGCGGCGCATGAAGGCTGGATGCCGGGCTACATGAACGCGGTGGGCTAAAAAAACGCCCTCCCCCGGCAAACGGGAGAGGGCGCCTTTGCCGGCTATAAGTTCCGGGTACGGATTAGAACTTCCAGCCGACACCCAGCATCGCACCGCTGGTATCGGTATTGTCGAAAGAATAGTAGGTGTAGTCACCCTTGAGGTAGAGATTGTCGGTGAGGCCATACTGCAGGCCGGCGCCGAAGGCCGGACCATCCGCCGAGTCTTCCACGTTAATGTTGAGGCCGCCGGGCGTTTCGAGCGACGCATCGAGGTCAACATAGGCATAGCCAGCCCGCGCATAGGCGCCGAGACGCTCCGTGAGCGGAAGCTCTGCCTTGCCGTAGAGGCCGACAAGATAATTGAGACCCAGATCGCCTGACGCCGCGATCACATCACCGAGGTCGCCGTCATTGTTGTCGTCGAAATTGAATTCGTCTTCATCGGTATTGAAGTCGAAATCGCCATCCTGGATGCCGGTGGCCAGTTCGGATTCGATGCTGAAGTACGGGTTAAGCTTCACACCGGCGCGTGCGGCGATACCGTTGGTGTCCACGCCGCTGTCGGCGCCGTCGGGCTTGATGTCGAAATACTGGTAACCGCCCTCAAAATACAAGCCGGTATCCTGGGCATGAGCGGAAGCAGCAAGGCCGGTGGCGGCCGTGGCGATAAGAAGGGTTCGGAACATGGGTTCTCCTTTAAGGAACGCAAATGAAGTTCGGTGCCTGCCATTCGGGCAAGACAGGCCAGTAACGGGCACGCCGATGCGTTGGTTCCAGTTCGAATGTGCGCGTACGGAGCCTGTTGCCGAGAGGCCACAGTTAATGAAAATGGCTTTAACTGAAATTCCGGAAAACGCTTTCAATACAAACGAAAGCGGCGAGCCTTCCAGCTCGCCGCCAAGCATGATTAATCCGTCACCGGATTATTGCATCCGGTTCATCAGGCCGGAACGAGGAAATCCCGCTTGCCAATCTGGACGCCCTGCATACGCAGGAGGCCGTATGCCATCGCGGCATGGAAATGCAGGTTCGTCAGGATGAAGCCGGAGAGGTATTGCTCTCCCGTCATTGGCATCGTCGCCTGCCCCATCGGGATCTGCAGCGTCGCCTTGGCTGTCGCATCGATCGCCGCGTCGTCGATCGCGTTGACATAGTCGATGGCCTTCTGACAGCGCGCGATCAGTTCGGCGAATGTCTGCTCGGTGTCCGGGAAACTCGGCATCTCCATGCCGGCAAGACGCGCCGCGCCGCGCGTCGCCGTATCACAGGCGATCTGCACCTGGCGCGGCAGGGCAAACATGTCCGGATAGAGGCGCTGGGAAAGCAGCGCGCTTTCTTCGCACTTCACCGCGCCGGCATAGGCCTCGCCTTTGGCTAGGATACCCTTCAGGGCGCCGAGGGTCTGGTTGGTGGCGGATTTGATCTGGTAGGAGACCGAGGTCATTCAGGCATTCCTTCTGGTTGATCGGGTTCGGCCGGCGCGCGGCGCAAGGCATATATCTGGGGAAGCATGGCGTCCGCCGCCAGTGTGACGGAGACCAGCGTATCGGCGGCGCGGACATAGAAGTCCGGCGTGATGGCCGCAAAGTCGTCCGAAGGCTGGTGATAGCCCGGATGATCTTCCACGCCGAAATAGAGGTGCGGGATTCCTGCGGCATGGAAGACTGCGTGATCGGACTGCGTCGTCCAGTCGTTGGGGCCATCCTCAGGCCGGTCATGACCCGTCAGCAGCGTGACCGGCGCCGTCGCAGCGACGCCTGCGATAAGATTGGCAAGCTCGGGCGTGTGAAAAGTGCCGGATGCATAAAGCTCGCCCGCATCCGAACGGCTTACCATGTCGAGATTGATGTTCAGCGCGGCGCGAGAGAGGTCGATTGCCGGATCGCGCATGAGCGCGCGGGCACCCAGAAATCCGACCTCTTCAGCATCCAGTGCGACAAACAGAATGTCGTGTCTGGGCGGGTTGCGCACGAAATAGTCTGCAATCGCTACAAGCGCGGCCGTGCCGGACGCATTGTCATCGGCACCATTGTAGATATCGCCTTCGCGTATGCCGAGATGGTCAAAGTGCGCAGTCACGACGATCATTGGGCCCGTGCCGGGTGTCTCTCCGGGCGCCCAGCCGATCAGGTTGGCGCCGGGTCCGGGATTGTCGAGCCCTTCGCGCGGAATGATCGCCACAGGGTGTTCCCAGCCGCTATCGAGGTAGGGCGTCAGGCCGATGTCCTCGAAACGCTTGCGGATGAAGCCGCGCGCCGCCTCGTTGCCCGGCGTCCCGGAAGCGCGGCCTTCGAGCGCATCAGACGCCAGAACGTCAACCAGATGAAGCATAGGTCCGGCATCCACATAGACCGGCTTGTAGGTGACGCCGGGAAGTTCATCCCCCTTGCGTCCCTGCGAGAGCAGGAGCCAGCCAAGCAGGATGGCCGCGAAGCCGAGCAGCGCCGCGAGGGCAAAGGCACGTTTTGAAGTCAAGAAGGGCTCCGGCGCTCGAGTTGCGATGCTTGACCCTAGCCCGTCCGGGCGCCATCTGCCTAGCCAAAGCCTTGAAAGGACACATCACATGGGTATGAGCGAAGACACGCTGATGAAGTTTCTCAGGGAAGGCTTCCCCGATGCCGAGATCACGCTGACCGATCTGGCGGGCGACAACAATCACTGGCAGGCGGAGATCGTCAGCGCGCAGTTCGCAGGCGTGCCGCGCGTGCGCCAGCACCAGATGGTCTATGATGCCCTTCAGGGCCATATGGGCGGCGTCCTGCACGCCCTGGCCCTTAAAACACGGGCGCCCTAGGCGCCCGCCAGATTGACGCAAGGGCCGGTTCGCTGTCTGGTGCCGCAAACTCCAAGGGAGGGCTCCCCACCATGTCGAATCTGATGAAATCGGTCAGCGCCGCTGCGCTCGGCCTCATACTGGCTTCCTGCACACCCTATCAGGAACAGGTCGATCCGGCTGCGATTGCGGCTGAAGAAATGGCCATCGAAGCGCGCACGTTCATTGCCAGGGTTGAGACCGAACTTGCCGCAATGAACAAGGACGCGGCGCAGGCCTACTGGAACCAGGCAACGAACATCACTCCGGAGACCAACGCGGCCGCCGCAGATGCCGGCGCCAAGGCAACCAAGCTCGCGGTCTCCCTCGCCAACGAATCCAAGAAGTTCGATGTCACCGTCCTGCCGCCCGACCTCGCCCGCAAGATCCGCATCCTGCGCGGCGGCATCACCATCCCCGCACCGTCCCGCGAGGGCGCCGCTGAAGAACTGGCCAAGCTCACGACCGATCTGGACGCCGCCTACGGCACCGGAAAATTCGAGTATCAGGGCAAGATGATCACGCTGGATGAGGCCTCCACGATCATCGAAACCTCACGCAATCCGAACGTGACGAAAGCGGTCTGGGAAGGCTGGCACTCGATTTCGCCGCCGATGAAGGACAACTACGCCGCGATGGTGTCGCTTGCCAATGAAGGCGCGCGGGAGCTCGGCTATCCGAGCCTCGACCAGATGTGGCTGTCCGGATACGACATGCCGCCCGAAGCGATGGAAGCGGAAGTCGCGCGCCTCTGGGGCCAGGTCGAGCCGCTCTACAAGGAGCTGCACTGCTACACCCGCGCCAAGCTGAACCAGAAATACGGCGACGCCGTGCAACCGGCCACCGGCCCGATCCGGGCCGACCTGCTCGGCAACATGTGGGCGCAGAAATGGTCGAACATCTATGATGTCGTCCAGCCGCCCACGGCGCCGCTGAAGTATGACGTCACCGAGCGCCTCGTGCAGCAGGGCTATACCCCGATCAAGATGGTGGAGACGGCCGAAGCCTTCTTCGTGTCCCTCGGCCTCGACCCGCTGCCGCAGACGTTCTGGGAACGCTCGATGATCGTGCGTCCGGAAGGCAAGGAAGTTCAGTGCCACGCCTCCGCCTGGGACCTCGACGACGAGGAAGATGTCCGCATCAAGATGTGCACCGAGGTGAACTCGGAAGACTTCTACACCGTCCACCACGAACTCGGTCACAACTACTATCAGCGCGCCTACAAGGATCAGGATTTCCTGTTCAAGAACGGCGCGCATGACGGCTTCCACGAAGCCATCGGTGACTTCGTGGCCCTGTCGATCACGCCGGAATACTTCAAGCAGATCGGCCTGATCACCGCCGAGGAAATGCCGTCGCCGGAATCCGACACGGCCCTGCTGATGCAGACTGCGCTCGACAAGATCGCCTTCCTGCCCTTCGCCATCTCGGTGGACAGCTGGCGTTGGGGCGTGCTGGCGGGTGAGACCCCGCCGGAGAACTATAACCAGTCCTGGACCGACATCCGCCTGAAGAACCAGGGCATCATCCCGCCCGGCCCGCGCCCGGCCGATGCGTTCGACCCCGGCGCCAAGTACCACATCCCCGGCAACACACCTTACCTGCGCTACTTCCTCAGCTTCATCATGCAGTTCCAGTTCCACAAGGCCGCCTGTGAGCAGGCCGGCTGGGAAGGCCCGCTGCATCGTTGCTCCATCTACGGGAACAAGGAAGTCGGCGAGCGCTTCAACGCCATGCTGGAAGCCGGCATGTCCCAGCCCTGGCCCGACACGCTCGAGAAGTTCACCGGCACCCGAGAGATGGATGGCAGCGCCATCATCGAGTATTTCGACCCGCTGATTGTCTACCTCAAGGAAGAAAACCAGGGCCAGACCTGCGGCTGGTAACCATGGACGGGCGGCGCGCCAACCTTGACGCCGCCCGCCGCCCACCTCACATGTCAGGCAAATCCGGAGCCAAACCATGACTGACCAAGCCACACTCGATGCCATCGACAAAGCCGTGAAGGGCAATGACGTCGTCCTTTTCATGAAAGGCACGCCGACCTTCCCGCAGTGCGGTTTCTCATCCACCGTCGTGCAGATTCTCGACTATCTCGGCGTCGAGTACGTCTCCACCAACGTGCTTGAAAGCGCCGCGGTCCGGGACGGGATCAAGCAATACACCAATTGGCCGACCATTCCGCAGCTCTACGTCAAAGGCGAGTTCATCGGCGGCTGCGACATTCTCAAGGAAATGTTCGAGAACGGCGAATTGAAGGAACTGCTCTCCGAAAAGGGCATCGAGCTCACGGCGAGCTGACCGGGCAAGCTTGCACGCCGGTGACGGGACAGCTTTCCCGCGCCGGTGTTTCGGGCTAGCAGGGCGCTCATGACGTCAACCCATTTCGCCCCAGCCCCCATCCGGGGCGCCAAGACGCCGAAAGTCGGCATCGTTTCACTCGGCTGCCCGAAAGCGCTTGTCGACTCCGAACGCATCATCACGCGGCTGCGCGCCGAGGGCTACCAGATCGCGCCGGACTATGCGGGCGCCGATCTCGTGCTGGTCAACACCTGCGGCTTCCTCGACTCTGCGCGCGACGAAAGCCTGGCCGCGATCGGCGAGGCCATCGAGGCGAACGGCAAGGTGATCGTCACCGGTTGTCTCGGCGCCGAGCCGGATGTGATCCAGCGCGCCCATCCCAAGGTGCTCGCGGTCACCGGTCCGCACCAGTACGAAGCGGTGATGGACGCTGTCCACACCCACCTGACCCCGCCCCACAATCCGCACCTAGATCTCGTGCCCGAAAGCGGTCTGCGCCTCACCCCGCGCCACTATGCCTATCTGAAGATTTCAGAAGGCTGCAACAATCGTTGCTCCTTCTGCATCATCCCGAAACTGCGCGGCGATCTGGCCTCGCGCCCGATCCACCATGTGCTGATGGAGGCGGAGAAGCTTGTCGCGGCCGGCGTCAAGGAACTCCTCGTCATCAGCCAGGATACGTCCGCCTACGGACTGGACATCAAGTACAAGCCGGAAACCTGGCGTGGCACCGAATACGAAACGCGTTTCCTCGACCTCGCCAAGGGCCTCGGCAGCCTCGGCGTCTGGACGCGCATGCATTATGTCTATCCGTACCCGCACGTCGACAATGTGATCCCCCTGATGGCCGAGGGCCTGATCACACCCTACCTCGATATTCCCTTCCAGCACGCCTCGGCCTCAGTCCTGAAGGCGATGAAGCGCCCGGGCAATCAGGACAAAGTGCTCGCCCGCATTGCAAAATGGCGCACCGATGTGCCGGAGCTTGCGATCCGCTCCACCTTCATCGTCGGCTTTCCGGGCGAGACCGAAGAAGACTTCCAGATCCTGCTCGACTTCATCCGTGAAGCCAGAATCGACCGCGCGGGCTGCTTCAAATACGAGAATGTCGCGCATGCCGAAAGCGGCAAGCTGGACGGCCATGTGCCGCAAGAGGTCAAGGAAGAACGCTGGCACCGCTTCATGGAAGCTCAGGCCGAAGTGTCCGCAGCCCGCGCGGCGGCTCAGGTCGGCAAGAAGCTCGATGTGATCATCGACGGCGCCGATGACCAGTCCCCCGGCACTTGGATCGGCCGCTCGAAAGCGGATGCACCGGAAGTGGACGCGGTCGTCTACGTCACCAGCAAGAAACCGCTCCAGTCCGGCGATATCGTCCGGGCAAAGATCACCGGCGCCGACGATTACGATCTCTACGGCGAGACTGCTTAGCGCCTCAAGCGCGCGCCCGCTTCCTGCGCTTCGGCGACCCGCTGGGCCATTGCCTTGTCCATGTTGCCTGTAACCCGTTTCAGCGTCTCGCCGTCGGCAAGCTCAGGGCGGCCGCACGCATAGGGCGGCGCCGGCGCATATTCGAGGCCGAGCGTCAGCGCCTTGGCATATCCCTCTCCCGCGATTTCGGCGAGCATCGTGAAGGCAAAGTCGATCCCGGCGGTCACGCCGCCGCCCGTGAAGATGTTCCCGTCACGGACGACCCGGCCATCATCTGGAATGGCGCCGAACTCGCCGAGAAGGCTGCGCCAGGCCCAGTGGCTGGTGGCGCGCTTGCCTTGCAGCAGTCCGGCGGCCCCGAGGATCAATGATCCTGTGCAAACGGACGTGATGTATTTGGCGCCGAGTGCAAGGCGGCGGATCTCGCCGACAAAGACCTCATCCAGGGCCACCTCCGTCGCCGTCATCCCGCCCGGCACGCAGATAAGGTCGCAGCGTTCGATCTCCGACAGCTTCTGTGTCCGGCCAATCACCAATCCGCCCTCGGCCTCGATCTCGCCGCCATCCCGGCTGGCGACAATCGTCTTCGCGCCCGGCAAGCGGCAGAGAACCTGGTGCGGACCCGTAAAATCAAGCTGGGTCAGGTTCGGATAGATGGCGAAGACGGTGGTGAACGGCGGCTGGCTCATGCCGGGGCTCCTTGCTGGCCTGACTTTTCTCGCCTAGAAGCCATTAGGCAGAAAGGACATTGTTCCCATGGTTTCCGCCAAAGCCCGAACCCACGATATCGGCATCCTCGTGTTCGACGGCTTTCAACTCCTCGACGTTGCCGGCCCCATCGGCGCGTTCGAAATGCCGATGCGCGGGATCTCGCCTCCGCCCTACCACCTTACGCTCTACTCGCTCTCTGGCGGACCGGTGCGCGCCTCCTGCGGTCTCTCGATGGTGACCGAGGTGCTGCCCGCGAACCTGACGCTCGACACGCTGGTCGTATCCGGCGGCGAAGGCACGCGCGAGGCCATCACGGATGAAACCCTCCTCGAAGCAATCCGCGATCTTTCGCAGCGGACCCAGCGGACCTGTTCCGTATGCTCCGGCTCTTTCGTCCTCGCCGCGGCCGGATTGCTGACAGGCCGAAATGCAACGACCCACTGGCGCCGCTCCGAAACCTTCCGGCGAGTTTTCCCCGACACGAATCTGCAGGCCGACCGTATCTATGTGCGCGACGGCAAGTTCTGGACTTCCGCCGGTATCACAGCCGGAATCGATCTCGCCCTGGCGTTGATCGAGGATGATCTGGGCGAGGACGTCGCACGCCGTGCCGCGCGGGAACTCGTGGTGCACCAGCGGCGCGCCGGCGGGCAATCGCAGTTTTCCGTCATGCAGGATGTCCGCCTCGCCTCCGGCCGGTTCGACGAACTGATCGGCTGGGTACGGACGAATCTCGCTGCGTCGCTGGACGTCGATACGATGGCCGCGCAGGCCGCCATGAGCCCCCGCAACTTCGCCCGCGTTTTCCGCGCCGAGACCGGCGCAACGCCGGCGCGGTTCGTCGAGAAGCTGCGCCTCGAAGCCGCGCGCCAAAGCGTCGAGACGACCACCCTGCCCCTGCAAGCCATCGCTGCGGAGACTGGATTTGGAGATCCGGAACGGATGCGCGTTGCCTTCGTGCGCGCCTATGGCCAGCCGCCGATGGTGCTGCGGCGCCAGGGGCGGACCAACAGCCCTGTTTGATAAAGGTTTCCAATATTATCGAAAAACAACGATTGACATATCGTATTTCGATAATCCATAGAGGGTTCACCGTATACGGGAGGACCCCAAATGAAAAAGACACTCACCGCCCTCGCCACGATTTCCCTGCTGCTGGCGCCTGCCGCGCTGGCCGAAGGCAAGTCCTTTTCCGCCTCTGACTTCTCGCGCATCCAGGTCGAAGGCGCGATGAACGTGGTCTACAAGACCGCGCCCCAAACCAGCGTGAAGGTCGAGTCCAGCACTGGCGACTATACCGACGCCAAGATCGAAAATGATGGCGACACGCTCGTTGTTACCCGCGTCAGCGTAGACAAGAAGCGCAGCTTCTTTTCCTGGGGCGGCAGCTCGCTCAACGTTTCGGATGATGGCAAGACCGTGAAGGTCAACGGCAAGAAGATGCCGGTCTATACCGTCTACGTGACCGGCCCTGAACTTGAAGGTGTGAAAGCTTCGCAGTCGTCCCGCTTTGAATCGGCAACGATCAAGGCAGGCACCTTTGAAGCCAGTGCCTCATCCAGCGCGGCGATCAAACTCGCCGGCACCGCGAATTCGGCGTCGTTGTCGGCTTCGTCGTCAGGCGAATTGAAAGCTGCGGAGTTTGCCGTGGGTACACTGAATGTTTCGGCATCCTCCAGCGGTGACGCAGACGTGCTCGTCACCGGCACCGGCGAAAACTCCATCAGCGCCTCGTCTTCGGGCGACATCACGCTCAACTCGGCCGCCGCCGCGAGTTTCGATGTCAGCGCCTCGTCCGGCGGTAGCGTCGAGATGTCTGGCAGCTGCAATGCCATGACGGTCTCGGCGTCGTCCGGCGCGGATGTCGAAGCGGATGAACTGCGGTGCGCCGCCGTGACGATCAGCGCTTCGAGCGGCGCCAATGTCGATGCCTTCGCAACGGGCGCGGCTACGGCCCAGGCGTCGAGCGGTGCGGATGTGTCGATCGCCGGCAAGCCGAGCACGCAAGATGGTTCGAAATCCAGCGGTGGCTCGGTCAGCTTCAGCGACTAGCCGAAATCAAAGGACTCGGGCTTCAGACCCGGGTCCTTCCATTTGAGGTTCATGCCTTCCAGCGCGCCGCGAACGATCCGGGCAATCACGGCATTGCGCCTTGTGCGGCTGTCAGCGGGAATGATGTACCAGGGCGCATGCCGGGTGGAACAGCGCTGAACCGCCAGCTGGTAGGCCGTCATGAATTCCGGCCAGCGAGCCCGGTCATCAAGATCCACCGGATTGAACTTCCAGAGCTTGTGCGTTTCCTCCAGGCGTTCTTTCAGGCGCACGCCCTGTTCCTCGTACCCGATATTCAGCATGAATTTCAGGACGGTGGTGCCGTTCTCGCTGAGGTGTTTCTCGAACGCGTTGATCTGGTCATACCGCTTCTCGACCTCATCGAGCGGCGCAAACTCGCGCACACGCACCACCAACACGTCTTCATAATGTGACCGGTCGAAGATGCCGACATTTCCGCGTCGGGGGACAGCATTGTGGACGCGCCAGAGATAGTCGCGGGCGAGTTCCTCGCTGCTGGGCGCCTTGAAGGCTTTCACTTCCATGCCGAGCGGGGTCGTGTCCGAGAAGACGGCCTTGATCGTGCCGGACTTGCCGGCCGTATCCATGCCCTGGAGGATCACCAGGAGGGAGCGCTTGCCTTCGGCATAGAGCATGTCCTTCAGCTCGTTGATGACGGCGGCGTCCTTCTTGAGGCTGGTTTCCGCCTCGGCCTTGTCCGGGAACACTTCCCGGCCGGAGGTGTCACGTGCCGGCAGGTCAAACGGCTTGCCGGGCGTAGCAATCAGGGCTTTGCGGACGGCGGCAATCGGCGGAATGGCCATGGGTCAGGATCCAAAATGAAAAGGCCGCACCAGTCTGGCGCGGCCTTCCCGAAACTTCAAGGAATTCAGATACTTTACGAGGAGTAGAATTCGACCACCTGGGCCGGTTCCATCTTCACCGGGTAGGGCACATCCGACAGGACCGGAATGCGCTTGAACGCGGCGGTCATCGCTTTCGGATCGACTTCCACATAATCCGGGATGTCGCGCTCGCCGCTGCCCAGGGCTTCGAGGACGAGGGCGAGGTTACGCGACTTCTCGCGGACCTGCACGACGTCACCGGCTTTCAGGCGGGCGGAGCCGATATTGCAGCGCTTGCCATTCACGGTGACGTGGCCGTGGTTGACGAACTGGCGGGCTGCGAAAATCGTCGGGACGAACTTGGCGCGGTAGACAATCGTGTCGAGGCGCGACTCGAGGATACCGATCAGGTTCTCGGCCGAGTTGCCCTTCATCTTGGCGGCGTCTTCGTAGATCTTCGAGAACTGCTTCTCGGTGATGTCGCCGTAATAGCCCTTCAGCTTCTGCTTCGCCATGAGCTGCATACCAAAGTCGGAGACCTTGTTGCGGCGGTTCTGGCCGTGCTGACCAGGCTTGTAGGCGCGCTTGTTGAAGGGAGATTTGGGGCGGCCCCAGATGTTTTCACCGACACGACGGTCGATTTTGTACTTCGCGCTATGGCGACGTGACATGGCAGTACCTCAATTTTCAGCGCGGGCCGGTGGGCTCAGCTCGTTCGAGCCCACGATTACAACGGCGGCTCCGCACCACCCCGTCATGAAGTCGCGGGTAAAACACCAATCTGACGCTCGCGTCAAGCGCAGTGGCTGCTAGTGTGGTGGCATAAACAGGGAGGAATACATGGGACAGGTTAACGGTAAAATTGCAATAGTTACAGGCGCTTCCAGCGGAATCGGGCGGGCCGCGGCGATAGCGCTCGCCCGCGAGGGGGCCAAAGTCATGGCCACGGATATCGATGAGGCGGGCCTGAAAGAGACCCAGGCCCTCATTTCCAAGGCCGGCGGGACGGTTGCCATCGCTAAACAGGACGTCGTCGACGAGAAGCGTTGGGACGCGATTTTTGCCGAAACGACGAGCTTGTTCGGCACGCCCAATGTGCTGGTCAACAATGCCGGGATCGCGATTGCCGGGGCCCTGATGGACTATTCGCTGGCCGACTGGCAGCGCCAGATGGCGGTGAATACCGACTCTGTTTTCCTCGGCACCCGCGCGGCCATGCGGGCGATGAAGACGGGCGGCGGGTCGATCATCAATCTCTCCTCGGTGGCGGGACTTCGCGGATCTCCCGGGGTTGCGGCCTATTGTGCCTCCAAGGGGGCGGTGCGGCTGTTCACCAAGGCGGCGGCAGTCGAGTGCGCCGCGCTGGGTCTCAAGATCCGGGTGAACTCGGTCCACCCCGGCATCATCGATACGCCGATCTGGCAGAAGGAAATCACGCGCGTCACCGAGACGATGTCCGCCGAACAGGTTGGCGCGCTGACGGCGCATTCGGGCGGCAATTCGCTCGACCCGAACATCGTCGCCCTCGGCGGCACCCCGATGGGCCGGGCCGGCCGGCCGGAGGAAGTGGCGGAGCTGATCCTGTTCCTGGCGTCGGATGCGTCGAGCTTCACGACCGGGCAGGAACATGTGGTCGATGGCGGGCTGACGGCGCGGTAGGCTGGAGTTCTGTTTGGCTTCAGATTTTGTGCACCCTCTCCGCAGGCACTGCGGGGTGGGTGTTGTGAGACTTTTGCCTGAAAAGTTTTCTGAGTGATCATGCCGGGAGTATAACTCCGTGCACTGAGCTCGACTTTGTACGTTTATCAGGTCAGGTCCAGGTCCAGAAGAGGCTGTTGTTTGCGATGTGCGTAAGTGCCTGATCGATGGGCAGGATGCAGCTGCCCATAT
>Ga0163144_10003325_pt1 | contig 36623 bp, 33 predicted proteins | sample OliLak19BULKMAT1_FD_123175 | JGI IMG/M metagenome (GOLD analysis project Ga0163144, IMG submission 123175) | Freshwater microbial mat bacterial communities from Lake Vanda, McMurdo Dry Valleys, Antarctica - Oligotrophic Lake LV.19.BULKMAT1 | ecosystem: Environmental > Aquatic > Freshwater >...
AGTCCAGCTCACGACGGCGTCGATCGCCGTCCCGACCGCGAGCGTGTTCGAAAGAACGATGGGCGTTTCGATGGTCCCTAACTCCTCGATCTGCGTCGATCCCGCGAGTTTTCCGAAAGCGTTTCCGATGAAGACGGCAGCCGGGACCTTGTCCTGGAAGACATTGCCGTCGTGGGGCAGGATGGCGGTGACGCCCGTGCGCACGCGAAGGCCTTCGATGAGCGTCACGTGACCCACGCGGACAAAGGCGACGTCGGTGATCGCGTTGAGTGGGCCTGGTTTGAGAACCCCGGGAGAAAGGCCGAGGTCGCGGGCTCGGGGGCGAGGTTGCTCCGCGGCCTGGGCGGTTTCGATGAACTGAAACTGGAAATAGTTGGCGGGAGGGGGTTGTTTCGTCGTCTCCCTGAGGTGAACTCCTCGCAATGACGTGAGGTCTTGCGCGGCAGTGTGGTGGGGTCGGGAGATGGGCCCGCGCAATGACGTGAGGTCTTGCGTGGCAGAGTGGTGGGTGGGGCCGCGCAACGCCGCCAGGTCAAACAGCGTGATCGTAACTGCGCCCAGGGCGCAGACGGCGCGTGAGCTAGCCGACGACGACACCGCGGCATTCTCCGAAACCTATGCGTGTGAAGCCTTCGCGGGTGCAGGACGCGGTGAAGATGACCTCGTCACCGTCTTCGAGGAACCCTCGCGTTTCGCCGCCCGGGAGTTCGATGCGTTCTTTTCCGCGCGTAGTGAGTTCAAGGAGACAACCGCGCGAGGCCTTCTCCTTCCCGCTGACCGTGCCGGTCCCCAGAAGATCGCCGGGGTTCAGGTTGCAGCCACCGCTCGTGTGATGCGCGATCATCTGGGCGGGCGTCCAGTAAAGCGATGCCACGTTCGATCGCGACAGCTTCACCGGCGCATGCCCGTGCCATCTCATCGAGCGGGTGGACAGCGACACCTCGAGGGCCACGTCAAACGCTCCAAGGGCCTGGTCCTGAGCGCTGCGCAGGTGGGGCAAGGGTTGAGGATCCCCCGCGGGGCGATGGAAGGCTGCGGAACGGAAGGGGGCCAGCGCCTCCGTGGTCACCACCCACGGGCTGATCGAGGTGGCGAAGTTCTTGGACAGAAAGGGCCCGAGCGGCTGATACTCCCACTTCTGTACATCACGCGCCGACCAATCGTTCAGCAGACACAGCCCGAAGATCCTGGAGCCCGCTTCGGTGATAGGGGTGGCCGCCCCCAGCTCATTCCTATCCGCGATGAAGATCCCCATCTCCAGTTCGTAGTCGAGCAGCTTGGTCGGTTCGAAGTGGGGCGTCGGCCCCGCCGCGGTGGGGTCAATCTGACCGCTGGGACGTTTTACCGGCGTGCCGCTGACCACGATGGAGGACGACCGTCCGTGATACCCGATGGGCACCCATTTGTAGTTCGGCAGCAGAGGATTGTCGGGCCGCATCATCGAGCCGACATTCGTGGCATGGTCGATGGACGCGTAGAAATCCGTGTAGTCCTGGATGCGCGCCGGCAGCACCATACGCACCTCGCGCTGGGCCAGCAAGACCTCAACGGCATGCGGCTTCGCCGTTACCTGAGCGCCCTCCGCGCGAAGCAGATGCGAGAGGCGGTGGCGCAGAGCGCGGCGCTCAACATCCGGACACGCCATCAGATCGTTCAGAGTTTCGTCGCCGCACGCGGAGAGCACGCGCGTGGGCATTCCGGTCAGAAGACTCCGATCGAGACAGGCGCGGAGGTCGAGCACCGAATCCCCTATCGCCACTCCGATGCGATGCGATCCGCTGCCGCTGGTTCGAAAGACCCCAAGGGGCAGGTTCTGAATCGGGAAGTCCGTGCCCTGATTGGCGCTTTCCACCCACGACTTCAGGGCGGGAGTGTGCGTCTCGTCAATAGGTGTTGTCTTCATGATGGCCGCGAAGAGTCTAAGCGCGCTGCCACTGCCGGGCTGGCCCGTCTATCGCCAGTTGTAGACGGCCCGGAACGACTCGTCTTTGTTCGTCTTGGCCACGATTTCGAGTGACCACTGCGACTTGGCACTCCAAGCCCCGGTCTTTTCCACAAGCACGGATTCCGACTGCGGAGCCAGATCTCCCCTCGGCGTGGTGCCGGTGCCGGGCGTCTTCGCCCCATCCCTGGTTTCGTTAGCGGCGACGCTCTCGATCTTGAACGACTTCGTGCCGATGTTCACGATCGCACAGCGCACCGTATAGAAGGTGCCCTCTTCGACGATCGCCGGCGTGGTGGTACATCGGATCTGAGCCGAGAAGTCGGTCTTCACAACACCGCCACCGCCGAGATCGAAGCCGCTTGGCCCTTTGGCCGTTTTTCCGCCGATGACGCTGGTGGCGCCGGCCGAGAACTTCCTGTTGATGGTGGCCAGGCGAGCGGCGATTTCCGTCTTGCGGGTGGCCGCCTCGACGTTCCCCGGCTCCAACCTGAGAACCTGATCGACCAACTGCTGCGCTTTCGGGAAGTCACGTGCGGCCATCGCCGCGCGGGCCTCTTCCAGCAATTTGGGAGCCTGAGACACCGGAGCCGCCGGTGCGGCCACGGGAGGCGCAGGTGTCGCGGGAGCCGCAGCGCCCGGACGGGTGGGCACTGGAGAGGGCGTGGCCCGTGGAGAAGCCGTCGCACGCGGGGAAGGTGTGGCCACGGCACGCGGGGTGGGTGTGGCAGATGCGGCCACGGGAGGCGGCTCGGGTGTCGGCTCAACGACGGCCACCTGCGTGGGCTCGGGTTCGGGCGTGGTTGCGAGCGGGGGCGGAGTCGCCGCAACCACAGGAGTCGGTGCCGGCGTGGGTGCCGGTGGTGGCTCCGCGGCCGGACGCAGCATGAAGAAGGCACCGCCACCCAGGACCACGAGGGCCACAAGGCCTCCTATGATCATGGGCGCGCTGGACGAGGCCGGAGGTGACGGCGGGCGTGAAAGAGAAGGCGGAGGAGCCTGTTCCGCAGTCCTCGGCTTCGGCTTCGCGGCCGGAGGAGGAGGAGGCACCGCCGCTCGCTTGGGAGGTGCGGGGGCCGCCACAAGCCCGGGCTTGGGAGTGGGCGGTGGTGGCGGAGGTGTTGCGGGACGAGCGGCCACCGGAGAGGACGCAAGCAGCATCGTCGCCTCCTGCTCCTCCGGGGGGGGCACCGTTTTGGCGGGGCTCTCCCAGGAACTGGCGTAATCGGCGCCAGGTGCCGGGGCCTCGGCGGGTGCGGTGGGCGTGAGCCAGGGAGCTGGGGGCACCGTCTTCACTGCAGCGGGGACCGGCAATGGAGCGAGGTCGTCCGGCCCTTGGACATCAGCGGCGTCGAGTTCGTTCATAGACTCGATTTCCGCAGGGGCCATTTCGTGCGGGAGTTCGGCCGCGAGTGCCGACTCCTCGAATTGGGCCTCTTCGAAATGAGACTCCTCAATCTGCGGGGCTTCGGCAAGGGCGGGTTCCGTATACGACTCTTCGACCACCGCCTCTTCCTGGTGCGCCTCCATCGTTTCAGCGTACTGGGGCGTTTCAGCGTACTGGGGCGTTTCAGCGTACTGGGGCGTTTCAGCGTACCGGGGCGCTTCGGGAGCCGCCTCCTCAACCAGATGCGCCTCCTCAAACGCGGCCGGCCCTTCGACCACCGCCTCTTCGACCGACTCGGCCGACATCTCCATCATCTCCGCCTCGGCGGGCGCTTCCACCGCGAACACTTCCGGAGCCGCTTCATCGAACTGAGCAACTTCGGCGGCCATGGGTGCCGCAAAAGCTTCTTCCTCTACATCCCCCAGAGTGAACTGAAGCATGATGGAACTGGCGCCGCCTGGCTCGCCGAGCCAGACGAAATCGCCAGAACGAAGAAGGAAGTCCCCCATTACCACGTCGTCGTTCACACCGACGATGCCGTCGACCCTGTGGATCGTGGCCCCGGTGATATCGATCACGATCTGCGCGTGCTGTCCCTCTACGCCGGGGACGTCGATCCGGACTCCACACTCAGGGGCGCTTCCGATGAGGACGTTGTTTCCGCGGAACTCGAAACGCTGCCCGGCAAGGGGGCCTCCTACGGGTTGGAGAAGTGAGGGTTGCGCCATGGACGGGACGATACCGCAAACCAGCCCCGGTTGGCAGCGATGAAGGTGCCTGGGCCGGACCGCGAGGAGAGGCTAATCTGCCCTCTTCATGCCGCCACGAAACCCTTCCCATGAACCGCCCAAGCCCCTTTTGCCCACGCCGGCCGACGCTCAATTCGAACTGGTGGCGGAGTTCACACCGCAGGGCGACCAGCCCGACGCGATCGCCAGGCTAACCGACGGCCTGCTGACCGGCGAGAAAGACCAGGTGCTTCTGGGGGTCACGGGAAGCGGAAAGACCTTCACCATCGCTTCCGTGCTCGCGCATGTGAATCGGCCGGCTCTGGTTCTGGCCCACAACAAGACCCTCGCCGCCCAGCTCTATCAGGAGTTCAAGAGTTTCTTCCCCAACAACGCCGTCGAGTACTTCGTCTCGTACTACGACTACTACCAGCCCGAGGCCTACGTTCCCCAGTCCGACACGTACATCGACAAGGAGGCCACGATCAACGAAGAGATCGAGAAGATGCGACTGTCCGCGACCCGCAGCCTTTTCGAGCGGCGGGACGTCATCATCGTGGCCTCGGTGTCGTGCATCTACGGCCTGGGTTCACCCGAGGCCTACTACGGAATGCTCCTCTTCCTGCGGCAAGGGGGCACCCTGGACCGCGGCACGATGCTGCAAAAGCTCGTGGAGGCCCGCTACGACCGCAACGACTTCGAGCCCGCGCGCGGGACGTTTCGGGTACGCGGAGACGTGATCGAAATCATGCCGGCCTACGATGACTTCGGCGTCCGCGTCGAACTCTTCGGCGACGTCATCGAAACGATCACCGAATTCGACCCTCTTACCGGCAAAGCGCGACAGAAGCTGGCGCAGATCGCGATCTATCCCTCATCGCACTACGTCACCCCGCGGCCGCGGCTCGAACTTGCCATCAAGAAGATCGAGACGGAGCTTTTGGAGTATGCGCCCACCCTGGACGCCCAGGGCAAGTTCCTTGAAGCCCAGCGCGTGCGTCAGCGCACCGGATTCGACCTTGAGATGTTGCGCGCCACCGGCCACTGTCACGGCATCGAGAACTACTCGCGCCATCTGTCCGGACGCGCGGCCGGCGAACCGCCGCCCACTCTCATCGACTACTTCCCCAAGGACACGGTTTTCGTGATCGACGAGTCGCACCAAAGCGTGCCGCAGGTGCGCGGGATGTATCACGGCGATCGGGTTCGTAAGACGACGCTCGTCGAGTACGGCTTCCGCATGCCCTCGGCTCTCGACAACCGTCCGCTCAACTTCGGGGAATTCGAGGAGCGGATCGGCCAGACCATTTACGTCTCGGCCACTCCCGGGCCCTACGAGATGACGCGCACCAAAGGCGTCTTCATCGAGCAGGTCATTCGCCCTACCGGCCTCGTTGATCCCGCGGTCGAGATCCGGCCCGTGAAGGGGCAGGTGGACGACCTTCTCGCCGAAATCCGCGCCCGGGTGGCCGCGGGTCAGCGCGTCCTCGTCACCACTCTGACCAAGCGCATGGCCGAGGACCTGACCGAGTACTACTCGGAGCTCGGGGTGAAGGTGCGCTACCTCCACTCGGACATCGACGCCCTCGAGAGAGTCGAGATCCTGCGCAATCTGCGCCTCGGTGAGTTTGACGTGCTGGTGGGCATCAACCTGCTGCGTGAAGGTCTGGACCTGCCGGAAGTTTCTCTCGTCGCGATTCTCGACGCCGACAAGGAGGGCTTCCTGCGTTCGGCCGGCTCGCTCATCCAGACCATCGGACGTGCCGCGCGGAATGTGGACGGTAAGGCCATCCTGTACGCCGACAAGATGACGGCTTCGATGAAGGCGGCCCTGGGCGAGACCGACCGCCGCCGCACGCGACAGGCGGCCCACAACCGCGAGCACAACATCACTCCGGAAACCGTGCGCAAGACCCTGGGCCAGTTGCTGAGCGTCAACGACGAGGCCCTGCGCAAGGCCCTGGAGAAGGAAGCACTGAAGGGCCAGATCGATACGAAGAGCTACAGGACGCCCGAGCAGATCGAACGCGGCATCAAGGACCTCGATCGACTGATGCGCGAATCAGCGCGCGCTCTCGACTTCGAAGAAGCCGCGAAGTTCCGCGACAAGATCCGGGAGTTGAAAGCGCAGCTGGCGCGAAAGGCGTGAGTTCCGTCGGGCGGCGATCGGGGGATGGACGTGGGGGGTCCGCTTCTTGGCCATGGTGGCCACCCCGCGGAGGTAGCGCGCCTCTGCTGCCGTTCAGGTTCGTCAGGGGTCGCTTCGACAGCTACTCCTCACGATCCGCTCAGCGACCGGGTACCTGCTTTGGGTCCCTGGGCTCCGTCGTCGGATACCGCCTTGGGGTGGCCGCGCTTCCCGCGGGAAATACCTCACGAGAAGAATGGGGGTGGAGTAGGGGTGCCCCTGCGTTTCCGAATTTTTCGCGGCTGCCAGCAGTCCGTGGTGAAAGTCGACCGCGAGCGAAAGCGAGAGATTTTTCGTCAGATCAAGCCGCCGAACCGCAGGAATACCCTGGAGTATTTCAAGGTTTGGCAACGCGGAGCTCTGCGGAAAAGATCCGCTTTCGACGCGGAGGGACTTTCGCCACGGGCTGGCTAGAGGCCTCGAGAATCCGCTTCCTGGCGTGGCCGCCCTGCGGATTCAGGCCCTACCCCGCGGCGACTGCTTCCGCCCGAACGGCCTTCCGGCGAGCGGGCCGACCGCTCACCATCGCCCTTCGGGACACCGCGTCGGTGAAGATCCGGTCGAGGAGGTTCGGCATGGTCTCGCCCGACAATCGCAGAATCCAACTCACCGACGTCTCGCCGTCGGTGGACAGGCCGCAGTTGCAGTTGGCCTCGAGAACCAGGAACTGGCCGGTGCGTTCGTCGCGGCGAATGTCGACACGGCCGTAGCCGACACCGTCGAGCGCCGCGTAGGCATCACGCGCCATCTTCGAGAGCGTCCCCGCCCATTCGGCGGGAACACTTTCGTAGTGGGCGATGGGAGCACGGTCCGGCAAAGCCCCTTCAGTCTCGTACTTCTCCCAATAGCGATCGTAGGAGAGGAGGCGCTCGTGGGTGGGCAGGGCCTTGTGGAACACGCGCTCCACCGGCGGGTAGACGAAGATGCCCTTTGGGGCGGAAGGATCCGAGGCACACAACACCGTGAACTCGCGCCCCGGAATGAAGCGCTCCGCGAAGACCCCTTGGTAGTAATTCTCCCGATCGCGCTCGCCCTTAAGGGCCACCCCTGCCTGAGCGATGCAGGCCGCCTCGTCCTGAACCACGGACTTGATGGAAATGCCGAAGCTGGCCGCGGAGACGTCGGGTTTGATGATCAGGGGATAGCCGAGTTCCCGGCCCGCGCGCGCGCCGTCGCTTCGCGGATCCTTGATCTCCACAAACGGCGAGGTGGAAACCGAGCGACGGATCAGCCGCTCTTTCATAAGCGTCTTCGGGGTGGTGAGTTCGTAGAACGCAGGGTCGGCCCCGGTGAAGGGCAGGCCGCTCGCTTCGAGAGCGCGCACCGTCTGGATGCCGGGGTACCCATCGACCTCGATACCATCGCAGAGGTTGAAGATGAGAACCGGGCGGCGGCGGGCCTCGTTCTGGGCCCTCTCGATTTCGGCCGCGGAGGTCTCGGGCGTCACCTCAACCCAGACATGGGAGGTGCTAAGGGCCGCCATCCAGCCTGCAACTTCCGCTTTGAACTCGGGGGAACCGTAAGTGATGCTCTCGGGACCCGTCGGCAACATACGGTAGGGCGCGAACACTAAGACGCAGTGGGAACTCCAGTCGATGGTCAAGCAACTCCTATGTTGTGGCTGTAGCTATCGAAGCCACCAGATAATGTGGATGTTACGTTGACTGAGCGATTAACGCACGGGAAAACTCAGTCGGGCCACTAAGGCATCCAGAATGTCGAGCGCCTCTTCCCGGGTCTGGCCCTCACAAAGGAGCGCTCCCAGCCAGTCGGGCGACCCTGTTTCGATCCCTGCGACCACATCACCCCGGAAGACCCAGGGACGCGCGGTCACCACCCCGGAAGCGACCTTCAACTCATCGAGAAAACCATCGGCCACGACCACGCCACTCCGGGGCGCCGGCAGAAGGGACTCGGCCACGAACTTCCGCGGCGATCTCTCCATCACCTCGAGGGGCAAACCCAGCGACGCCCGCAGCCATTGCTCGACCAGATCCACGCCCCAGACCTGCTCGTGAATGTCGGTTGTCGAATACCCTCCGAGCCGGCCGTTGACTTCGATCATCCGGGGCCCCGCAGGGGTCCGCTTCACTTCCACGTTGAACGCGCCGCGGCGGAAACCGATCGCGCGAACGCACGCGGCCGCGTGATCCACAAGTTCCGCTTCGGCGGCTCGGTCGAGACCGGATGGCGCCACCCGTCGAACGTCGCGGATGCCCAACGCTTGCAGGTCGTCGGTGACATGGCCGTAGACCACACGTCCCTCGTCGAGAAGCAGATCGACATCGTACTTCTGCCCCTCGATCCATGACTCCATAGTGAGGTGAGGCTGGCCCGACCACATGAGACCGAACCAGTCGCGGTCACTGCTAAGCGGCGCGGCGCACCGCGCGCCCACGCGACTGACCTCCGCGAGGATGCCCTCGTGGCGGCGAACCAGTTCGGATAGGTCGCCTACGCGAAAAGCCTGAACCGAACCCACACCGGATACGGGTTTCAGCACGGCCGGAAAGCCTACGTGAGCCGCCGCAGGGCGAAGGTCGTCGGGGCCCTGGATCCGGAATACACGAGGGCCCTTGAGGCCGTCCTCCGCGCACCGCTCCCGAACCCGATGTTTGTCCCGCGCCAGATCGGCTGCAGCCACCGAGTGAAATGGGAGGCTCAGGCCTTCGGCAATCCGCGCGGAAAAGCCACCCGCGAACTCGTCAATCGTGCCGATGCCGCCCAATCGGAGGCCCGACTTCCTCACTGCGGCGAGGCTTCGATCTACGAAGGTGGCGAAGGGCCACAGGTCCACCGCGAGGTGTTTCTCGATCAGATCATCGGGACCGGCACAGCTTCGCACCCAATGACCCGGACCGTCGATCACGACCAGGCGGACGCCCAGTTTGCGGGCGCGTTCGTAGATGTGCCGCTTGCTACGATAGCTCCCGAGAATCACCAGCAGTAGCTTCTCCCCAAGTGCGCTCGGAGGGGGGTCAGGTTGCCGGCTGCTTGACTTCACGGGATTCCAAGTCTGCTCAAAGAGCCGGCTTTTCACAAGGCGAGAGGCGAAGAGTCCCCGGCGATTAGCATCGCCCCATGAAAGATCGATTGCTCAAGGAGCGCTGCCTGCGTCTCAAGCTGATCCTGACCGACGTCGACGGTGTGATGACCGATGGTTCGATCTTCATCATGCCGGACGGCGAAGAGGCCAGGGTCTTCAACGTGCGCGACGGATACGGGATCGTCCTCGCCCATGCCGCCGGCCTTGAGACCGGCATCATCACTGGCCGGCTGTCGAACCCGGTCACCCAGCGGGCGAAGACCCTCGGCATGAGTGTGGTCAAGGGTTCGATGGACAAGGCGCAGGTCTTCGACGAGATCCTGGCCGAGAAGTCGCTGCAGGCCCACGAGGTGGCCTACATCGGCGATGACTACCCCGACCTGCCCGTGCTGCTGCGCGTGGGCCTGTCCGCGGTGCCCCAGGATGCGCCCATGGAACTGAAAGAAGCCGCGTTCATGATCCTCGACAAGCCCGGCGGGCGCGGGGCCCTGCGCGAGTTCATCGAGTCGATTCTCCGGGCCCGCGAAACCCTGGTTCCCACTCTCGCCTCGCTGGGGATTGCGATCCGCGAATAGGTCCCTTGGCGCTGATCCCAGGTTCACGAAATGTCGGGGCACCCCTCGTGAGTCCCATTGACGTGACGTTTGTCAAGGGCGACCACAAGACCCGCGGCACCCCAACAACGGACGAGCTCAGGGTGGTCGCCCCTACGTTCGCCACCCACCGGTACGTAGGGGTAGGCCTTGTGCCTACCCTCTCCGAAGCCGGATCCAGGGTGGCGGTGCGCGTAGCGGTCAGGCCGACGACAAGGCCGCGGCACCCCGACGACGGCCGATTTCAGAGTGGTCGCTAGACGCCGTCGCCACGCTTGAGAATCAAGTCGGCGAGCTTGTCGGCCTCGGCGAGGGTGTGCTCCTTCTCGCCGCTGGTGTCGATGACGATGTCCGCGTGAGCCTTCTTCTCCTCGAACGAAAGCTGCGCCGCCACCTTGCGTCTCGCGTCCGCGTCGCTCGATCCATCTCGTTTTACCACCCGGGCAATCTGAATCTCCGGATCGCAGCCCACCACCACGAAGAGATCGAACCGGGTTCGCTGCCCTGTCTCGATGAGAAGGGCAGCTTCGGTCGCCACCGCTTTCACCCCATCCGCGACCATCGCGGACACGCGCCTCGCCTCTTCCTCGCGGATCTTCGGATGCATGATCTCGTTGAGCCGTTCGCGGGCTTCCGAATCGTTGAAGATCAAGGCTCCCAGCTTCTTGCGGTCGATCTCACCGTCCGGGCCGAGGATGTTCTCGCCGAACGCCGCCAACACCGGCTCGAAGGCCTCATGCCTGCGGCGCAGCACCTCGTGGCCGACCTTGTCCAGGTCGATCACCGGAATGCCCCGCTCCTTGAGCCTCCGGGCGACCGTCGATTTTCCGGATGCGATCGAACCGGTGATGCCCACTCGGTAAGGCACGGGCGCCGCCATATCAGGAACGAGCGAAGAGCTTCGCGGCCCGCAGGGTGTTCGACATCAACATGGCGATGGTGAGCGGGCCGACACCTCCCGGCACCGGCGTCAGCGCCCATGCCACTTCGGAGACGGACGGCCAATGCACATCCCCCACCACCGCTCCTTTTGCGGGATCGAATTTGGCAAGCCGCGCAGGGGAGAGCAGGTCTGTAGCCTCTTCCTGGGTCTGAATCCGGTGAATGCCCACGTCCACCACCACTGCGCCATCGCGGACGTGCTCGGCGCGGAGGAGGCCTGGCTTGCCCGCGGCCGCGACCAGAATGTCGGCGGTGCGCGTCACCGCGCCAAGATCGGCAGTCCGCGAATGCGCGATCGTGACGGTGGCGTGAGCGTGAAGCAGAAGCAGGGCCATGGGCTTGCCGACAATGTCGCTGCGGCCGACCACTACTGCGCACCGACCCTTGGGATCGATTCCTTCGCGCCGCAGCATCTCCATGACTCCCGCCGGAGTGCACGGAGCGAAACGGGTGCGGCCCTGCGAAAGGAGGCCGACATTCTCGGGGTGGAATCCGTCGACATCCTTGCCGGGCGATACCGCATCGAGCACACGAACGGCATCGACCTGCTTGGGAAGCGGAAGCTGAACCAGGATGCCATGGATGGCCGGATCTTCATTGAAGCGGGTGACGACGGCCAGTACGTCCTCGGTGGTCGCCGAAACCGGCAGTCGCTCGGTGACGTGGTGCAGCCCCAGTTCCTCGCAGGCCTTGGTTTTGCTCGCCACGTAGATGTGCGAGGCCGGGTCGTCGCCCACCAGCAGAGCGCCCAGACCGGGTTTGCCACCACCGGCATTCACAAAGGCCAGAGCCTCGGCCCTCACTTCCTCGCGAATCTGCCGCGCGATGGCGGCACCGTCCAGGATGCGGGCTGTCATGGGTGGGATGTTATCCCTCCCGCGCCTCGTCGGATCGCAGCAAGAAGGTCGCGGGCGGCTTCTTCCGGCCTTTCGGCCTTCATGATGTTGGAGATAACCGCGACGCCTTTAGCACCCGCGCGGATCACATCGTGCGCGTTCGCAACCGTGATCCCGCCAATCGCCACGAGGGGCGTGCTGGTCCGTGCTCGGGCCCACGAGACAAAATCGAGCCCGACCGTCCGATCGGGGTTGGCCTTGCTGGTGGTGCCGAAAACGGGCCCGACCGCGATGTAGTCGACGGGAGCACAAAGCGCCGCTTCGAACTCGCGGGGATTGTGCGTGGAGACCCCGACCAGGGCATGGGGGAGCAGGGCGCGCACGTCCGCAGGAGTCAGGTCGCCTTGTCCAACGTGAACGCCGTCGGCCTCGATCATTCGGGCGATATCCGGGCGGTCGTTGATAAAGAGCAGAACGCCCCGCTCCCGCGTGGCCGCGCGCAGTTCTCTCGCGCCCGCGAGGGCGGCGGAATCCTTTAGCCCTTTGAACCGCCACTGCACCACCGACGCGCGGTCGGAGCCGCAAACCTCCCGCACCCATTCGGTGAGAGTCCGCGAGCCCGTCATCGAAGCATCGATGATGGCGTAGAGGAACGGCCAAGCCGGCAACACGATCCTCCGTGCCGGAGCCTCGTTGGTCATTGGGCTCAGACGGGGGGGCTCAGATAGTGGGCTCGGATACGGGCGGCTCAGATGGGCGCGGTTCGCTTCAGGAACCGATCCATGAAGCCGGTGTCCAGCTTGCCGGCGATGAAGTCGGCGTCGTCCATGATCTGCCGTTGAAGCGGAATAGAGGTCTTGATGCCTTCGACCACCATGGTGTCGAGGGCGCGTCGCATCCGGGCAATGGCTTCGGTGCGGTCTTTGCCGAAGGTCATCAGCTTCGCCACCATGCTGTCGTAATAGGGCGAGACCTCGCAGCCTTCGTGGGCGAAGGTATCGATCCGGATGCCCGGACCGCCGGGCACCCAGAAGTGCTTGATGAGGCCGGGGGACGGAGCGAAAGTCCTAGGGTCCTCGGCGTTGATGCGGCACTCCAGAGCGTGCCCGACGAGCCCGACATCGGCTTGCCGGAAAGACAACGGCTGCTCGGCCGCCACCAGGATCTGCTCCTTCACCAGATCGCGCCCGGTCACGAGTTCGGTCACGCCGTGCTCGACCTGGATGCGGGTATTCATCTCCATGAAGAAATAGTTGCCCTGGGCGTCGAGCAGAAACTCGATCGTGCCCGCGTTCGAGTAGTTGACCGCCGCCGCGGCGTCGGTCGCGGTTTTCCCCATACGGCGGCGCAGCTTCTCGTTCATCAGGGCGGCGGGAGACGGGGCCTCCTCGATCAACTTCTGATGCCGGCGCTGAATCGAACATTCGCGCTCGTGAAGCGAAACCACGTTGCCGCGCTGATCGGCCATGACCTGGATCTCGATATGCCGGGGCTGCTCGATGAACTTCTCGATGTAGAGGTCGGGCACGCCGAAGGCCGCGGCCGATTCGGCCTGGGCCGCTCGGAAGGCAGGCAAGAGGTCCTTGCTCTCGCGCACGATGCGCATGCCTCGCCCGCCGCCGCCCGCCGAGGCCTTGACCATCACGGGATACCCGATGTCTTTCGCGACTCCGATCGCCTGCTCCTCGCTCTCGATGATCCCAGGCGAACCCGGCACCACCGGCACTCCCGCCTTGATCATGGCCTTCTTGGCCCGGCTCTTGTCGCCCATCAGTCGGATGGCCTGGGGTGAGGGGCCGATGAAGGTGATCCGGCAGGCCTCGCAGACCTCGGCGAAATAGGAGGACTCGGCGAGGAAACCGTACCCGGGATGAATGGCGTCGGCGCCGGTGATCTCGGCCGCGCTGATGATGGCGGGCACGCTCAGATACGAATCCTTCGAACGGGCGGGGCCGATGCAGATGGCCTGGTCCGCGAATTTCACATGAAGCGAATGGCGGTCGGCTTCCGAGTAGACGGCCACCGTCTTCAGCCCCAGTTCCTTGCAGGCCCAGATGACGCGCAGGGCGATTTCCCCGCGGTTGGCGATGAGGACTTTCTTGAACATCTAGAGTTTGCCGAAGCGGCGGCGGCCGGGGTGGGCGATCATCGGGGCGGTCATCGGGACGGTGCCTCGAACTCGTGCGCGCCTGCTCAAGCCGTCTTGATCGTGAACAGCGGCTCGCCGAACTGGACGGGGTGGCCGCTTTCAGGATGGATCTTGATGATCTCGCCGGCGACGTCGGACTCGATCTCGTTCATAAGTTTCATGGCTTCGACGATGCAGAGTACCTGACCCTTGCGCACCGTATCCCCTACCTTGACGAACGGAGGCGACGCCGGGTCGGAAGCACGATAGTAGGTACCCACAATCGGGGACTTCATGATGTGGTGCGACGCCGGTGTTTCCGGAGCCGGGGCCACGGCGGGAGCGATTTGGGCCGGGGCAGCTATCGGGGCGGGAGTGTACTGAGGCATCGGAGCCGGAGCCCCGACGACGCGCGAAGCCTCCCCCCGGCGAACGCGGACCTTTTTCCCCGCCTCTTCGAGTTCGACTTCGACGACGTCGGTGCCCTCGATCATGGCCAGAACCGACTTCAATGTTTCAAGTTCCAATGGAATCAGCACTCCCTTGTGGCCCCGACCAGACACGAAACGGCGCCCTTCGCGGAGGGCACTCTCAGTCCTCGATGGTATGGAGGGGCGGTGTGGAAAGAGCGACCTTACGCGAACTCACGTTCGAGTTCGAGTCCGGCCATGCGAAGGTGGAAGCGGGCGCGGCCGGTGATGGAGTCGGGTTCGAGAAGAGCCACGAGGTAATACTCGGAGGTGATCGCGACCAGCAAGGCCGTGGTCTTCTCGGTGCCGATCTGAAGCTCGCGCAAAGCGCCCAGGCCGTGTTCGCGGGCCATGCCCACGACAGTTCGAAGCACGGTGGTGTACTCGGTGGCGAGGCTCTGGGCGGCCTGGTCGGTTCTCACCGACTTGCGGGCGACCTCGATGCCCTCGGTGTCGGTGAGTGTGACGAAGCGGATCTCGGGAACCCGGGTGATGACCTGCTCGAGGGCGACGTCGAAAACACTCATGGCCTTCCTGGCTCCTGTGGGCAAGCGCGGGTGGATCGGGCGAACACTCAGTAGACGCCCATTTCGGTGGCCCGCTGATGCAAGGCTTCCCGTTCAGCCGCACCTTCAAAGGCCCTGAGGTCGTGAATCATGCGCTCACGGACCTCGGCCTTGGTGCGCCTGGGACGAGCCGGGGCGACGGGCGCTTTGGGCGACGGTGCTGTCTCTGCAACCGGAGGCCGAGACAGACTCGGCCGCGGTGCTGCGGGCTCACGAAGCTCGCTACCGACCTCGGCGAACTTCGTCCGCGCGCGCGCGTTCTCGGGCTCCTCTCGGAGCACCTGGGATAGCACGGCGCTCGCCTCTTTCTTGAGCCCCTGCTGAAGGTAGAGATCAGCCAGAGTCATGCTGGTGAGCGGCAAGGTCTGCCCACCAATGTCATCCTCGGGCGCCATCTCAACCGAGGGGAACTCGGAGGACGCATCCTCGGACATTGAGACAAGCTCCGGCGGCAGCTCGAGGCTCATCGTGTCCGCGGTGTCCATCGCCGAGAGACGCCTGGCCGCGGCGTCCGCAGTGGCCCGGCCCGAATCCGCGGCATCGGCGGCGGCCTGCCGCTCGGCGTTTGCCACCGCTTCAAAGTGCTTCTGGAGGTCGGCCACGTTCAGAGCGCCCGGGCTGAACGTACCCGACGCCAGATCCCGATCGAAAGCGACCGAGACGGGAGGGGCCGGCGAGGCTACCGGGGGTGAGGCACGGACACTGGCGGGGGCGGAAGAAAGCGGCGGGGCCGAGGCAGCCTTCGCCGGCGGACCTGGCGGGACGGAAGCCTGGGTCGGCTGCGGCACGGGGGCCGGGACCAGCACGGCCGGCGGTGCGGAGGCCACGGGGGGCCGGGGCGCGGCAGGCGGGGCTGCGGGTGGTGCCTGGAGACCGGCGCCGGTCGGGCGAGGGACTGGCGGACGGGGCACCTCCAGCCGCGCGACCACCGCGGCCGGGGGTCCTGCAGGTTCGTCGGACTGAAACACCGAGGGGAGAACCGCAGGAGCGCTCGCCACAGGAACCGTCTCGAAGAACGAGGGCAGAACCGACGTCGCGGCCACTGGCGCGACGGGGCGGGCCACCCCTGCCTCAGCCTCGGCCGCCCTGCGCGTGATCTCACCGGTACGCCTCTTCAGATCCGCAACCTTTTCGGTCAGCCCCTTGTCATCCGGGGCCAGCTGGAGCGTACGCTCAAACTGCTCAATCGCCTGCGAGGCCTCTCCCATCTCGTCGAGAACTTCCGCCAACAACCGTCTCGCCAGGATGTTGTCGGGCGAAGCCTTGACAATATGTTCCAACTCGGACCTCGCCTCCTTGGAACGTTTCGCATCAAGCAGTGCCCTCGCCAGAGTCAGCCGGGCCGAAGGATAGTTTGGGTGCTTCTCCAAGCCGCCGCGGGCGACCGCGATCGCGTCTTCGTGGCGCCCTTCCTTCCGAAGCTCCTCGGCGAGCTGGGCGAACAGGCGGGAGCCTGGGTCCTTCTCGATCTTCTTTCGAAGCTCGCCGATTCGCGGGTTTTCGTCCATGGGTGGGATGTCGCAAAGGTCCGGTATGAAAACGTCGAGGGCCCGGTTGCTGCAGGAAGGCTACAACAGCCGGGCCCTCATTGGGGGGGATTCAGAGGAGGTCTAGGTCTAGGGGGGTCTAGGGGGTCTAGGGGACGATGTTCACGGTGTACGTGCAGGCGGCTTGCATGCCGACGTTATCGGTCACGATATGCGTCACGAGGTACGTTCCCGCGAGAGGATAGCCCTTCTGTATGTCGATGTGGCCCTCCGCCCCACTGGAGGCAGTGCCGTCGCCAAAGTACCACTCATACCGGACGATGTATCCGTCCGCATCGCTCGCGGTCGAGGAGAAACGAAGTACCGTTCCTTCCTTGTTGATGGGATTGTTCGGGGCAACGTTGAAGTTGCAGGTAGGCGCTCCATTGCCAGGAACCTGCGGGAACCGCCTCGGCTCGGCGGATCTCAGCTCGATCCTGAGCGTCGTGTACGGCGCGCCGTTGGCATCGGTCCCCACGGGCCGCGCTCCCACGATGATCCGCGAATCCGCAGTGAAGTCTCGTCGCTCCGGGCTGGTGTAGACCACCTGCGCGATGCCGTTCGTGTTCGTTGTCACCGTGGTCGACCCGAACACGCGGACGCCACCCATACTGTGCAGAGTGCCGATTTCCGCGGTGCGCCCAAGCTCATCGGCAATTGTGAAGACAATCGGACGGTTGGCAGCAAGAGCCCCGTTCTGGTTCCGCACCACCGCCTGGATGACCGAGGTCTGGATACCATCGGCTACGACGATGTCCGGAAGCGCGATCATCTGCAGGGAGATGCCGAGTTCCGAGGGTCCAACGAGAGCCGTGGGCACCTCGACCTTGTCAAGGCCGCAGCCCTGAAGAGACAGGGTGCAGGCCATGAGGCCGGCCACGAGCCTTACTTTGTGTTTCGTGTCTTGCATGGAAATTCTCCTTGCGTGCCCTTCCCTAGGTCGTTGTGTTGTAGTCAGCAAAGTCGATCTGGAGAGAGCCCGAGCCGCTGACCGGCTGGCCCGAGATGGTGCGCCCATGCACCGTGATATCCGCGAACATCGTGACGACGAAGGCACCGCCCAGACTGGTTCCGGTCACCGACCGCAGATTCCGCAGGGGCGGTTCCAGCTTGGCCTGGGCACGGACTACCTCGATGATGAGAGGGTCGGTGCCACTGTTCTTCACGTCGAACGCCATCGTGATGTTCCCGGAAATCCGATAGGGCACATCCTGCCCTTCGACCCCGCGGCCGTCAGACCGGCGGTAGCTCACCTCGTATCGCTCGATGATCACCGCGCTAGGTACGGACGGAGCGGTAATGCCGTTGCCGTTCTTGAAGCGAACGGCGACCGCCAGCTCGACCGAGTTGGAGATCACCGCACCCCCGTTGGATACATCGGACTGAAGCGGAACGCCACCGTTCACCGCGGCAATGATCAGGTTCACGGTTGCCGTATTCCCGGTGGTGTATCCCGCCGAGCACCCGGACACGGCGGCTACCGCCACGAGCATTCCGGCACGCAGTGTCGAAGAGCGAATAATGGATCGATTCATGGTTTCTCTTTCCCCTTTTTCCTACCGCACAATCCTGGGCGTGATGAAGATCAGGAGTTCGTTGTTGGTGTTCTGCACGGAGTTGTTCTTGAAGAGCATCCCGAGGATCGGGATCTGCGACAGGAACGGTGTGTTCTGCTTGGAGCTCGTCTCCTGGCCTTGATATATGCCGCCGATGACGGTTGTGGCTCCGTCCTTGACGAGCACCGACGTCGCTGCCGACTGAGTGTTGATGGGCGGAACCGCTGAAGCGCCGGTACCGACCGTTCGTCCGAAGTCGGGCGACGAGTTCTCGACGACCACCTGCATGAATACGGTTCCGGCGTCGGTGATCTGGGGCGTGACGTTCATCGACAGACCCGCGTCCTTGAAAGAGACGGTCACGGTTCCGTTCGAAACCGTCTGGTAGGGAATCTGGATCCCCTGCTTGATCGTGGCCGCCACCTTGTTCTGGGTGGTGATGCGCGGCGTCGAGATGATGCGCGCCTTGCCCGAACTTTCCGCGGCGCTCAGTGCTGCATCCAGGTTGAAGCTGCCGAGGATGTTCCCCATCGAGATCCCGATGCCGGTGTTCAGACCCTGGGCCGGGAGGTTGACCATGTAGCCGCGTCCCGGCTGTCCAATGCCAGCGTTCGAGGGAAGCCCCTGCAGGTTGCCGTCGCCGCCCGCGGCCTGGCCGTTCACAATGATTGAGTTCGGGAAGGCGAGGTTGGTGGTGTTGCCGTACTGCGGAACCTGCTGATTCAGAAAGCCCCACTGCACGCCGAGGGACCGCGAGAAGTTACGGGTGGTTACGACGATGCGGGCTTCGATCTCCACCTGTGCGCTCGGCCGGTCGAGCTCTAGGACCAGCTTCTGGGCGGCGGCCACGCGATCCGGAAGGTCGCGCACGATGAAAACCGGGCTCGTCCCGATGGCGGTGAAGGTCCCGCGGTCGGACAAGACCGTCTTCTCAACCACGCTCTTCACCTGGTCGGTGTCTAGATACGAAAGGCGACCCTGCCAGGAGGTCTGCTCCCCGGAGAGTTCCTTCTCCTTCTTCAGATTGCGGATCTCGACCTCCTCGCGCTGAAGGTCGGCGAGGCGGGCGATACGGACGACGTTTCCGTCAACCGTGTACCCGAGTCCCTGCGTCTTGAGGATCAGATCCAGCGCCTGATCCCAGGGAACTTCTTTGACGGTCAGGCTCACCTTCCCTGCGATGCCCGGATTCACGATGATGTTGAGACCCGAGATCTCCGACATCAACCGGAACAGGTCGATGATGTCCCCATCCTTGAAATCCAGGCTAATGGGGTGGCCGGTGAACGAGCCCGGCCGGCCCACCGCTTGACTAATGCTCGACTCCTGGGCGGACCCGCTGGAGGAGGACTGAGCGATCGGCTCGGGCCGGGGGGCGCTCTTGACCACCATCGGCACGGGCATCGGCGCAGCGGCGGCCGGGGCCGGAGCATTCATCGCCGAGTCTTGAGCGGGTGCTGGCGTCTGGAGGGGCACCGGCTCACGCTGCACGACCGCGGTGGTCGGAACGGCTTCTGGCTCAGCCGTCTTCGGCGGCGCACCGAGGAGCGCGGGAGCGGCGGGCGATCCCTGGCCAAACACGATGGCAACTCCATCGGCGTCGGGCACGAGCTGATACGGGGTGGTTCCGTCAATCTCAAGTACCAGCCGGGCCACTCGCGGAGCCGCAGCGGAGAACTGAGCGAGCCGCATCCCCTTGACCGGGCTCACCGCCTCGGGCAGAGGCTGGTTGCGGGCGGCAAGTACGTCCGGGAAGTCCACCACCAGGCGATTGGGGTTCTTGAGGAAGAAGGTCTCCGGGCGGAGAGTGCCATTCCCCTGCACGTGGTAGCCCACCCTCCCGTTGGTCAGGCGGGAGATACCCGAAATGCGGGTTGCCTTCGGTGCTGCGTCCGGGCTGGAGGCTGGACGAGTCGCTGCGGCGCGGGCGGCCGGTGGCGTCATGGGCACCGCGGGCGGCGGGACGGCGAGCGGGGCCGGAGATGTAATCAGCGCCGCCGGTCGCGAGACCGTGATGATGAGGTCGTTGCCGGACTCCTCCACGGTGTAAGGAGCCATGGCGGCCAGACGCACCTCGACCCGGGCGGCGCTACGACCATCGCCTCTGGCCAGAGAGAAGACCCGAAGGGATTCGATTTCGCGGGTAGCGACCTCGAGTCGTGCCGGAAGCCTGGACGAGTCGGCGTCCGCAATGTCGACCACGACGGTCAGCGGGTCCGGGCTGTGATGGGTGAAGGTCGGCCTCGCCGAACCTGCAATCACGAGCCGGGTCGAAGCGTCGCCCGTCTCCTGCCGCAAATCGGCAAGAACGGTGCGAGCGGCGGCCGGCGCCTGGCGGGCGTGCGCGGGTAGCGCGCACAAGCCGATGGCGAGGCTGATGGATACCGATGTTGCAAGCCTCATTTGATGCTCTCCTCCTGGGCGGAATTCAGAAGTCTCCTCACGTCGCGGCTCTTTGCCGGAGACAGCGGATCCGTGATCTCCTGTCGAAATGTCAAACCGGCGGCGTCGATGGAAAGAAGAACTCCATCGTGCAGACGCTGGCCCGTGCGAACGAAATAGCCCTTCCTGTCCGGGCCTTCAAGAACGGCTATCCAGCCATCCACGGTCTTCACCACCCCCTTGAGGCTCGTCTCCTGCAAGAGGAATCCTTCAATGCCGGGACGGCGGGGGCGCGCCGAAGAATCGTCGGCGGCGACGGGTTTCGCGAGGCTGACGAACGGATCACGGCGACCCGCGGGATTGTAGATGAAACCGTTTCTGGGTGGTTCCAGATCCTGCTCTAGGATCGACTGAACCAACTCGCCGCCAGCGGGGCCGGCCGGAGCCGGGGTCGCCGCAGGCGCTGGGGTTGCGGCCGGCTGCTGGGCAAGGACGGTCGGGGCGACCGCGGCCAGACACAGAGCCAGAAGCATGTATTTCTTCATGTCGGTCGCTCCTACTTCTTCCCCGGCTTCGGCGCGGGTTCGGAGTAAACGTAGGTCATGGCCGTGTACTGGGCCGAAAGGGTCTGGCTGAAGTTTTGCCGCGCCGACGCCTGGGTCCGAAGGTTGCCGATATTGACGATTCGGGGAAGGCGGCCGACCCGGTCGAAGAAGGTGGCGAGATTCGGGTAAGTACCGTCCACCTGGATCTCAATGGGCCACTCCTGATAAAACTCTTTCTGGGAGGTCTGCCCCGGAGTGAAGCTCTTGATCTTCAGATTCGATTGGGACGCAAGAGCCTGCAACCGCTTCATGAGGTCCGGAGTCTCCTTGGCGGGCGGAAGGATACGGCGCAGCTGATCCAGGCGGAGGCTCAACTGCTCGACCTCTTTCTCGAGGGCCGGCAGGTTCGCCTTGACCACATTCAACTCGGCGATGGTGGCATTTAAACCAGCAAGTTGGGTGAGCAGGCCATCGCGACGGACGGCCTCGCCCTCCCACCACATGAAGTAGAAGGCGACGCCGATGGCAACGGCCAGCCCCGCCCCAATCCCCATCTGCTGGTTCTTGGGAAGTTTTGTGTATGCGTTTTCAGCCATGATTATTCCCCAGACCTCCTTACTTCTTGGCGGCGGGGCCGCCGGGTTTCTGGGCTGCGGCCGCCGCGTCCTTCATCGCAACCTCGGGGTTGCGGAACGTAGCGGTGAAATTGAACTGAACGACTTGCTGGGTGCCGACCTGGGACTCGCGGTAGGCGTCGAGGTTGGCTTCAGGGAACCAGCAGTTGAGCTTCCCCTGAACCGAACCCGGGTCGCAACCGTCACCCGCCCGCTGCAGGTTGCTGAGGAAGTCGGCCACCGCATTGTTGTTCGAGGCCTCGCCCACGATCTTGAGGGTTGAGCCCGCCTGAGTCATCTGGGTGAGCCAGACGAAATCGGGAAGGGCCTTCGAGATCTCGTCAAGCATTCGCACCGGGCCGCCCTGCTCGGCTTTCAGCCGTTCGATCAGGTTGACCTGGTCTTGGAAGCTCTTGCGCTTTCGCTCGAGTTCTTCCTTCTTCGCCTTCTCAAGCTGGAGCTTGACGATGTCGGCGTTCGCCTGGACGATCTTCGCTTCGGTGTCCGTGATTTGACCGGTAAGATCCGTGTAGAAGTAGCCGGCCACAGCAAGCGCCGCCACCACCGGTACAATGAGACTCAAATAGGGGGCGATGCTTGAGCCCCCGGCTCCGCCGGCGCCGGTGCCTCCGGCCGCCGCGCCCTTGGACTTGCTCGAAACCGCCCGCTCGGATTCGAGGAGATTGATCCGAATCATCGATCGCCTACCTTTCGAACCGCGAGGCCGACCGCGATCGCGGCGGCCGGGCCCATCCGATTGACCACATCCGCATCCACATCCTTCGGCGAGTAAGTCACGGCGTTGAATGGATTGAGGATCTCGACCTGGGTGTCGAGACGCTCCATGAGCAGCTCTCTCAGACCCTGCAGGCGGGCCGAGCCTCCGGCCAGATAAACCAGATCGATTCGCTCTTCCTGCGTAGTGGCTCGGAAGAAATCGAAGGTCTTCTGGATTTCCGCCACGATGCTTTCGCAGGTGTTCTGAAGGACCGGGAAGACGTTGTCGGGGAGCGTGCCCTCGACCTGTTCGCCGCGCTTCAAGGCTTCGGCGGTTTCATAGGGCAGCCCGAGGTCTTTCTGGAGGGCATCGGTCGCGAGGTTGCCACCCACCGCGATATCGCGGTTGAAGAGCGAGTTGGAGCCGCGCACGATGTTGACGTTGGTGATCGCGGCGCCCAGGTTCAGCAGGGCGACGATCCGTCCGGCATCCACACCGTAGTTGATCTCGTGGCAGTTCTGCAAAGCGAAGACATCGACGTCCACGATCCTCGGGGTCTTGCCCGCCTGCGTAATGACCGAGGTGTAGTCGCTGATCTTGTCTTTCTTGACCGCGACCAGAAGGACATCCATATTGCCGCCGTCGCCCGCGCCTTCGAGGATCTCGTAGTCGAGCGAAACGTCTTGAATGTCGAAGGGGATGTACTGCTCGGCTTCCCAGTGGATGGACTCGCCCAGTTCCTCGGCGCTCATCTGCGGAAGAGAGATCTTCTTGACGATCACCGAGTTCCCGGACACGCTGGTGGCTACGTCCGTCGACTTCACCTTGAGAGTCGCGAAGAGGCGGTTGATCGCGTCGACGATGGCGCCAGAGTCCATGATCGCGCCGTCAACGATGGCCTCGGGCGGAAGCGTCTCCATGCCGGCCTTGGTCAGCTTGAACTCTGTGCCGGACTTACCCACCGGCTTCAGCTCGATGAGCTTGACGCAGGACGAGCCGATGTCGAGGGCGACGAGGCTTTTTTGCTTCCTGAAGAATTTGTCGAACAAACCCACGGATTCCCCCCTTAGACCTTTTGATCCGCGGAGCTGGTTGACCGAGCGGCAAGGACCGAAGGTCGAAAATCGAATTTTGGTAGAGACTTTGTCACTCAGTACCTCAAGTAGTTGCTGAAGATAGGCCTCTTAAACAACAGTGTCAACAAGAATATTAGTTAACTGTATCTAAATGGTAATCAAAGGCTAATAAAGTCTTCAAAATCTAAAACGGGTTGCTGCGCTCTCTCTTGCGTGGATGGCATCTATGAACCGGACCTGGTGAGGCTTGGTGGTCATGATCATGCAATGGGTGCGCACGCCATCGCCAAAGAAGCGGACGCCGCGCAGGAGGCTCCCGTCCGTGACCCCCGCGCACGCGAAGATGATCTCCTTGCCAGGGGCGAGGTCCCGCGTGAAGAACACGCGGTCAAGGTCGGAGATGCCCATCCGTTCGCACCGCTCACGGTCGGAGGGTTTGGTCATAACGAGTTTCGCCTGGATTTCACCATTCAGGCACCTCATCGCAGCGGCGGTGAGAACACCCTCGGGCGCGCCGCCCGTGCCCATGACCGCATGGACACCGGAGCCGAGGACCGCGGCGGAAATTCCGGCCGAGAGATCACCGTCGGAAATCAGCTTGATTCGAGCGCCGGCCGTCCGGATATCCGCGATGAGCTTCTCGTGCCGCGGTCGATCCAGGGTCATAACGGTGAGATCCTTGATATCCCGGGAGAGGGACCGCGCGATGGCCCGCAGATTTTCAGCCACTGGCGCGTTGATGTCTACCTTGCCCCTCGAATCCGGCCCCACCACCAGCTTGTCCATGTAGATGTCGGGAGCGTGGAGCAGTCCGCCCTTCTCGGCGGCGGCGAGCACCGTGATGGCGTTGGCTGAGCCCGTGGCGCAGAGGTTGGTGCCCTCGAGAGGATCCACCGCGATGTCCACGGGGGCACCGCCGCGACCGACTTTCTCGCCGATGTACAGCATCGGGGCTTCGTCGCGTTCCCCTTCGCCGATCACGATGGTCCCGTCGATGTCGACGGTCTCGAGCTCGTGCCTCATGGCTTCGACCGCGACGTGGTCGGAGTGCTTCCTCTCGCCCTGTCCCATGGTCTGGGCCGAGGCGATAGCGGCCATTTCAACCACCCGAACGAATTCGAGCGGCAGATCGCGACTTTGCAAGTGTCCTCCAATTCCGGGCGGCTTCAGGGCGACCGGGCGTTGGGCGGGAGGTTACACCTTCTCCAGGCGGGAGGCGGGTCGGTCAGACCTGTTGGGGCAACCCCCTGAATTCGTCCCCTTCCCCAATTGCCCGGTGAATGGGCGGCTACAAGGGCGCCCCCTACGAGTCGAGCCAGTCGCCTTCGAAAACGATCTCGACATCACCCCGCTGCCGCAGCGGTTCCCCTTCGGCCCACGACTCCGATAGGTCGCCGCCTGCGCAATGCACGGTGACTTCCCGACCGGCTCGTCCGCTGAGCACAGAGGCCACAAGCGCGCTGGCGGATCCGGTCCCCGAGGCCCGGGTCACGCCGACGCCACGCTCCCAGAAACGGACCCGCAGCTCGGCGGAGGAAACCACGGTCACGAACTCCACATTGGTCCGATTCGGGAAGAGAGGGTGATTCTCGATCTTCGGACCCAGCCGGTACATCATGGCCTCTGCTTCGGACTCGTCCACAAAGATGGCGGCGTGCGGGTTGCCCATCGAGCAACAGGTGACGCGCACCACTTCCCCATCGACGTCCAGTTCGTGATCGACGACACGATCGAGGTTTCCAAAGGCCACGGGCACCTCCGACGCGCTCAGGCCGGGGTGGCCGAGATTGGTGTCGACGCTGAACCGATTGCGGCCCGTCTGCTCGACTTTCACGGGGCGCGGGCCGGGAGGCGGCAGCACGGTATGGGCTTCGGGCAGCAAGCCTCGAGAGAAGGCATAAGCACCCACGCAGCGCACCCCGTTCCCGGAGATCTCGCCATGGGTGCCGTCAGGGTTGAGGAGCTTCATCCGGGCCACCCCCTGGGCGGCGTCGATGCCGACGATCAGTATCCCGTCACCTCCGATCCCGATGTTCCGATCGCAGAGCCTGATCGCCCACGCGGCCCATGCCGAGGGCACGTCCACCTCCGAAACGAGGATGAAGTCGTTGCCGATTCCGTGGGCCTTGGTGAACTTCACTCGGTCACGCCTCGTCGTCGTCGTCACCGTCAGTTCCAGCCGATCCTCCGGCGTCTGGATTCATACCGGCGAGAATCGACTTCAGTTCCTTGCCCGGCTTGAAGTGGGCCGCTCTACGCTCGGAGGAAACCAGCGGTTCTCCGGTTCGGGGATTGCGCGCGCGGCGCGGACGGCGCAGACGAAGGCTGAACACCCCAAAGCCCCGGATCTCGATGCGGTCTCCCTGGGCGATGGCGGCCTTCATCGAATCGAGTATGGTTTCGACCACCACGTCGGCCTGCTTGTGGGAAAGCGGTCCCAGCGTCGCCATCTGATCAATCAGTTCGGCTCGAGTCATAGAGTGGTTTGGGGAGTGGTTTGGGGAGTGGTTTGGGGAGTGGTTTGGGGAGTGGTTTAAGGAGTGGTTTGGAGCTCTTCAAGAACAAAGGCGGGCCTCTCGACCCGCCTTTGCGCTGCTTCTTTGGGGGGCGCCCTCTTTACTTCTTCTGGAGCGCCTTGAACGCGTCGGCCATGGCGGTCGTCGCGTTCGAACCTTCGGCCTGCGACTGACGAAGAGCCTGCAGGTCGCGGGTCACTTCCTCGTTCTTGGCCGCCTTGATGGAGAGGCCGATCTTGCGGTCGACTTCCGTCATCTTGAGGATCTTCACCTTGACGGTCTCGCCGCCCTTGAACTGATCCTCGGGCTTCTCGACACGCTTGTCGTCGAGCTCGGACACGTGGACCAGGCCCTCGACGCCCTCTGCCAGCTCGGCGAAGACGCCGAACGACGTGGAACGTGTGACCTTGGCTTCGATGACGTCGCCCGCGCGGTGGGTGTTGAAGAAGTGCTCCCAAACGTCGGTCTCGAGCTGCTTGAGACCGAGCGAGAGGCGCTGGTTCTCGGCGTCGATCGACAGAACAACCGCGGTGACGTCGTCACCCTTCTTGAGCACTTCCGACGGATGCTTGACCCGCTTGGTCCAGCTCATATCGGAGACATGGATGAGGCCGTCGATGCCGTCCTCGACTTCGACGAAGGCGCCGAACTCGGTGAGGTTTCTGACCTTGCCGGTGACCTTCGTGCCCACGGGATACTTGCCGTTGAACTGCTCCCACGGATTCGTCTCGGTCTGCTTGAGACCGAGCGAAATGCGGTGCGCTTCCTGGTCGATGCCCAAAACCTGGCACTCGACTTCCTGGCCGATGGTGAGGAGCTTGCTGGGGTGCTTGAGCTTCTTCGACCACGACATCTCGGAGACGTGGATGAGGCCTTCCACACCCTGCTCCAGCTCGATGAACGCGCCGTAGTCGGTGAGGGAGACCACCTTGCCCTTGACCCGGGCGCCCACGGGGTACTTGAGGGCGACGGTGGTCCAAGGATCAGCCTTGAGCTGCTTCAAGCCAAGCGAAACGCGCTCGGCGTCGCGGTCGAACTTCAAGACGATGACGCGAAGCTCGTCGCCCACGTTGACGACTTCCTTGGGATCGTTGATGCGGCCCCAGGACATGTCGGTGATGTGGAGGAGACCGTCGAGGCCGCCTAAATCGACAAACGCGCCGTAGTCGGTGATGTTCTTGACCACACCGGTGAGGATCTTGCCCTCTTCGAGCACCTCGAGAGTCTGCTGCTTCTTGCCCGCGTTCTCCTCTTCAAGAACTGCCTTGCGAGAGAGAACGATGTTGCCGCGCTTCTTGTTGACCTTGATCACGCGCATCCGGATGTCCTGACCCTTGAGGGCGTCGAGATTGCGGACGGGGCGGATGTCGATCTGCGAACCAGGGAGGAAGGCGCGCACGCCGATGTCGACGGCGAGGCCGCCTTTGACGCGATCGAGAACCTTGCCGGTGATGATGCGGCGCTCCTGGAAGGCTCGCTCGACGTCGTCCCAGACCTTCATCTTCTCGGCTTTGTCGCGCGAGAGGACGATGTAGCCATCGCGGTCTTCGGTGCGCTCGATCAGAACGTCGACCTGGTCGCCGACCTTGACCGTGACCTGGCCGGTCTCATCCTTGAACTCTTCGGCGGCGATGACGCCTTCCGATTTATAGCCTACGTCGACCACGATCATCATGGGGGTCACGCGCAGCACGATGCCGCGCACCACCTCGCCCTCGGCGAGGTTCTTGAAGCTCACGTCGTACATGTCGAGGAGACGTTCGTACTCCTCGGGATCCATCGGGGTTTGCGCGTAGGGGTTCAGTTCGACATCGGACATGGAAAGGGTAAAGCCTCTTCTATTCTTAGATTTTCTTCCTCGATTCTCGGGGCGAACGCCCTCCAAAGTCTTTGGAGGAGCCCACTTTCGGGAAGCGGGAGATTCTATGCGCCTGGAGAGGAAAGCGTCAAGGAAGGACGAAAGCCGAAAAAAGAGGGGTTTCGTGGGGCTCGCTTGGACGCTTCATTGGATATTCGCTGGCCTTCGCTCCGGGATCGGCCTTCGTGGGGGACTGGCCCGCGCGGCACTGCAGGGAGTGGGAGTCGAAGCTCAAGGCACCATCCCTCACATCCTCTTCATGGCCTATCGGGGCACGTTCGCGATGTCTGGACACTCTTGGACCTCAGACGCACCCGGAAAGTGACCGCGGTCGGCGCCGCCACCGCGATTGTGGTCGGCCTCTTGGCCATCACACCGGCGGCATCCCCGTCCTCGCGATCCTGGTGGTGGTCGCGTATAGCGCCATCGCCTCGTGGGGCCTGTGGAAGGCAGTGGCGGTGGTGACGCTCATCCGCGTCTCGACCGGTGACGAAGGCCTCGGGCTCGACGTGAGCCAGCACGGCGAGGAGGCCTACGTCCGAGGCGAGGGCGCCCTGCTGATCCTGCGCGACGCCCTGCCAAGCCCTCGGGCCGCCGCGGCATCATCCTCGGTCGGCGTCGCGCTTAAAAACCGCGGAGGGCCGGTCGTGAAGCTCGTAGTGGCGATCGTCCGGCCCGACAAACTCAGCGACGTGGTCGAGGCTCTCTTCCGGGCGGATGTCCGCGGGCTCACCCTTGCCCGCGTGCAGGCTACGCCGGCGAGACCGAACAGGTGCCTCTTTTTCCCCCCCAAGAAGACCGAGTAGGCCAGGGGAGAGCGCCCCGCGGAACCCCGCGAGGACTCGACTCACATTGGTTGGTTAGCCCGGGATCGCGTGCAGGTACTTGTCCTTCACCGAGTCGAACACCCGAAGAATCTCGGAGACCGTCTTCGGGACGTAGTCGGACTTCATGACTACCCTCCCGGTCTCCCGATAGAGTTTGCGCCCCCGGAGACGGGAGTAGGCGAGGCCCCTGCCTTCACGTCCTTGGCCGCGGCCGCGAACGGAATGATGCTGACCCCAAGCCCGTGACTGACCATGGCCCTGATGATCTCCACGTTCTCCGTCTCCATGGCCACGCGAACCGCCACTTTATCTTCAAGGAAGAAATCATCCAGGACTTTCCGGGGTATTGGATCCCGACTCATAGAGGATGAGGGGATGGCTCCCCAGGGTCCTCGGGAGCCACCGGGCGCTTCTTGGACAGTGCCTTCTTCAAGCAGCGCTTCGTACAGGGCGGCCACGAGGGCCGCCCCTACGTTCTCATTTTCGGGGGGCGCCATCAGGATCCCCGCAACAACGGCGGTCGCAGGCGATGTAGGGCAGGCCCTGTGTTTGGGGAGAGCAGACGCTTCGTCAGCGTTGGACCGGCTTGAATGTGAAGGCCTGTTTGCCTTCGGCGCCATCGAGTTCGGCCTTCAAAGATCCATCGGGGGTGAGCGAGTAACGAATCAGCTTCGGATGGTCGTGAGCGGGGTTCTCGAACGTCGCGGATTTTCCGTCGGAAGCGGTGAGCTTGAACTCGGTCTTGGGCTTGCCGCCCGGCTGAGCCACGTAGAAGACCGCGTCTTTGCGGAACTCGATACGGAGGAATTCGAAAGCGATCGCACGATCTCCCTTGAGCGTGCGCGAAACGCCGAGCATCAGGCCTCCGGCCTCTTCGGTCCAGCGTTCCTCGAACTTCATCCCGGGAGGGCCCCCCTCCCAGGCGCCCTTCATGAAGGCGAGATCGGCGGGACCGGCGGCCGCGAGGACGGCCAGGGCGAAAGTGGCAAGCATCGTTCACATTCTCCTTGTTCGGGCGACGTCATCGTCGCACATCAGGAGACTAACGAGCCTTGAAATCGCGCGTCTTGGACGAAACGGACAGAAAGAACGCAGTGAGCCAGGGACTCGATGTCCATCGGGGCGCTGGGGTCAGCGAGGCGGTCCGCAGCCTCGGCCATGGCGGGGTCGCCAAGCCGGAGTCGCGATCTCAGAAAACGCTGGATGAGCGAAGCTCGCGATCTCGCCGAAGGCGCCCGCCTGAGTGAGCGTACGAGTGGGTCCAGATCTCCGTCGATCGCGGTGTCGAGGGGCACGATGCGATTGAGGAACCGACTCAGGTCCCCCGAGACCAAGGCGGCCGCCCCTGCGGGCCGGAAGTGAACTCCCACCGTGTGGATAACCCCGCTCGGTCGGATGTCCGTCCGCCGCTCCATCTGGCCGACCAACAGGAGATGGGGCTGAAGCCGCCAACCGCCATCCGATTGACGTTCGAGGAAAGCATCGCCCGGTTGGAACACGAACTCCATACAGCCGTCTGGAAGGATGCGATGGCCGTCCGGCATGGCTCCCGGTCCGGGGCCTCGCATGAACCAGAAATTCTCGACATGGGCGGCAAGATCGGCCGAAGGAGGCAGTCGAAGAAAGGAAAGATCCTTCAAGTCAGATCACTCCAAGCTCAAGGGCCTTCAGGACCGCACGGGTGCGGTCGCGGACCCCGAGCTTCGACAGAATGGAGGAGGCTTGGTTCTTGACCGTGCCTTCCGCGGTGCCCGAGGCTTCCGCGATTTCTCGGTTCGAGAAGCCGGCGGCGATGAGGCGGAGCACCTCACGCTCGCGCGGGGTCAGGGCGTCCGGCAGCTCCGAACTCTCGAACCGCGTGGGCTCCTTCTCGAGGCCACGAAGGACGCGCTCGGTCACGGCGGGAAGTATGAGGGAGCCTCCGGCCGCCACGGTGCGAACCGCCCGCTCGAGCTGGTCGAGCGACACATCCTTCAGAAGGAAGCCCTGGGCGCCGAGACGAACCGCCTCCAGCACCACCGCATCCTCGTCGAAAGTGGTCAGCAGGATGACGCCAACCTCCGGGAATCTGGACCGGGCCGCGCGCAGGACGTCGATCCCGGTGAGTTTCGGCATGCGGACATCAAGAAGGACCACCTGCGGCCGCGTCTTCTCAATGAGGGCCAGCGCTTCCTCGCCGTCCCCCGCTTCGCCGACAATCTCGAAGTCCTTCGAAATTTGCAGCAGGGTTCGAATCCCCTGCCGGACCAGGTTGTGATCGTCGGCGAGCAGGACGCGAATCATCGTCAGGGTGATTGTAACGAGGCTTGCGGTCGGTCGCTGCGGGATGCTCGCACCGAGACGCGGCCTTTGATGGACTCAGCCACCAGAATCCGCCACCCGTTTGTCGCCCTTCTCCGGGGGATGCTGCGCCCCGGAGGGAAATCTACCGCGCGGGGTCCGCGGAGCGATTTCCCGCGGCTTCGAGTTCCGCGGCGTATTCCGAGAATTCGACCGCGGGACCCGTGGTCCCCCCGGGCAAGGGAATCTGGAGGTTGTAGTCCACCTCGGGTTGTCCCCCCCGTCTCGCGGAGTAGGAGCCCGTGAACCCAACCCCCGCCATGACCAGGAGGAGCGCCATCGCCCACGCCCATCTGAATGCACGATTGGGGGGCCGACGACGAATCGCCGCCGCCTGCGCGAAGAACGCCACGGAGGCGAGCAGCGGCAGCATCGCGCGAAACGTGCTGGCGGGACCGTCCGGGAGCGCGTAGTAAGCAAGAAGACTGACCACGGCGGCGAGAGGCCGCAGCCAGGCGAAGACCGCGAAGTGCCGCAGAACATCCGCCATCCGAACCTTGCGGCCGGCGGCCTTGAGCAAGCCCAACAGAATCGAACTCAGCACCAGCATCGCGACCAGCAGGGACGCGCTCTGCCACACCACGGCTACGAACCGCTGGGAGTTCCAGGGCGACCAGAAATCCGGCATCAGAACGGTCTCGAGGTTGAGGGCCAGGATCGCCACCGCGATGTACTTCGCCCAGGTCAGAGGCGTGCGCCGCTGATCCAGTCCATGGAGGTCCTCAAGGGTGATCGGCTGAGTGGCGTCGCTGCTCACCTCTTCGATCTCGATCTCGGCGAGACCGAGCCGGGCCCGAAGACGACCCACCACCGGCTCCGCGGATACGCGGCGCGGCCCCGCGTAGAGCCCGTTGGTTCCCGCGCCATCGACGATGACCAGGGCGCCGTCAGGGCCGCGTTCAATCTGGGCATGGTCGCGAGAAACGCTGGCATCGGTCAGGACCACATCGCAACCGGCGGCGCGGCCGATGCTGACCGGCGTTGCGTGAAACACCTGCTCGCGTACGGTGAGGCCGTCGCGCAGGATCCGGACCACGATCATCGCGGCGCCCCCCACGAGATGTTTTCGAGCAGGCGGCGAGAAAGGTCCAACGCGGATTTCATCCGGAAGCCCTTGTAGACCAGGGAGACGAACATCGCCTCATCCGGACGCGACAGGCTGGTGGCGGCAATATCTAGATCGAAGAAGCCGGGCGAGGTCTTGAAGGCCACGGCGCACGAGGTCATCTTCCACACCTCCCCACCCACCCGGACCCGATTGGAAGCGCACTCAGGCGGTCCCAGATCCGGATCGCCGGCGGCGCGCGGGGAGACCTGCTGGTGGGACTCGGCGTGGAAGGGAAGGTAGCCGTAAAAGCCGTACCGGCTGGTGGCTGAAGAGAAGTGTTCGATCTGAATCTGAACCGAGGCGATGGGCCCCATCCGTTCGATGGCCGGAGTGAACTGGAGGTCGCACCCATACTGGCTCTTGACCACACCCTCCCTCTGGAACTCCTGCCGGTTGTCCCAGCAGGCGAACTCGGATGGCAGCGCCTTGCTGCGGGCTCCACCGATCACGAGCGGCGGTTCCTTCGAACCCGCGGACAAGGACGTGCTCAAGGCCGCGAAGGTCTCTTTCTCGAACGCGTCGATCTGCCGGTTGGTTTCGGCCTGCAACGCCGCCTTCGTCACCTCGAGGGCGGGCCGGGCCAGAAGGTCGCGGAGAGCCTGAGTTGGCACGCCGAAGGACAGGGAATTCGAAAGCCACTGGATGGAGACGTTCGTTCCCACCACCTGATCACGCGAATTCAGGATGGGACCTCCGCTCATCCCGGAATTGAGAGGCATCGAAAGCAAGAGGCGCGGCACCACGCCTTTGGTGGCGAATCCGTTGGCGTTGCCCTCGATGAGACTCATGCCGAGGCCTTCCGGGTTTCCGAATGAAATGATGCGCTCGCCCGTCTCCGGCGGATCCGAGGCAAGGGCCAGGGGCTTGCCTTCAAGCCCTTCGGCGCGCACCAGGGCGATGTCATTCACCAGGTCGAACTGGACCAGGGAGACCGGAAACTCACCGCGGGCACTCTTCGCGCGAAGCTGGTTGTGGCCTGGGTCATCCACGTAGGAGGCGATGACGTGATAGTTGGTGGCGATCAGGCCGTCCGCCGATACGAGATACCCGCTGCCCAGGCTGCTCTTCGCCTCGCGGTTGCCCGAGTGGATCTCGATTGTGAAAAGACTTGGCTTGAGGCGGGCGTAGGCGGCTTCCGAACTAGCTTGAACCTGGGGCGTAACCACGGCGAACAGGACAAGGAGCAGGTTCATGGCCGCCGCGATGATAGCGAACCCCCAGCGGAAGTTACGTTCCGCCCGAGGTCTACCGCACGTTCGGGTTCCAGGGGCGCCGACGACCTCGGCAACATGTTCCAGCACAAACGCGACTTCGCGGTGACGTGAAGAACGCCCTTCTTGAAATGAGCCTCCACCCCGGCCGGAATCACACAAATCTGCGCGTCTATAAGACCTCGTGACAGAGTTCGCAGTCCTGGCGGATGACTTTTCCGTCCTTCGACTTGTGGAGGTCGTCGTGGCAGCGGAAACACCCAGGGAACTCCATATGTCCACGATTGTCCGCGTGATAGCCCCAGGTGAGCTTCATACTCGGAAAGACATTGCGTTTGTAGAGCGCCTGCAGGCTCGCCACGGTGCGGGCGATGTCGGCCTTTCGTGACGTCCAGGTTTCGGGATACTGCTTTTGGTAGAAGGTGGTCAGGGCGCTCTCGATCTTCGCCGAGGCGTCTTCGTGGCTCGTGTACTCGGCCTTGAGTGCGGCCACCGCCTCCCGCTTCAGGAAGGGCAGATCCTTCGGGGCACCTCCGGTCGCGATCACCTTGTTGACCCCTCGCTCCACCGACCTCTCGAAGATGTGGCTGGGCCGGTTGTGGCAATCGATGCAGTCCATGCGTCGGCGCTGGCCCTTGGCGATCTGATCGTCGGTCACACCCTCCGCGCGGTACTCGACGATGCCGTTCGGGGTGGTCTGCTGGATCCAGGCGATGTTCTGCCGCTTCTCGTCGAGCGAAACGTATTCAATGGCATTTTCCTCCGCCACGTGCCAGTGGATGCCCTGGGGCCGGCCGGCACCGTCCAAACCGCCGATCCGCAGTCTCAGACTGGTGACGCTTTCGGTGTTGGCCTCGTCATCGGCGTAGTCGTAAACGGTCTCGATCTTATCGCCGTGGAACTTGGCCGGCCAGTGGCATTGCTGGCAAGTGCCGCTCGCCGGACGGAGATTGTGCACGGGAGACTGAATGGGACGGCTGTGGCTCCCGGTGAGGACGGCAAACACCTGGCGCGTGCCGGAGATCTTGGCCTGGACGAACCAGTCGGCACCGGGGCCGATGTGGCAATCGACACACTTGACCCGCGCATGGGGGCCATGCTGGTAGGCCGCGTACTCGGGCTGCATGACTTCGTGACAGGTGGCTCCGCAAAAAGCCACCGAGTCCGACACTTCAATCGCCTTGTACCCCGCGGCGGAAACGATGAGAACGTTCAGAGGCGTCAGGATGAGAATGGCGAACGCCACCTTCCGCACCGTCGCTGAGTTCAGGTCGATCCGGGGCCAGGCCGGCATCGAGGGCGCGCCCTTAAGCCGAGTCCGCCGCTCGATCCACCCCCCGATGGGAATCAGCAGAAGCCCGAACACGAAGAGGGCGGGAAAGAACACGAAGAAGACGATCCCCAGATAGGGATTGGTGTGGAACCCGAAGATATCCAGGAAGAAGAACCCGATGAACATCACGGCCGCGATCGTGGTGATCACGGCGCCCGCGATCGACCAGGCGTTGCGAAGGATGGGAACGGGAGAGGGAGTCGCTTCGGGTGCGGAAGTTGTTTCCGGATTCGTATCGTTCAAGATTCTTCCTGTTCTTCAGAGGGTTAGTTCGAGGATTTCGGATCGGCGGGCCCGGACGAGCCTGCGGGATCGGGCGACTCGGAGCCGGAAGGCGGCGGAGGCGTTTCCGGCACGACGCCGTAGCCATCCGGAGAATCTTCGGCCGAAGACGCGTCTCTCCCGACTATCCTGCGGAAGTAGCTCGGGCGCGTATGGCGCAGGTGTTCGGCCGAGGCCTTGCCGGTGAGCCAGGCCTTGTCCATGGGATACACGTCGGGGTCGAAGATCACCATGTAGAAATGCCAGATCAGAATGGAGGCGGTGGCGAGAATGGCTTCGTAGAAGTGAATCGTGGTGGAGGCGTCGCTGACCCACTTCGGCAAATGGGACAAGGAGAAGTTGTTGAACCACAGGACGAACCCCGTGATGGCCATGACCGCAGTGCCCCAGATGAAGGCCCAATACTCGGCCTTCTCGGCGTAGTTGAACATCGAGAACGTGGGCCGGTTCGGAACTCGGCCGAGGTTGTAGCGGATCATTCCCAGAAGGTCGGCCCCGTCCTTGAGACGTGGCCACATCTGCTTCAGCAGGACCCGGTCCCGAGGCACCATCGCCAGATGGATGACGTGGTAGGCGAAGGCAAGGAGCAGAACCACGGCGGACAGTCGGTGCACTGTCCCTCGGAAATTGAAGCCGTTCTCGAGGGCCAGAAGCGGAGTGGCCCACCATGCCTCGGGGTAGGTGAGAGCGAACCCGGTGATCACGAGGGTCGGGAAACTCAGGATCACCAGACCGTGGGCGACACGGAAGTGAAAGCCCATGCGGACCACTTCCTCGCCGTTGCCGTCCCGAACCGTTCCCCTCTTGAGCTTGCCCACGAAGTCGAGAAGGTTGTGCAGAAGCATGCCGCCGAGGGTCAACGGAATGACGATCAGGTAGAAGATCCGGCTCCATCGCACCACCGGGTGTTCATTGGCAGCGGCGGCCGAGACGTGAACCGAGCCGATCGCGAAGCGGTCGCCGGCGCCCGGATGGCAGACGCCGCACGTCTTCGCGAGGTTGTCCGCGTGAATGGTGGATCGCGGATCGGAGGAACTCAGAATGTTGTGAATGCCGTGGCACGAAGCACAGTTCGCCACGGTCTGCCGGCCGGAGCGGAGCGCCAGCCCGTGATAGCTGTCTTCAAACGCGGGGACCATGTCTTTCGGCAGGTTGTAGCGTTCGGCCAGGCGCTCGTCGCCGTGGCAGCGTCCGCAGGTGACGCTTGAGACGCGCGCGGGGTTCACAAGAGACAAGGCCTCGCTTGGGGCCAGAATGGAGTGTTCTCCGTGGCAGTCGGTGCAGACGGGGGCGCCCGCGACGCCATTCGCCACCGCCTTGCCGTGCACACTGTCCTTGTAGATCGTCGCCACTTCCTTGTGGCAGCTCCCGCAGGTTTCCGGCACCTTCCAGTGGTTGGTTTTTCCTTCCGCGTTTCGTGACGGGAGGACCGCGTGGCTGCCGTGGCAGTCGGAGCAGGAGGCCGCCTCGATATTCCCCGCGGCGACGGCGCGGCCGTGAACGCTCAGTCGATAGGCCTCCACCGGCCGCGCGAACGGGATCTTGTGGCGAGCGAGGAAGTCGGGGTTCGTATGGCAGGACGCGCAAGTCGTGGCAAGGTTCCCCTTCGCCACCTTCGAGCCTGGATCCGATTTCGGAAGAATATCGTGGGCGGACCCATGGCAGGAGACGCAGTCCGGACCATCGGAGTTCGCGGTGACCCGGGCGTGGACGCTGCGCCGGAGGTCCTTCGGCACATCCTCGTGACAAACCGCGCAATCGACTTTCTTGAGCTTGAAGGCGTGGGGAAAATCGGTGAACCTGGCGAGGTCGGTGTGGCAGTCGATGCAACTCATCGGGCCGTGAACCGACTTCGCGAAGGCTTCGGGGATGACCGCGATCGAGGTGCCGTTCTCCCGCGACGCC
>Ga0163144_10003326_pt1 | contig 36605 bp, 32 predicted proteins | sample OliLak19BULKMAT1_FD_123175 | JGI IMG/M metagenome (GOLD analysis project Ga0163144, IMG submission 123175) | Freshwater microbial mat bacterial communities from Lake Vanda, McMurdo Dry Valleys, Antarctica - Oligotrophic Lake LV.19.BULKMAT1 | ecosystem: Environmental > Aquatic > Freshwater >...
CGGCGGGCTTACCAGCGGTACTCTCACAACCATTCCTTTCGGATGTAGATGCACGCACTGCCTTGCTTAGGCGGCGTTGCATGCCTCACACCCGCTTGTCGCATGAACATCGGACAGCTCTTTCGGTAAAATCACTCTACTACGGCGATGTGAATCGCAGGTGACAAAATGGCAAAGAAGCTCCGTGAGCCAATGACGGATCTGTCATACCATTGTCATCAGGGGGCCGTTTAAAGCGTCTTGACGCCACAAGTCGTCTCTCACAGTGCGCTGCCTAAATGAGCAGGGCACACTCAAATAAGCGTGCTGTTATCGCCGCGCATAACGAGCGCATCCGCCTGCTCGCTCAGATAGGCACAACGGTTTGGGCGAGGCCCTCGGCCAACGCCACCCGGGCCGTGAAGCCGACCGCCGCGAAGGCCGAGACATCGGCCACCGAGCGCAGCACTTCGCCCTCGCGGGCGGGCGCGAACTCCGGCGCCACCCGCACACCCAGCTGCGCGCCGATGCCGTGGGCGAGATCGAGCACGCTCGTCTCCTCGCCACGCCCTAGATTGAACACGGCGCCACCGAGCCCAGGCAGAGCCGCGGCGGCCCAAAGCCCGGCCACAATATCGCCCACAAAGATGAAGTCGCGGGTCTGCATCCCGTCGCCGAAGACAGTAGGCTGGCGCCCCGCGCGCAGGGCGGCCACGAAGCGCGGCACCACAGCCGCGTAGGGCGAGGCGGGGTCCTGGCGCGGCCCGTAGACGTTGAAAAAGCGCAGGGCCACGGTCTCCACGCTATAGCGGCGTGCGTAAAGTTTGCCCGCCTCCTCGGCGGCAAGCTTGGAGGCCGCATAGGGGGAGAGCGGCGCCGGCAGCTCACTCTCCCGCGCCGGCAGGCGCACGCTGTCGCCATAGACGGCGCATGTCGAGGCAAGCACCACCCGCCGTACGCCGCAGCGTCGTGCCGCCTCCAACACGTTCAGCGTGCCGCCCAGGTTGATCGCGTAAGTAAGCTGGGGCTGCTCAACCGAGTGCGTGACCGAGACGAGGGCAGCCAGATGAAAGATCGTCTTCACGCCCTCGGCGGCGACGGCGAGGGCGTCGCCATCGCGCACGTCGCCCTCGATCAGGCGCACCGCAGCGCCCAAATGGGCGAGGCGGGCGGGCGTGCCGCTGCTGTAGTTGTCAAGCACACGCACGCGGCAGCCACGGGCCACGAGCCGCTCCACAAGATGCGATCCGATGAAGCCAGCGCCACCCGTCACCAGAGTCTGAATCCCTGCTGCCATAGGCTCTCGCTTTCAGGCCAGCACGGCGGCAAGCTGCGCGCAAACAAAATCCACCTGCTCCTCGCTCATCACGCCGGAGAAGGGCAGAGCCAGCGAGAGCTCGCCAAGCCGCTCGGTGACGGGAAAGTCGCCGGGCTCGAAGCCGAAGCGCTGGCGGTAGAAGGGCTGTAGATGGATGGGTGTGAAGTACGGCCGACTGGGCACACCGAGTTCAGCCAGGCCCACCATCACGCTGTCACGGCGGGCAGGCGCCTTGATCCGCACCACGTAGACAAACCAGCTCATGCGGGTGGTCTCGGGCACAATGCAGGGCCGCTCTACAAGCTCCAGGCGAGCGAGGCGCTCGTTGTACCAGCCCGCCACCTGGGCCCGCTTGGCCAGCAGCTCGTCGATGCGGCGCACCTGGGCCAGGCCGAGCGCGGCGCTCAGCTCATCGAGGCGGTAGTTGTAGCCGAGCCGGGTGTGGTTCAGCCAGGCATCGAAGACATCGCGGCCCTGATTGCGCAGCGAGCGAAACAGGTTCGCCCAATCCTCGCGCTCAGTGACGATCATGCCACCCTCGCCGGTGGTCATCTGCTTGTTAGGGTAGTACGCAAAAACAGCGGCATCGCCTAACCGCCCGGCGCGACGGCCCTTGTACTCGGCGCCGATCGCCTCGCAGGCATCCTCGATCACAGCGAGATCGTGGTGGCGGGCAACCTCTAGCAGCGGGTCCATGTCGGCAGGTTGGCCAAAAGCATGGACAGGCAACAGCGCCTTCAGGGTGCCGATGTCGCTGGGGGCCAGCTTGCGCGGCAGCCAGCGACGGGCCGCCTCGCCACCCCTACGCAGATCGTGGGCCGCCTCGGCCACCAGGGCCGAGTCCAGGTTGCCTGTACGCTCGTCCACATCCACAAAGAGTGGGATGGCTCGCTCGTAGAGCACACTGTTGGACGAGGCGATAAAAGAGAAGGGCGAGGTAATCACGATGTCGCCGTCGCGCGCGTTCGCTGCGATCACGCAAAGATGCAGGCCGCTCGTGCCGGAGTTGACACCCACACCGTGAGCGGCGCCAGCATAGGCCGCCGTCGCCTGCTCGAAGGCGACGATCTGCGGGCCAATGCTGAGCACCGGCGTGCGAAGCACAGCGTTCACCGCCGCAATCTCGGCGTCGGTGATATCGGGGGAGGCCATGACAATCTTCATACGCTGCTTCGCTCCCAGGGGGTAAGGCTCAGGCTGAGACTGGCTCGCCAGAGTGATTGGAGAGAGTGATCGACTGCTTGATCTGCTGAACCATCGGGTGCTCGGGGAGTGGCACGAGTCGCCCTCCAGTGACCGCCCAGACGGTCTGAGTAAGCACGACAACATCGTGCAGCAGCGACTGATGATCCACATGCTGCATGGCCAGGCGCACTTTGCACGGCACGACAACCTCAATGTAAAACTTGTCTGGGTCGACAACGTCGGCGAGCAGCTGCTCCTCGTCGCGGAGGTGCAAGGTGGCGACACTGGTGATTCCAGGCCGAACCTCCAGGATCCGGCGCAGCTCGGGGGTGTAGGTATCCACGATCTCTGGCACATCTGGGCGCGGCCCAACCATGCTCATGTCGCCGCGCAGCACGTTCCAGAGCTGGGGCAGCTCATCAAACTTGGTGCGCCGCAAGAGCTTACCGACCGGCGTGATCCGCCGATCTTTGCCGGTGGTTACCGACGACCCCAGCCGATCAGCGTTCACCACCATCGAGCGGAACTTGTAAATTCGAAAAGGTCGGCCGTGGTGGCCGACGCGCACCTGCGCGTACAGAGCTGGGCCGGGCGAGCTCAGCTTGATGATCACGGCCACTGCCAGCATCAGCGGCCCCATCAGGAGCAGCCCCGTCCCCGAGGCGACGATATCGAAGAGCCGTTTCACCATCAGGGCACCTCCTGAGTTAGCGTGGGGCGAGTTTGTCGCCGTGGATCGATGCGCTGCACGCCCGCGCCGGGCCAGGGCTCGCCTTGCCGCTGAATGGGCGCCCGGCCGCGCAGCAGGGCGAATGCGCCGCGCAGCACACCCACGCCGTAGGCAAGGTGGTAGGCGAAAAAGAGCAGCGGCAGCACGGGAAGCATCCACGGGCCGTAGCGCCACGACTGCTGCCACGCTGCGGCTGCGGCAAGCATGAAGTAGGGCAAGAGCACAAGCGCGAGCAGCATGCGCCCTGGCCGTCCGAGAGCAGCCAGCCCGCTGGCCCCGCCCAATCCCAGCACAAAGGCGGCGGGCACTGCGTGGCGTGGCGCGAACGAGTAGGGCGCCAGGTACCACATCCAGGGGTTCCACTGCCCGGTGAAGACAGCCTGGCGCAGCAGGCCCCGCAGCGTGTTCTGGTTGAAGTAGCGCACCTGGATTGCCGGGTCGCACCAGATCGTGCCGCCAGCCGCCAGCAGCCGCCGGTTCAGCTCATAATCCTGGTTGCGCACCAGCCGCTCGTCGTAGCGACCGACCCGCTCGAAGGTCGCCCGGCGAAAGCAGCCGTAGGGCACCGTGTCTGCCGCCCCTTCCTGGGCGCCAACACGAAAGCCCGCGTTGCCCACCCCAAAGCGATGGGTGGTAAGGGCCTGCACCATCCGCCCCTGGGGGGTGCTGTCGCGGCTCAGGGTGATCACCACGCCGCCTACATTGTCGGCGCCGGTGCGCTCGCTCACCTCGAAGCAACGGCGCATGTAGTCGGGCGGATACTCCGCGTGCATATCCAGGCGTAAGATCAGCCTACCCCGCGCGGCGCCGATGCCAAGATTCATCGCCACCGGCACGATGCGCGCCGGGTTGTCGAGCAGACGAATCTGCGGATGCGCGGCCTGCCAGCGGCTAAGAACGGCCCGCGTACCGTCGGTCGAGCCGCCATCTACCACAATCACCTCGCACCCGCCGGGCACCGGCTCGAACGCCAGGACGCTCGACAGGCAGCGCTCGACAAACGTCAGCTCGTTGCGGCACGGGATGATGATCGAGACAGTGGGCCCGCCGTTATACATGCTCTTTTCCACTGGATTACCCAACATGCGCCTCGCGAACAACGTGGCGCAGCTTGCCGGCCCGCGTACGTGGCAACGTCTCGACCTGCTCCCAGCGCACCTGCATCTCACGGCCAAGATATCTGTGGGCTGTTGCCACTACCTCATCCATCGAGGCAGGCTCGAAATCGGCGTCGGGCACCACCCGAATAACAATCCGATCCAGCGCCTGCTGCACGATCTGGCTCTCGCGGATGCCGACGCCTGGCTTTGTAAGGTGGCTCAGCCGCCCGATCCAGCGCCCGTCGGGGGTGAGCACTTGGTCATCCAGGCGCCCCACTACCTCGTCCCACGCAGGGCTGTGCCAGCCACAGCTACAGGGGCCAGTGGCGAGCCTGGCAAGGTCGCCTGTGCGATACCTGATGAATGGCGTTACCGTCGCCGTCAGATCAGTGACCAGCACATTGCCGACCGCGCCGGGGGCAACAGGCTCGCCCGCATCATCGAGCACCTCGACAAGCACAGCGCGAGTAAGCAGGTGATAGCGCCGGGCCGCGCACTGCATCGCCACCTGCCCCGTCTCGCCTAGGCCATACGTTTGGAAGACCGGACAGTCGAAGGCGCGCTCGATCGTCGCCTGCTGCTCAAGGTTGATTCCCTCGCTGTCGGTAACAATGGCCCGTAGCCGGGGCGGCCGCTCGCCCCGCTCCAGCAGGTAGGTCGCCAACAGATGCCAGGCCGTCGCGTAGCCGGTGCCATAGCTAACGCCAAACTTGCGGAGCGCCTGGAGGTAGGCCGGGGCTGTGCGCGGGGCAAGATGGTAGGCCGAGCACTGGAGTTGCCGGTAATAGTCGATGTAGATCCAGAAGGGCGGATCACGCTGCTCGAAGGGGGCCACAGAGACGCCCGAGATACGCACCCGTGGCTCGCCGAAGTGGCAGCCGAGCGACGCCAGCAGCGCGTCGGCCACTGCCTGGTGTGCACGCGTCGTCGTCCGGTCGTGGTAGTAGCGCAAGGGCGTACCAGTAGAGCCGCTCGTGGCCACGCGCCAGAGCGCGCTCACCGGCACGCCCTCGGCCACCAAGGCAAGCGGGTCGTGGCGGATGGGATCTTTCGTGAGCACAGGGAGCAGACGGAACTGGGCGAGGTTCTGGAGCGGCAGATCGGGAAGACTGTGCCGGTAGTGAGGCACATCACGGCGTGCCGCCGCGACCACCTGACGCAGCCGATCAAGCTGATAGGCCGCCTGCTCATCGGGCGAGGTCTGGGCGTACCAGAGCGGATTGTAGCGTGCGAGCTCGGCGTTATAATCGCCATAGCGGCGCAGCCGGTCACGGCGCCACGCCTCACCATTCGCGAGCAGCCGTCGCACCAGGGGAGGCGCGGCCAGGTAGAACTGCTGCTGCTGAGGCAGCCGCTTACGCAGGTTGGAAAGCATGGCGCAACACCTCAAAGCCTACCGGCTCGACGCCAGCGCGGCGTAGCCGATCGACCAGACTGCGGTCACTAAAGACCCGATACTCACGCAGCCGCGACTCGGTCATGCTCCCGAACAGCGCGGGCTCGACTCTGGTTGCGGGGTGTACCGTCAGCTCAACTGTCCCACGTAACCGCTCACGGAGCGCCCGCACCAGAAGCTCGTCGATCATGGCGGGGCCCTGGGCGAAACCTGGCAGGGTGAGAATCCCGGCGGGCATCAGCGTGCCGCCGCGCTCGGCCTCGGCAGCCCAACGCGCAACAAGGCGCCCCTTGAGCCAGTACAACGGGTGCGTGGCCTCGAAGCGTGCCGCCGAGCCCATGTAGGGCAGTGTCACGCGACGGTGGCTGCGCATGGCGGGGATGCCCAGGCTGCGCCCAAGGGCGACAAAGGGCTGGAACAGACCGGGGAACACATGGATGCCCTCGTGGGTATTCCAGTAGTCCGGCGCGCCGACAAGGGCGCAAAACTGCTCATATTGCGCCGTCAGCTCCGCCTGGATCTCCGCCCAGCGTAGCTGCCGCAGCAGCGCACGCCTGCGTAGCTCACCAAAGGGCAGAAACTGTCCGTCCGGGCCAACTAGGCGCGCCACCTGTGCGGCGGGCAGCAGCGGTCGCCCCTGCGTGAGGGTCCAGTGCAGTCCGATCGAGGCATGGGGAAAGCGCGCACGCAGCGTACCCGCCGGCGCCAGAGCTGGCATGTTTGGCATCACACAGCTGCTGCGCATGGCTCCTGCGGCCAGACAGGCATCGATCGCCTCGTTCACCGAGGCGCACATCCCGTAGTCATCGGCGGTGATAATTAGCTGCATCGTTAGCTCAGTAGATCGGCGTAGAGCTGCAACAGCGTGCGCGACTCGCGCTCCCAGTTGTAGGCAACCTCGGCGCGGCGCCGACCCTCGGCGCCCATACGTTGGCACAACGCCGGATCGCCGAGCAAGCGCATGATCGCATCGGCATAGGCGTGTGCCTCGGCGGGGTCAACCATCACGGCGCAGGCCCCGTCGCCAACAAAGGGGCGGCTGGGTGGCAGATCGCTCAGCACGACGGGCATGCGCAGGGCCATAAACTCAAAGAGCTTCTGGGGGATGTTGTGCTGAAACTTCGGCAGGCTCGGCAGGGGGATAATCCCAAGCCGGGCCTTGAGCACCTCGGTCGCCACCTGCTCGTGCGGCACCGAGCCGCTGAACACAAAGCGCTCCTGGGCGCCCCGCCGCGCCCGCTCGGACTCGAACCACGCCCGCTCGGCCATGCTGCCAAGAAAGCGCCAGCGCACCTGCTGCCCGCGCCCAAGCAGTGCTGCGTCGATGGCAAAGCAGATCTCCAGGTGGTAGCGTGGGATACTGCCGTGGTACGTCAGGTCGTACGGGCGCTCGCGCTCATCGAGGCCAGGGTCAGGAAAGTGAGCGAGCTGAGGAAAGTTATGGAGCAGCTCAACCCTGCGGGCTGCGGGGCGCAGCAGATCGCCTGTGCCGATGTCGGCCACCACGACGGCGTCGAGGTTGCGCGCCGCGTGATGCAGCATGGTGCGAACACCCAACGCCAGCGGCCGACGCGCCGCCTGGGGCAGGCCACGTCGCTGAAGTGCGTAGCCCTCGAAGTCTTCCATGCAGTCGAAGATCACGGGGCGCCTGGTGACGCGCCGTAAGCGCAGCGCCCAGGGGATAAACTCCGGCGCGTAAAAGTGAAACAGGTCGGCGCCGGAGCGCAAGGCAAGCTGATAGGCCCGCAGGCAGCGCCGCAGGCGATCCCCAAGCCGCCATGCAAGGCTCACCTGACCACGCTCGCCAAGCGAGGTGAAGCCGATGCGTGGGTCGAGCCGATCTGTGGCCGCCGGATGCGCGAGGTAGGTTACCGCGTAGCCGGCCTCAGCCAGGCTCACGCACATACGGCTGTGAATCCGCCCATGTCCGGCCCAGTGGCCCGGCGCAAGGTGACAGACGCGGGCCAGGGCCCTGCGCCGCCGCACGTCATCGCCACGCGCGGACACCACACGCTCGTCTGATGGCGTGTTAAGCGCCATTGAGCCTGCTCCTTGCAGCTGCGGGGAGATAGGGGTAGATCCACTTGTACGCCAAGTCGCGGGCGTGGCGCAGCGGCCCGTTATACAGCGCGCCGTAGAGCGCCCGCTCCAGGGGCGAGAAGGCCCACTGCTGAATAGCGCGGCGCTCGGCGGCCACAGCGGCCAGTTGCCGCTCGCTTGCGCCACCACCCTGGTAGATCGCTGTCACCGCTGGGATGCGGGCCAGCCGTGTATCTTGCCTGGCAACGAGGCGCATCAGGAAGGCGTAATCCGCCAGAAGCGGGTAGCGCTCATCCAGGCCACCTGCTGCCAGGTAGGCCTCGCGCCGCACAAACCAAGCCTGGTGGCAGATCATCTTGCGGTAAAGATAGAAGCGCGCCAGGCGTTCCGGGTAGCTAAGCGTGCGCCCCTCGGCCGCCGAGACGTGCCCGGAATGAACAAGGGAGTGATCGGCGAAGGAGCGGATGTCGCCATAGAGCATCGTTGGCTCGCCGTGGCGCCGAATCGTCGCTGCGGCCAGCGTCAGAGTCTCAGGGTCGGCAAAACGGTCGCCCGCGTTCATGAAGACCAGATAGCGACCACGGCACAGTGGCAGGGTCTGGTTCATCGCGTTGTAGACGCCGCCGTCGGGGCCACTGACAACGCGAACACCCAGGGCTTGCAGGCGCTCGACTGTGTCGTCCTTCGAGCCGCCATCTTTCACCAGGTACTCGTAGTCGGCGTAGCGCTGTGCAAGCACGCTGCGGGCGGTCAGCTCGGCGTCGTCGGCGCAGTTAAGCGCCACCGTTACGATGCTGAAGAGCGGTGTGGGCGTGTCAGGGGTGCTCATGGGCGGCTCTCCTGGGCGGTCGCTGGGCCACTGCGTAGAAAGGCGACGCCGAACTCTGTCTCTAGGATTTTGCGATACCCAACAAGCACGTCGCTCCGGGCGTCGTCGTAGAATCGGCCACTGGAGCTCATGGCCGCAGTGCCTGTGCTAGGTGCGGCTGCGTCGGCGTGACGCTCGATATACTCCTGCTGCAAAAGGATCAGGTCGGGCTCAAAGTCGGCGAGATCGGCGTAGCTTGCCGCTCCCCACTTCATACGCACATCGCGCGCCCCGTCGGGCGGAACATATACATACGGGTCGCGGAAGATCGTCAGACTATCGGCGGGCGGCAAACCGCCCCCCTGGTACGCGGCAAGCGTCTGGTAAAACGCCAATGAACCACTCTCGGCCTCCTTGTTCAGAAAGTAGCGGTACATGCCTGCGTTGGTGCTCATGTAAAAAGGAAGATTAGCCAGATATAGGGCTACAAGCGAGCCAGCCAGCGCAAAGGCGCCCCAGCGCCGCTCGCGGGCGAAGCCCCGAAAATTCCAGATCGCCGGGTTGAGCAGGCAGGAGAAGAGCGGCAGCAGGATGGGAATAAAGTAGTACGACTTCTTGAACGTCACCACGGAAATACAGTAAACACTAAATGGCAGCGCCCAGGTCAAAATAAGCGTGCTCAACAGAGCTTTGGGGCCGCCCCGCACAATCCCATAGATGCAAGCGCCTAACCCCGCCAGGTAGATCCACCAATACCCAAAGCCCCAGCGCAGCTGCTCCTCGTACCAGGCAAGGAGCCCGCGGGAGCTGCCCCTCTGGCTCTCACCCGTCGCCTGTAGCACCATCGTGTCAATGATCTGCCGAGATGTGCGAGGAATCAGCAGCAGCGGGTTCGAGACGATAATCGTCAGGACCAAGACGCCAACAAAGAGTGCCCCATGGCGGAACAGCTGCGCCCACCCTAGCCGCTTGGCGCGCAAGCCGAGCAGCAGGTAGACGGCAATTGTTGGCCCGAAGAACAGCCCAATCACTTTTACGCCCGTTGCGAGCCCACAGAACACGGCGGCGCCGAGAAACCAGCGCCCGAAGCGCAAGTCGTCGCGGTACAGGCAGCCGATCGTCAAGACCACCAGCAGCGTCAGCAGACCGTCGGGATGCCACCAGCTGTTGTTGAAGACAACCGCCGGGGTGACGCCAAAAAATAGGAAGAAGAACAGCGCCCGCCCGACGTTCTGCAGCCCGTCCCACATCGCAATCATCAGCACAACCGCTGCGGCAACCGTAACCAGGCTCATAAAGCGCAAGGTTAGCATATAGGCTTGGGACAACTCTGCGGGGCTGGCGAACCCCGAAACAATCCAGAGCGGAGAAGTAAAGATTGCAGAGGCAAGGTAAAAAGGGTAGCCGTAGAAATAGTGCCTGTAGACCACAAAGTCTACGACATTCATTAAGAATGATGATTTAGGCGTAAGCATGCGCGAGATAACACCAAACTGGACGTACTCGTCGAGCTGGAAGGCCGCAAGCATATTCTTATCGTGGGCGCCGGTGCTGTTGGGCGCCACAAAAACCAGGCTATAAAGTATCGCAAGGGCCAGCAGCGGCAGGAACGCAGGCCGACGCACCAGCTCGGTAAGGGCTGCACGGATGTTGCGAAGCAGGCGATTCATGGCACTCCCAGGAAATTGACACAATACAACCAGGGGGTATGCTGCGCAGGCATACCCAGAACCTAAAGGCGGCGGCGGATTGTCTACGGGCCTACCCCGAGCCGGGTCTCGCGATGGGTGGCGTTGGCCGCAATGGGAAGATCAAGCTTCGTCGGCGCTCGACCTCGGCGGCCAGGGCAAGCGAGAGCGAGGCACGGCTGAGCGACCAGAGCAGCGCGGCCGCCCAATAGAGGTACCAGAGGCTCAGCACACCGCCCGAGGCCTGCGCATGAATCAGACCGAACAGCACAACGCCGGTAAGGCCCATGCGCCAGATCTGCTGCGCTGGTTCTGTCTCTGTGGCGCCCACGCCAAACGAGCGCCGCATCAGAAAGACCAGGAAGCCAATCAGAAAGATCATGCCCACAAAGCCCTGATCGACTAAAGCGCCGATAAAGATATTGTGAGCCCAGATCGAGTACAGGTAGCCGTGGCCCCATACTGGCGATTGTAGAAAATAGCCGAAGGCGATCTCCCAAAGGTTGCCGCGCGAGCCGACAATATCGAACGCATCGCGCAGACTCTGCTCATTGTCGCGAATAATGAGATGCGGGGCTGTCTGAAAGATATAGAGTCCGACGAGTGCCAGTGGCACAACCACAAAGAGCACTGACACACGTGTCCCACGTCCCTGGCGCAAGCCCCAGACAAGCAGCAGCCCGAGGACTACAGCGAGCGCGCCAAGGGACTGTCGCGAGCCGGCCTGGAACAGAAAGTAGCCTGCGGCGGCCGCGAGCAGCAGCAGCGCCAAGCGTATAAAGAGATTGCGCGTTTGCAGAAAGATCACCACGGAGAAGATGACCGTCAGAGCCATTCCGTAGGCAAAGTAGTGATAGTTAATTAGGCCGAAGTGAGCGATCCCAAGCCCCTCAAGCATTGGATCCGCCAGCAAGTCTCCCACCGTGATATTCATTATTTGCAATGTCAGCCAGCCGCCAAGCACAGCCGTGACCCCATATGCCGTAGCAAAGCCACTGATTCGCCTTGGGTCGTCGCCAAAAATAATAAAGAACGGCATTGGAAAGATAATGTAGAGAATTAGCGGAACCACCAGGCGATCCATGTAGCCCTCAGAACGAAAGAGCAGGATCAGCAGCGCGGTCCAGAACCACCAGAAGCCCATCCAAAGCATCACCCAGCGATCATGGGCAGGCACCGGGGCAATCACGCGCCGCCGCGCCATGTAGATGACCGCACCAAGCAGCGTTGCCGCAATCAGCAGATAGAAGGCCGCGAAGCCCCCGATCACGGCCGGCCTGGTCCAGGCGGGCAGCGCCAGAAAGACACCAAGTGACCACTCTGGCCGGCCTGTGGCGACGACAATCGTGCAAAGCAGCACGAGGGCCGCGATCAGCGGTGCATTCAGGGCGATCTCATCTGGAATATTTATACGACCGTACACGCCGTGGCCTCACTGCTAGGGGTGCCAAGAGCGCCAAACCAGTCAAGATAGTCGGCAGCATGCTGCTCCAGGCTGCGCACAGCATGAGAATGGGCAAGCGCGCCCTGGCGCAACATCGCTCGCACCTGGGGCTGCTCCACCAGCCGCACAAGTGCAGCAGATAAAGCAGCCCAGTCGCCGACTGGCACCAGGATGCCCGTCTCGCCGACGCGGATCTGCTCCGGCACCCCGCCGACAGCGGCTGCCAGCACAGGCGTGCCGCAAGCGAGCGCCTCCAGCACGACGCAGGGAAAGTTATCGGCATTCGCAGCGTGCAGTAGTAGATCTGCCGCCTGGTAGTAGCGCGCAACCTGGCGCGGGTCGGCAAGGTAGCCAGTGTAGCGCACAGCCCCACCGGCGGCGCCTGCATCGCCACCGATCCCAATGCAGCAGAGCTCCCGCCCGTTAGAGCAGGCCGCAATAGCTCGCAGCACGGTTGTAATATCTTTGTAGGCATTGCTCGTCTTGACGCTCATCGCGACGAACACGGCGATGAAAGCGTCCGGGGGCAAGCCAAGCTCGGCGCGCGCCTGCGCCCTGTCGCCCGGCTGGAAAATCGTCCGATCAATCCCATAGGGGATCACTCGCTTCGTGGTGGCCTGTACCATGGAAGCCTCCACCAGACCCATGAGCCATTGGCTTGGCGTAGCCACAGCCAGGCGACTCTGGGCATAAATGGCGGCTTTCCGCGCCCAGTTTTCGGCGGTAGCGTCGCGGGCAATTGCTGGCGGTCGCCGTAAATCTGGGCAGTTTCCACAGCCCGTTCGCCAGCGCTCACAGCTGATCGGGTAGGCGCAGTGCCCGGTCATGGCCCAGGCGTCGTGCAGGGTCCAGATCACCGGTACCTGCGCGCTGACTTCAGCCAGCGCACGCAGATCAAAGAAGTCGCCGTGGAGGTTATGGGCGTGTACCAGATCGGGGCGCCACTCGCCGCTGGCGATGGCATGGGAGGCCGGGTAGTTAAAATCTTCGACACCACGGGCAGCATCGATCAGGCGCTGTGGCAAGGCCAGGCGGCGCAACAGATCCTGCAAACGACCCTGCCCGCGAAAACGCGGCCAGGCGGCGACAGAGCGCTCGGCACCGGCACATAGATCGCCCCAGGGCGCTATGTTGGTGTAGGGATTAAGCGCGACCACACCTGTTTCATCGGTCCGGCGATCACGCACCAGCAGGCGCGCGTCGTGGCCGAGCGCTTTGTACGTTCGATGCAGGTCCAGGGCAACCTTCTCGGCGCCGCCGGCCCGATCATACGTGCTGATCTGCAAGATCTTCATAGCTTGGCAAGCTTCTTTTGCATGGTGGGCACAGGCTACAGCTTGGGCTCGGGCTGGCGCGCGAGCTTTAGCTGCCATGCGCGCGGCAGAGCCCAGCGTAGCCCAGGTGGAACCAGCGAGCGGAGAATTGGGACGCCAAGCCTGTGGGCAACGTGCCGAGCATTCTGGTAGCGCGTCCGCAGCGCCTCCAGGCAGCGAAGCGCGCCAACAGCCAGCTTATAGGCGGGCATTGCCAGCAGTTGCTCGATATCATCGGTGGCACGTATGGACAGGCGCCACTCGCCGCTGGCGAGCTCCTGACGCAGCATCTCGATGGCGGGCGGATGGCTCCCCGTAAAAGCTCGCAACCAGTTGAAGGTGCCGTAGTGGGTATAGATCCGCAGAGCCCGCCGCCAGGTCAAAGGCTGCATAAAGCTTTCGAACTTGCTGCGCTGATCCACTTGCCCAAGGCTGGCATAGTAGACCCCCTTAGGCAGCACCTGTGATGGAAAGACGTTCGTGTAGTGATACATCAGCACGCCAGGCAGCACACGGCTGGCACTTAGCTTACGCAAGCTGGTTATATCGCGCCCAGAGCCGTCGTGAACCGTCGGCGGGCGGTGGCTTACATAGCGCGATCCCGCGCTCCAGCGGAACAGGCGCCGGTAGGCGCCCCACAGCTCGCCCTGGAACGCACGGCTCTGGTACAAGCCGCCCTCAACCAGATAGCCAAAGCCCCCCCAGAAATGATACGCATTGAAGGTCAGACAGGTGAGCTCTGGCGAGCGAGCGAGCAAAGCGCAGACCCGCTGCATGGCGGCGGGGTGGTAGAACTCATCAACATCAACCTGCCAGAGCCACTCGCCTGTAGCACGCCGAGCATACGCCTGGCTCTGCTGATCTTTCTCGCCAGGCCAAAAGCCGTTCGGGTGCCCGTCGTCCTCTGCCGTCACCAGTAACAACTTGCCCTCAGGGTCTTCCTCGGCCTGAAAACAGCGCACAACTGCCAGGGTATCATCAAGCGAATGGCCGTGCGGCGTGGCAATGTGGCTCGCATTAGGGCCAGCACCCTCAACGACGATGATCTGATGGGCAAAGGGATAGAGCGCCCGCAGATTTTGGCGTAGGAACGGCTCACCATTGAGCACAATCAGGCCGAAGGTGATCTTCGGCAGCACAGGCAGCTGATCTTGCATGGCCATCATCTGCTAGAGCTCCCACCCCAGGTTACGCTGAAGCCGAATACGCAGGCCCGTGGGCCGATACCACATGACCCAGAGGGCGTTAAGCAGGCGGCGGCGGCGGCTGATCCGCGCGTTGCCATAGCGATCAATCAGCCGCGCCCCCTCGGCTGCCGCCACGTCCAGAATGGTCGAGCTTTTCGCATTCTCGTGCTGTCGAAAGTTCGCTAGGGGAGGGCCGGGGATGCGCCGGGCTGAGCCAAGAGCGGTAAGTCGCAGGAAGAGATCGCGGTCCATGCAAAAGCGCAGGCTACGATCCACGCCACCGGCCTTACGGTAGGTGTCACGGCGCCAGAAGCACCCCTGCTGCGGCCAGACGTGCAATCCCAAATTAGCTGTAAGAAAGCGGTTCGGACGAATCGCGTAGATCCGCCCCATCACGCGGCTGGCGGCATCGGTTAGGTAGACATCGCCGCTGCCGAAAACCACTCCTGGCCGCTGAGCGAAGAAGCTACCGACGCGCCCCAAAGCTCCAGGCCGCAGCGTATCATCAGAGTTGAGCCAGCCCAAGATCGCACCGTTGGAGCGGTCGAAGCCATCGGCGATCGCCGCCGATTGGCCTTCGTCGCGCTCGGAGCGACTGAACGCCAGCCAGGGCGCATACGCCGCAATAATCGCGGCGCTTACATCGGTGCTGCCACCGTCGAGCACCAGGTACTCCAGGGCCGGGTAGCCCTGGAGCAGCACCGAGCGCAGGGTCTCCTCAAGAAACGCTGCCTGGTTGTAGGAGGGTGTCACGATGCTGACGGTCGGCCAGGGTTGCCCATTGGGAAGCGTCAGCGCCAGCGGAGGCGAAGCCTCCGTCCACGGCCAGCCAGTACGACCAGGCGGAGGTGGAGGCAACTGCTCGAGGCCAGGGCTGCGACGCTGCGGCAATTTGGTGCGATTTGGCGGTGTCATTGGCGTCTTTCAGGCCTGTGCGCTGCGACTACTCGGAGATAATCGCCACTGACGATGACATATGCCAACGCAACCGATCGTCCCATGTAGATGGAGCGATGATGGCCTTGTATGCGGGCTGACCATCGGCACCCTGTACCAGAATTAGCCGCTCCACCGTGCCCTCGATTTGCAAGCTCGGCAGGGCAACGAAGTTCAGTAGCGCCTTGCCACCCTCGCGGATGCGGACCACATCGAGCTCGCTCAGCTCCCTGGTTTCGATGCGCCAGGTGTCATAATCGGCGATCTGGATGAAGGCACCCTCGGCCGAGTCGCCAACGCGCATCCGCATCAGTGCCACTACGCCGTTTATCGGGGCACGCAGCGAGGACATGTCAAGCTCGAGCTGAATTTGCTTCAGGCTAACCTCGGCTGTGCTAATCGCCAGCTCGGCCCGTGCAATGTCAACCTCGGAGATAGAGCTCTGAACCATCGCTAGGGCGGCCTCAGCCTCGCTGATACGAGACTGGGCAGTAGCGATACTCGCCTCGCGATTCTCGCCGGTAAGGCGCTCCAGGGTTGCGCTGTCACGGGCGATATTAGCCCTGGTTCCAGAGAGCTGGCTCGGATCAGGGCCAGCGAGCAGGGCATCGAGACGGGCTTGCGCATCGCGCACATTCGCCTCGGCAACCTTAATGCCGCTGGCCTCCACCTTCACGGACTCTTCATATGCAAGCCGCGCCTGCTCGATCTCAATCTCGGTGTTCTCCACAGCGCGCATCGCCATCGCCTCGGCGTCGAGCTGCCCCTGGTCGAGGGTGGCACTCTCACCTGCGCTGCCGCGGTTGTTCCAGTAAACCCTGGAGTACTCCGCCTGATGATCGCGCAGGTCGTTGGCCAGCTGCGCTACCTGTAGCTCGAGGGTTGACTTGTTGGCCGAGAGCTCATCGCGGACTTTCTGAAGATTCGCCCTGGCCTGATCGAGCTCGGCCTGGCGAATTTCCAGGTCGGTCGTCTTTGGTCCGCCCGCGATCTCTGTCAGACTCTGCGAGCTAGAGCTCACTCGCTCCTGGGCGGCCATAACATCGTTCGCATTGATAGTCGCAAGCACCTCGCGTAGCTCGGAGCGCGAGCGCGCGGTACGGGCCTCGTTGAGGCGCAGCTCGGCAGGCGACGGACCGGCGCGCAGCTCCTTGATCGCCAAGCGGGACTGCTCCAGGGCAATCTGGGCGCGCTCAAACTCCAGCTGGATTTGGCGTGTGTCAAGGCTGGCGAGTGCGTCTCCAACGCGCACCTGCTGGCCCTCGGTCACCAGCACATCGGTAACAATGCCTGCAAACGGGAAGTGCACAGCGACGCTGGTGCTCGGCACAACCGTGCCCTCGGCGACGACAAGCACCCCACTGCCCGCACTCGTCGCAGGCACGGCGGCCACTGGCTCGGTGGTTGGCACAACCACCGTTGGCTGCTCAGTTATAGCGGGCTGGCTACAGCCTGTCGCCAGCCCAAGGGCTAGTGATAGCACGAGCGCCCTGAGAAGATCGGTTCGCTTTAGCATAATGTTCCCTGTAACTGCCGATCGCACTACTCCACCACCTTCCGCTGCTCGCTATACTCATGGGCACTGATCGCGGCGCCCGGCAGGCTCAGCTTAGGGGCCTGCGGGATCTGCACGGCGCTAACGGCGTGCTGTCGTCGGCCGCCGCCGCCTGGGCCGCTCGGGAGGCGCACCTCACCATATGGCCGCGCAGCCCGATTGAGCACAATGCCGAGCAGGGGTGTCTGCATGCGCGTCAGATGCGCATAGGCGCTCTTGAGGGTAGCGACACGAGTTTGCCCGGCTCTGACAACAAGCACTGCGGCATCTACGGCCTGGACCAGCATCGAGGCATCGACGAGCCCAAGCAGCTGAGGGCTGTCGATCACAATCAGATCGGCCTGCGAGTGCAGCTGCGCGAGCACCTCGCTAAAGCGCTGCCCACCGAGGTGTCGTGCCGGGTTGACCACAGGCGACCCGTGTGTAAGCACACGCAGGTTTTCAAGCTCTGTCGGTACGAGATATTCCACGGCGTCAACCTCGCTCGATTGAGCAAGGAGATCGGAGAGGCCGCGGCCATTGTTCAGCTTGAGCAGGGTATGTAGGCTGGGCTGACGAAGATTGCCATCGATCAGAATAACCCGCGCACTTGTTTGAGCAACAGCGACGGCAATATTGGCGGCAGTCGTGCTTTTGCCATCGCCGGTGGCGGCGCTCACCACAACCAGACTACGGATAGGTTGCTCTACGGCAGCTATATCGAGGTGAGCACGGAGCATACGAAAGGCTTCGGCCACTGCTGTTGTGGGCCGGGTGAGGGTGACCACGCGACTCTGGGGGGTCAGACCGCCAATCCGACCGATGGAGACGAGGGGCGTCAGGCCGATTGCCTGCTCAAGCTGCTCCGACGAGCGAATACGGTCGTCGAAGTGCTCCCAAATAATGCCGAAGGCCACTGCCAACATCAGACCAACCACAAGGGCCAAAATCCCGTTGCGGGGGGCATCGGAGGGGACAAGCGAGCCTGTGCGGGCCGGCTCAACAGCGTGCAGGCTGGAGAGGATGGCTGCATATGGGTTGTCGAGCAGCGAGGACTCCTGCTCGTTGAAGACGCGCACAACTTCATTGGCGATCAGGGCGGCCCGCTCCGGATCGGTGTCGCGCACGGTCAAATCGATCAGCTCGGTGTTGCGCAGAAACTCAACGGTGATGCGTCCAGCGAGCGCGCCAGGGTCGGTTGCGAGGCCCAGCTTCTCAACCACGCCCTCCATCACAGAGCGCTTGGTGAGCAACAGCGAGTAGGTGACAGCGCGCCGCTCGCTTGTGACGAGATCCTGGAAGTTCTGATCTTGCCTGTCGCTCAGGCGTCCCGCATTCACAAGGATGGTAAGCTTTGACTCGTACATTGGCCGGCTCTGCGCGCTGACAAGATAGCTAGCAGCGGCGAGGCCGAGGCCAAGCAGTGCGATCAACCAGAGCCAGCGCCGAACAAAGAGAAGATACTGGCGGAATTCCATATCGAGTTACTCCGGTAGACGCAGCCCTGGCGAAGCCAGCCGCAACGAAATAATAGTAGACTCATAGGGACTGATGCAAAGCTGATGCCCTGAGCGTATGAGCTTACGGTAAAAGAAAGATGTCAGCGATGCAAGAACGTGATGAATATTTGTTCAGGTGCCCAGATGTTCAGGGGCCACAGGGGCAAGGAGTGGCTCCCAAAAGGCGCGGTCGTTTGTGGGCCAGCCATGGCAGCCAAATGGTAGCCGTCCGAGGCGATGATAGGCGTAGCGCGGCGCTTGCTCAAATGCAAAGCGCAGCGCCAGCTCCGGCGGGGCGATGCGCAGATCTGCATAGTAATGCCGGGCCTCGTCGGCCCAGAAGTGGTCCTCGTTCAGCGCATAGCTGGTCGTAAACTGGCGTACACTATTGAAGGCGCGAACACGCTTGAGGGCGAGACGCGGCGCGTTCAGGAGCCGGACAAAAAGGTTGCGTCCACCGTAGCGTTCTTGCCAGCGGCGCCGGTATTCCGCCGGGTCGATCATATAGACAGATGAGCTGAGCACTTGGAGAAAACTATCCACGCGACGGAGCGAGAACCCACCATTGCCGACGCCCGCAAAGCCCTCGGCAGGGCTTTCTGATGAGCGGAGCCACGGCGCGCCGATGAAATCGTAGCCGGCGGCGCACCACTGCTCCAGCTCGTCGGCGAAGACGAACGCATCCAGATGATGCACCAGGATAAATTGGTAGTCACGGAAGCGCTGGTAGAGCGGACGCGACATCATCAGCTGAGAATGGGCCATCCCGCTGCCAAAGAAGCGCTGTGGGAAGCGAACAAGGCTGTAGCCGGGAACGGCCAGCTTGAGGCCCTTTGGAGCCAGCAGATATTTATCGTAGCGACCGAGAACACGGGTGATCTGCTCGAGCGAACGATGTTCATCTGCCGTAAACGTGGCCCTGTTGGTTAACGGTACGACGACAGCTACAAGCTTTTTGGGGCTCCTCAATGCCACAACTGCTCCTTTCCAGCAGAACTACGACGGGTACTATAGCATCGATATGTGTAAGGAGCGTGACTATTTTGTCATCAATTTTTTAAACGAAGCTGTGGGCGCGTGAAGATTTTGTAATTGCGTTGATCGCGTAGATTGCATAAGCTAGGGACAGCACGAACAGCAGCAATGTACGATCTCATGTTCAGGTGGGCGCTTTGCCAGGCGCCGTCCTACGCCACTGAGCTGCCCCGTGCCTTTGTGCTTACCAGGATCAGCAAGAGCTCGCTGCCCTAGCCGGGTGCAGCTCTGGAATGAGGCTTCCATGGCGTCCCTTAAAGTGGAGGCCGCCGCCGACCACAGCTTCAACCAGCAGCCCGAGGCCGAGCAGGTAACCGTGCTCCGCCCACCGCGCGGCTGGGCCAGGATCGATTTTGCGGAGCTCTGGCGCTTCCGCGAGCTGCTATTCTTCCTGGTCTGGCGCGATCTAAAGGTTCGTTACAGGCAGACGGCCATCGGCGCGGCTTGGGCGATTATCCAGCCCGTGATGACGATGATAATCTTCAGCATCTTCTTTGGCAACCTGGCCAACGTTCCTTCCGACGGCATCCCCTACCCCATCTTCGCCTACGTCGCGCTCTTGCCCTGGCAGCTCTTCGCATCATCGCTTGCCCAGGCGGCCAGCAGCGTGGTGAATAGCGCTGGCCTGATGCGCAAAGTCTATTTCCCCCGCCTGATCGTGCCGATCTCCAGCGTGATGGCGGGTGCTGTCGATTTCTGCATCGCCTTCACAGTGCTTATTGCCCTCATGCTGTTCTACCAAATCGCTCCAACACCCGGCGTGCTGCTGCTGCCCCTCTTTATCCTGCTCGCCTTGATCACCGCCCTTGGGGCTGGTCTGTGGCTATCGGCCTTGAATGTCCAATACCGCGACATCCGGTATGTCGTGCCCTTTCTCACACAGTTCTGGCTCTTCGCCACCCCGGTCATCTACCCAAGCAGCCTGATCAGTGAGCCGTGGCGAATGCTCTACAGCCTGAACCCGATGGTTGGAGTCGTGGAAGGCTTTCGCTGGGCGCTGCTCGGCACCGAGCCTCCAGGCACGATGATCGCCGTCTCGGCGACGGTAGCCGTGGTGGTGCTGGTGCTCGGGGCGCTCTATTTCCGTCGCGTCGAGGAGTACTTCGCCGACATCGTCTAGCCAGGCCAGGGAGCCAACGAACACCATGAGCGACACTGTTATTAGCGTTGAGGGTATTGGGAAACATTACCGTATTGGCCAGCTGCAGCAGGAGCGCTATTCCACGTTCAGCGAGCAGCTTGGCCAGCTTGTCAGATCCCCCCTGCGCCGACTGCGTCGCAGCACGGCCGCCGAAGCAACGGCCAATTCAATCTGGGCGCTTCAGAATGTCTCGTTCGAGATCAAGCGGGGCGAGGTAGTAGCGCTGATCGGCAACAACGGTGCGGGGAAGAGCACCATGCTCAAGATTCTCTCGCGCATCACCGCTCCTAGCACAGGCAGCGTCACCTTGAAGGGCCGGGTCGGCTCATTGCTAGAGGTAGGCACTGGCTTCCACCCGGAGCTTACCGGGCGCGAGAACATCTTTCTCAACGGCTCGCTGCTTGGCATGTCGCGCCACGAGATCGCGCGCAAGTTCGATGAGATCGTGGCCTTCGCCGAGGTGGAGCAGTTTATCGACACGCCGGTGAAGTTTTACTCCAGCGGCATGTATGTTCGGCTGGCCTTCGCTGTCTCGGCGCATCTCGAGCCCGAGATCCTGATTGTGGATGAGGTGCTGGCCGTCGGCGACGCCCGCTTCCAGAAGAAGTGCATCGGAAAGATGGGCGATGTGGCGCGGGAGGGGCGCACGGTGATTTTTGTGAGCCACAACATGGCAACGATCGCTAACCTCTGTACCCGTGCGATCTTGCTACGTAACGGCACCAAGGTTGACGAGGGCCTCACAGACGCGATCATCACACGCTACCTTGCGAGCATTGCCGACGCCCCGAGCGGTAGCCTCAGTGGCCGCACCGACCGCAAGGGCCGGGGCGAGATTCGCGTGACTGACATTCAGTATCTCGACAGTCACGGCAGCCCAACCCAGTACCCTATCTGTGGCGAGCCCCTGACGGTACGGGTCTGCTACGAGAGCCAGAGTCCGCGCCTCTTCGCAAACTGTGTCGTCACCCTCTCGGTGAACAAGGACGAGCGGCCCTACTTTCTGCTTTCGACCGACCTTCCTGACACGCGCCAATTGGATCTGGAGGACAGCGGCGCGATCGAGTTCCATCTGCCCGAGTTACCGCTCACGGAGGGGAGCTACTATCTCATCTTCTGGCTGATGTCGAACGGCGAGGTGCAGGATTTTGTCGACCACGCCATGGAGCTCCAGGTAGTGGATGGCGACTATTTCGGCACCGGCAAGAGCAGCCCTAGCGGATGGGCCGGCAAGATTGTGCTCGTGCGGCATAGCTGGGAGCAACACCCTACGGCAGTAATCGTTCGCTAGGCAGCTGCCGCTATGCTGCTATGGCGGCTATCCCGACGCGCTCACGTCGGGTAGCAGGATCAGTCTCTCGGGGGGAAGGCTATCGTGGCTCCATCACTTCGAAAGGGTTAGGACTTACGCGGTTGGCCCCACCTGCGTATCGTGTTCCAGTCCATCAGGAAAGCCCGCCCCGCGCACCTTTTCGTGATCGCCGATGGCCCGTGCGCCGACCGCCCCGATGAGGCTCCGCGCTGTGCGGCCACGCGGGCCATCACAGAAAAGACCGACTGGACATGCATCGTTCATCGCAACTTCGCGCAGGCCAACCTGGGCTGTACAGAGCACATGGTCTCGGGGCTGAATTGGGTTTTCGAGCAGGTCGAAGATTGCATCATCCTCTGAAGATGACTGTGTGCCACATCCTTCCCTCTACCGCTTCTGCGCAGAACTTCTCGATCACTATCAAGACGACGAGCAGGTGATGATGATCAGCGAGTCGAGGCTTACGCTGAGCAGACGGCGAGCAGCCTACAGCTACTCGTTCGGCTACTTCGGGGCGATCTGGGGCAGGGCTACATGTCGCCACGCCTGGCACCACTATGCTCTGACCCTAGCCCACTGGCCGGAGTTGCGAGAGACTGCCTGGCTCGATGATATCCTCTGCAACGCAGAGGCGGTACGCCAGTGGCGTGGGCACTTCGACCACTACCACCGGGTAAAACAGAGGGCAGGCACCTGGGACACGCAGTGGCAGTACAGCTTCTGGGTCCAGGGCGGGCTCGCAGCCATTCCAGCGGTAAATCTGATCAGCAATGTGGGCCTTCGTGCAGACGCGACCCACACCACAGGTAGTCACGCCTTCGCAGCTCTGCCGATCAAGGCCCTGCGCTTTCCCCTTGCCTCCCCGCCGCAGATCGAGCGCGACGAGGCCCTTGACGCTGCACTGATCGCGACGAAGCTCGCACCACCAGCGCCAGCCACGGGCCTGGCATTGTTGCGCCGGGACGCGCTGCCGCGACGGCTGGACAGGAAGCTGCTCCCACCAGAGCTTCGCCGACGTCTCGTGCAGCTCTGGCGAAGCGTACGGCAGGGCAAGGTGATTAGTATCCCGGCATGTTTTAAGGCCACAGAGATGAGCGACCACTTACTATTCTTTGCTTGAGAAGGCGACTCGCTAGGGCAAGGCCCCGTTAGCATCCGGGGCCGACGTATGAGGATCTTCATGGATACATCGATCGCACTACTGATCTTCAACCGCCCCGATACAACCGCGCGCGTGTTCGCCGCCATCGCTGCCGCCGCGCCGCGTCGGCTGTTTGTGATCGCCGACGGCCCGCGCCCCGATCACCCGACCGACCAGGAGCGCTGCGCTGCCACACGCGCCGTCACCGAGCAGATCAGCTGGGACTGCGAGGTCGTCCGGATCTACGCAGAGACGGATCTGGGCTGCGGAGTTTGCCCAGCCACCGGGCTGAACACGGTGTTTGAGCACGTTGAGGCGTGCATTATCCTCGAGGACGACTTCGTACCACACCCGTCGTTCTTTCCTTTTTGCACGGAGCTTTTGGCGCGCTACCGCGACGACGAGCGGGTGGCAATGGTGAGCGGCAATAATTTTCTGCTCGGCAGATACGCGATCACTGCAAGCTACTGCTTCAATTACTACGCCGGCATGTGGGGCTGGGCCACCTGGCGCCGCGCCTGGCGCCATCACCAGATGACCCTGGAGAGCTGGCCGCAGCTACGCGACGAAGGGCGGCTGCGCGAGATTCTGCTCGCTCCTGGGATGGTCGCCTACTGGTCGCACATCTTCGACGGCATCCACGCCCAGGCTGGCGCCCGCGACGTCTGGGACGCGCAGTGGTACGCCGCGATGTGGCAGCGCCGCAGCCTGGCGATTACTCCACGGGTAAACCTGGTAAGCAACATCGGCTTTCGGGCGGACGCCACCCACACCACTGGCGAGGGTCGCCTGGGCCATCTCCCAGCCCTGGAGCTTGGCGCCCCGCTCACCCATCCACGCACCCTTGTGCGCGACCGGACCGCAGATCGGATCGCTATGCGCAACGCTTTGCCGCACCTCTTCGGGCTGGAGCCCCAGGAGCGGCTCGCCCGCAGCCTGCCGACCTCAGTTCGCACGGGCCTGCTCTGGTTCTATCAGCAGCTTCGCCTGCGTTCCTCCTTTGGTCTAAAGCGGCCGGGCCGCCGCGACGTGGAGCGCCACATATGACGCTTGTGCGGATTATCAAAACCTGGCGCTCGCCCGACCTGCTGCGCCAGACGCCCGGCGGCAGCGGGATCTGGGATGGCATTACGTTTACTCTCGACCCGGTGGCGGCGTGCGACTATGCGGTTGTGTTTCAGAAGGTGCCAGAGCCGATCACCCTCCGCTGCGCGCCCGACAGAGTCTGGGCCGTGATGGAGGAACCGCCAAACGAGGCGTTTCGGGCGGAGCACCGGGGAGGCAGCGGGGTGAGCCGCGTCTACAGCAATGATCCGCGTCTGCGCCGACGTGGCGGGCGCTACATTGTCACCCACCCCACGGTGCCGTGGCATGTTGGGCGCAGCTACGACGAGTTGTTGCACCTAGCGCCCCCCACGAAAGAGCGGAGCCTCTCGTGGATCACGAGCAACCTGGCAGTGTTCAAGGGCCATCGTGATCGGCTGGCGTTCCTCGAGCGGATCAAGGGCAAGCTTGCATTCGACCTTTATGGGCGCGGCTTCCGCTTTGTCGAGGACAAGTGGGACGGGCTTGCGCCGTACAGGTATGCCATCGCCGTGGAAAACCACAGCAATCCGTACTACTGGTCGGAGAAGCTATTCGACTGCTTTCTGGCCTGGACGATGCCGATCTACTACGGCTGCACAGAGATCACGCGCTACTTTCCCGCCGAGGCGATGGTGCAGATCGACATCAACGACCCCGATGCTGTCGAGCGCATTCGCGAGGCCGTAGCGAGCGACCGCTGGCGGCGCAACCGCGACGCGATCGCCCATGCGCGGGAGTTGGTCTTGAACAGCTACCAGTTCTTTCCGTTCTTCGCCCGCGCGATCAAGGCCCACGAGATCAGACAACAGCAGGCGCCTGTACCACGAACAGTAACCATCACCAACGCTCCGCGTCCAATCGACGCCCTCGAAGATCGGCTGCGCTATGTCGTTGGCCACCACGTAACCGGCCCGCTCCGGACGGCGCTTTCCGCACTGCGCCAGCGAGTGGAAGCTCGCAGCAGCCAGCCTTGAGGGAGCACTTGTGCCAATGAGCATTGAGCTTTCGGTCATTGTCTGCACCTACAACCGCTCGGCCCTTGTGGCCCAGGTGATCGAGAGCCTTGCGGCGCTGCGCGCCGACCGTGCGCGCTTCGAGGTGCTTGTGGTGGACAACAACTCATCTGACGACACACGTATGGTCACAGAGCGCTACGCGGCGCAGCTGCCAAACGTGCGCTACGTTCTGGAGCAGCGACAGGGCCTCTCTCACGCCCGCAACGCAGGGCTGCAAGCGGCCTACGGGAGCTATGTCGCCTACATCGACGACGACTGCAAGCTGCCCGAGGGCTGGCTAGAGCGTCTAACCGCAGTGATCGGGGCACACGCGCCCGCTGTTTGCGGCGGGCCAGCCCTGGCCTTTTACGATGGGCTGCGGCCAACGTGGTTCCGCGACGCCTATGGCTCATACGATCTTGGCGGCACGGCGCGGCCCCTGCTACGCCAGTATCTGTACGGGATGAACATGACCTTCGAGCGGGCGACGCTTCAGGCCCTTGGTGGGTTCAACCCGGCCTATGGGATGGCGGGCAGCGCCATTGGGTACGGCGAGGAGATCGAGGTACAGCGCAAGCTACGGGCCTGGCGAGCAGACGCCACGATCTACTACGATCCCGAGCTGTATGTCTATCATCTGGTGCGCCCGGAGAAGATGACGGTGCGCTGGATTCTCCGCCAGCGCTTTGCCAACGGCGAGTTCGCGTACAGGGTGCTGGTGGGCGAGGACACCGCGACGGCGGGCTACGGGCAGCTTGCGCGGCGAGCCTTGCTGGCGGCTGGCGGCCTGCTGTGCGATCTGAGCGTAGGGCTGTCCCTGCGCGACCGACAGCAGTACCCATGCACCCAGAACTACCTTTATGAGCAGGCCTTGCGCCATGTGGAGCGCCTGGGCAGTCTGTTTGAGCAGTTTCGCCAGGTGAGCCGCAGGCGCGTGCGGCCAGCAGCTCAGGGCCGGCGTATGAGCAGGGAGGAGCGCGCCATGGATTGGCTGGACCGTGCCCGACGCCACCTTGCCCGCAGGCTTCTCCAAGAGCCGACGGCGCGGCTCGACGCCGCCGCAATAGGCGCGCAGATCGCTTGGAGCGGGGTCAATCTGCCGGGCGCACCTCGCCGCATTCGGCGCGAGGCGATTGGGGTTTTGCGCACGCTGAAGGGCCAACAGAGACCTGCGGCGCAAGCCACCCACCCGGAAGAAGTGCGCCGCACGAACAAGCTGCCGATTATCTTTATACATCGGGGCAACAGCGACTACCTGCGCTATAGTCTTGGGCAGGCGCGCCGCTCAAACCCCGACACGCCGATCTACCTTCTGGGTAATGAGAGCAATGATCGCTACGCAGAAGTGACCCATTTGCCCTACAGGCAGTTCTACGAGCGGGCCGCCGAGCTCGACCAAACCTTTAGCCACTTCAGCACCAACGGGCTCGATTACGAACGCTTCAACTTCCAGCGCTGGCTGATTCTCGACGAGTTTCTCCAGGCTTACGGCTATGGGCAGTGTCTCTACCTGGACTCGGACGTTCTGCTCTTCACAGACGTGACGCTGGATCGGCTGCGCTTCGTCGATTACGAGCTTGCCATTGCCCACGACACAGGCAGCGTCTGCTTTGTCAACCGACGCGAGACGCTCCACGAGCTGGGCGACTTTATCCTGAAGATCTACAGGCGCGATGATCGCTACCACTATGAGCGCATGGTTGCCCATTATGTCACCCGACGCAACAGCCGATTGCCCGGTGGCGCCTGCGACATGATGGCCCTGGCTTACTTTCGCGAGGCAGACTACGGCCGTGTAGGCGACGTGGCCGCACTGGGTGATGGCTCGGTCTACGATCAGGCCGTGGGCGCGCCTCAGGGCTTCGTGATGCGCGACGGGGTAAAGCAGCTAGACTGGGAGGCGGGTGTGCCATATGGCACGCTGGCGAGCAGCGGGCGGCGCATTCGCTTCAACGCGCTCCATTTCCAGGGTCTCGTGGGGAAGGCTCTGATCGCGCAGGCGTATAAGCAAGCCGACGCCGCCTATGGCCCGCTCGCTGCCGAACATGTCGCCCCCAACCAAAGTAGTACCCCATGATTGAGACACCAGTCGTGTTTGTCGTTTTCCGACGACCTGAGCACACCCGGAAGGTATTTGCTGAGATCGCCCGCGCGCAGCCGCGCCACCTGTTCGTGGTCGTCGACGGCCCGCGCCCCGGCCACCCCGACGACGCCGAGCGCTGCGCCGAGGTGCGCCGCATCGTCGCGCAGGTAGACTGGGACTGCCAGGTTGAGCGGATCTATGCCGAGCAGAACATGGGCTGCGGCTACAGAGTCTCCAGCGGGATCTCGCAGGTGTTTGAGCGGGTTGAGCAGGCGATCATCCTTGAGGACGACACGGTGCCGCAGCCGGACTTTTTCCGCTTCTGCGAGGAGCTGCTGGCACGCTACCGCGACGACGAGCGGGTAATGATGATCAGCGGCACAAACCCGATTGGGCCGCAGCCGAGGCTGCGCGCCAGCTACTCGTTTGCGCTGCCCACCGTCTGCTGGGGGTGGGCCACCTGGCGCCGGGCCTGGAGCCGCCACTACGACCTGCCGCTGGCAACCTGGCCGGCCCTGCGCGAGGCGGGCCTGCTGGAGCAGCTGTTCGAGGAGCGGCGCGCGGTGCGCTACTGGCGCGAGCGCTTCGACCGCATGCATCGCGACTACGGCCAGCCTCAGCTGACAACCTGGGACTACCAGTGGTTCTACTCAATCTGGGCGCAGCATGGACTCTGCGCCTTCCCCGACGTGAACCTCGTGGCAAACATCGGCTATGGCGCCGACGCAACCCACACCACCACCGAGGACCCCTCGAAAGTTCACTTCAGCACTGGCGCTCTAACCTGGCCCTTACGCCATCCGCCTTACATGCTCTGGGATCGTGCGGCGGATCGCCTAAGGATGGCGCAGGTGCTCCATCAGCCGCCCCTGGCATGGCGTGCGCTGATGCAGATTTATGGGCTTGTGCCGCAGCAGCAGCGCGCCCGCATCTCCACGGCACGCGCCCGACTCCTCGGGCAGCAGCGCCGGGGAAGCTCGGAGGCGTAGCGATGCTAGGGGTACCAGGTGCGGTAGCGCAGCGAGCCGCGCAGGCGACCCCAGCGCTCCGCCGCGAAGTAGATCCACTGGGAGCGGCGCTGGGTGTCGGAGGAGAAGAGGCAGGAGAGGTTGCGGACGAGCCAGCGGAGGCGCAGGAGCGTTACGTCGAACGACGAGCGGGGCATGCCGTGGGGCGCGAAGCGCGCATAGAACCTGGCGTGGATCTCGGCGTAGGTGACGATCTGGCGCCAGAAGCCCTGCATTGTCTCGCGGTATCGATAATGCATCACGGCGTTTGGCGCGTCGTGAAGCGAGAAACCGTTGAGCTGGAGGCGCCAGGAGAAGTCGATGTCGCCGCCGATCGGGAGACTCTCGTCGTAGCCGCCAACCTGCTCGAACGCCCGCCGTGCGATAGCAAGATTGGCCCCAATGGCGTACGGCAGGAACTCGAGCACAGGCTGCCGCGCATGGTTGAACGGCTTGGGCCGCTGGGGCGCGCCCTGATTCAGGGAATCAACCTCGATCGCGCCGGCGACCACAGCGTGGGTGGCAACTTCATCGGCGAGGGCGGCGAGCCAGGTTGGTGCTGCCACGTCGTCGGCGTCGCAGAACACAAACACATCGCCACGGGCCGCTGCGGCGCCCGTGTTGCAGGCGTAGCAGCGCCCCTGCCGACCGAGGGCCGGGACAAGCCGCAGTTTGTCCATCCGCTGACGGTAGCGCTCTACCAGAGCGGCTGTTCCATCGGTGGAGCCATTGTCAACGACGAGCAGCTCCCAGTCGCCCGAGTAGGTCTGGGCGGCTAATGCGTCGAGCTGCGCAGCGAGCGTCTGCACACAGTTGCGGGCTGGAATAATCACACTGATAACCGGCGCAGTGGGCAGGAGAGCGGTCAGCGCGCTCATTGCGATTTCTCCGGGGGCGCCGTGGGCCGGGGCGCCTGCCCTGCTGGGCTCACGGTCGTGTCCCACTCCAGCTTGGGGCGAACAGCCCCTTCCAGGTTGCCGCCCCAATCGCCACGAGCGGAGTCTCCGGTGAAGGGATCAACAACCTGAAAGGTTGTAGCGGTGGGGACGGCGAACTCCTCGCGGATCGGGCTAAAGACGCGCATCGCGGGGTGAATTGCGAACAGGCCCTCGGTGAGCAGATTGCCTGGAATGCGCGCCCGGCTAATGTAGCGACCCACAGGCCGCGGGCGCTGCCGCCATGTAGGATCAAGGTCGAGGGCAGTGAACACCTTGAGGCCCTCCTCGTTGACAAGGTGGAAGTGAGGGATGAGGACACTCTCGGCCATCAGCACCTCGTACTCAAGCTCCACGGCGAGGGCGTGGCGGCAATCCACCACATCGCTGACGACGCCGTCCTGGTCGATGACCCGAACAGCAAGGAGCCGCACAGCCTGCCCGCCTGGTGCCTGATCAAGTGCCCACTCGCGGGCCGCATTAGCGCCCTGGCCCGCGTTCAGATACTTGGCAGCCACCTGCCCGGCTGGCCCATCGGCCACCAGACGCCCTTCCTCGAGCATAACTGCGCGGGTGCAGAGCCTAGTTACCGCCGACATGCTATGGGAGACAAAGATCACGGTGCGACCGGCCATCGTGCCCTCCTGCATCAGGGCAAGGCACTTGCGCTGAAAGCGGATATCGCCAACAGCAAGCACCTCATCGACGATCAGGATCTCGGGCTCGAGGTGGGCGGCCACGGCGAAGGCCAGGCGCACATACATGCCGCTGGAGTAAAACTTTACCGGCGTGTCGATAAACTTCTCGACCTCGGCGAAGTCGATGATCGCGTCGAACTTGCGGGCGATCTCGGCGCGGCGCATGCCCAACAGCGCCCCGTTAAGGAACACATTCTCGCGCCCGGTGAGCTCGGGGTGAAAGCCGGTGCCTACCTCCAGCAGCGAGCCAACCCGACCGAAAATATCGGCGTGGCCCTGTGAGGGCTCGGTGATGCGGCTAAGAATTTTGAGCAGGGTGCTTTTGCCGGCGCCGTTGCGCCCGACGATGCCAACGCTCTCGCCCTCGGCGACCTCGAAGGAGAGATCGCGGATGGCCCAGATCGTCTCGCCGGGGGCGTGGGCCGTGCGGCGAGCCTGCTGCCTGGGCGCGCTGCGGCGGAATGGCGCACGCAGGGCAGTGCCAAGCATGTCGCGCAGCGAGGCGGTGGGATCCTGGCGCCGCACACCAAGGCGATATTCTTTGCCCAGGGCTGCTACGCGCAGCGCGATCTGGCTCATTAGTACTCCAACGAGAGCTGCATAAACCACTCCAAACTGCGCTCAGGCCTTGATAGGAGGGGCCAACAATGGGGTCTCGGGGCCAATCGGTTCATCCATATTCGTGATCCAGCGTTCCGTTCGTTCGCGGTGACTCGTTTCTGCCGCCGTATGCCGGCGGTGGTAGTAGGCGATCTGCTCCAACACGCCCTCAAGCGTGCGCGCTGGTAGGGGCAACAGGACGCTGAGCAGCAGGCAGACCTGCGACAGTGTCAGCATCGGAGTTTTTTAACCGGCGTTGCAGGCGCACCAGGAAGAAGTGCGCCAGCGTGACCAGGGTCATATGATGATGCCAACCCGGCCAACTCCGCACCTCGTCGTCGCCCATGCCCAATTCCTGCTTGGCGACCTCGAGGATCTGCTCGACCGGCCCGCGCAACCCCGTCACGGTGATGAGCCGGACTACGCTCAGCGTTGCCGGTGCGTTGGAGAGGAAGGCTTTCTGCTCACCACTTTCGGAGTCCAGGCGCAGCATGAGCCAGACCTCCGGGCCGGGCTGCCTGTCCCGTTGTGCCCGCGCCCGGCGTACGTGCGCCTCGGCGATGCGGGTCCTTTGGTCCCGTCCCCGACCAGCTGCCGGCTCCAACTCCTGCCCGCCAGGGTGCGGAACAGCGACTGGGGCGTCGTAGCGGTTCCCGCCTCGTCCAGCCAGAGCGGCGTCTCCAAGGGCACCTCAACCATGTACCACAACCCCAGGCCATCCACCGCATCCAGCAACCCCGTATCGCGGCCAAACGCTTCGTCGGCCAGCACCCAACGACAACGCAGGGTCTAGCTCGCCAGCACCGCCTGCACCATCGCCAGGGCCAGGGCCAGGGCCAGGGCCAGGGCCAGGGCCAGGGCCAGGGCCAGTTCGTTCTTGGTCTGGAAGGTCACGTCGGCAGGAATGCGGCACGTGGCGCGCCGCTCGGCAAAGGCTGGTTCAGCGAGCCACTCCTGGGGCAGATACAGCCGTCGGTCGAGCAGAGTGGCCCCGTGCGGGCTGGCGTAGGCCAGGAAGACCCCGGCCTGACAATTGGCGAACTGGGCAAGATCGCCACAGTACTGGCGCTTGACGCCCACCGAGTTGCGCCCTTTTTTGGGGAAGTCGCTGCCATCGACGATGAGCATGCCCTCGGCGTCGTCCAGATCCACGGCGACCTCCTGTCAGTGGCGGCGCAGGATGGCGGCATCGTCCCAGGTGCTGTCGGTATTGTACCATCCTGGTGGCGTTTCGCGCCGCCCTGTTCGGGTGTCTGACCCGCGCCGCCGCCGCCCTGTTTGACCTGGCCGATGCGCTGCTGACCGACCTCAGCGTCCAGAGTGTGGTGGAATTGTCGCAGAGTCCGGCCTTTCGGCGCCAGTGGCCCAGTGTGTACGCCGCGTTGCATGACGAGCGGGTGGATCGCACCGCGCTCCAGCAGGCCTTTGTCGCGCACATGCCGCCCGTGCCGCCCGGCCAGCGGCTCATGCTTGGGCTGGATACCAGCCCTATTCGGCGTCCGGACGCGCATACCTCCGCCAACCGCTCCATGGTCTATTGGCCCAATCTGCCCCACGATGCCACCCCCGTGGTAGCTGGCTGGAGCTTTTCGGCGCTCGTGGTGCTCCCGCAGCCCGTCAGCAGCTGGACGTATATGCGCGACCACCAGCGCGTCGCGACGACGGAGCATGCGGGCACCGTGGGCGCCGCCCAACTGCGCGCCGTGCTCCCTCTCCTGCCCCAACGGCCCCTCCTCCTGCTTGATCGGCACTATAGCCGGGCACCCTGGGTGCTGGCCACCGCCGACCTCGCCGTGGACCAGCTGAGCCGCGCCCGCCGCGACCACGTCTTGTATCGCCCAGCGCCGCCGCGTACGGGCCAGCGCGGGCGCCCGATGCGCGATGGCCCCCGCTTTCAAGGCAGCGCGCCCGCCACCCATGGCCCACCGGCCGCAACCTGGAGCGGCATGGACGCCCACAACCGCCCGCTCAGCCTGGCCTGCTGGCCAGACCTCCATATCCGGAAGGCGCGGGCGGTCGCGATCACGGTGGTGCGCGTGACCCGCGCGTCTGCCACGGACACCAAGCGTGACCCACGCGAGTCCTGGTTTTGGTGGCGGGGCGGGCCGCTGCCGCCGTTGGCCGAGGTCGCCACCTTCTCTCCCCATCGCTTCGGCCAAGAACATGGCTAGCGCACCGACAAACAACAGCTCCTCTGGGACGCACCGCATGTGCGGACGCCGGAGCAGATGCAGTGCTGGACGGATCTGGTCGCCATGGTGCGCAACCAACTGGTGCTGGCCTGCCCGCTGGTCCGTGCGGAGCGCCGCCCGTGGGAGGCATCCGCGCGCCCCGCGACCCCGCAACAAGTGTGCCGTGCGCTCGGCCGCAGTATCCCGCAGCTTGGCACGCCCGCACCGGCGCCCCAACCGCGTGAAAAAGCGCCTGGACGTGCCGTTGGGGCGTTGGTCAAGCGGGCGCTCCGCCACCCGGTGATCCGAAAGGGTGCCAAAACGAAGCAGGCGGCGAACAAAACCCCGTCGAAACAGGCGAACCAGCGCAAATAGTGTCGGCAAACGGGTCATCGGAGGAGATGCTTTCAGGATATAGTCAACGCACCCCTGCTCTGCCGTGCCCAAATAGTCTAAACGTCAATTGTAGTACTAGGCCCCCTTCTCACACCAGATCAGCGAAGGAGCGCTCGGTGCGGCGAAAGACAAACAGGCCGCTGACGAGCAGCGTCATGGCTACGATTACCGAGAGGAAGACCATAGCCGTGGGCGGTGTGGTGCCGAGCAGCGCCCAGCGAAAGCCGTCGACGACGCCAACCATCGGGTTCAGGCCATAGAGTATGCGCCAAGGCTCGGGCACGACCGTGCTAGGGTAGATCACGGGCGTCACGAACATCCAGACCTGCAACAGGAATGGCACCACGATTTGCACATCCCGATAGCGCACGCTGAGAGCTGCGAGCCAGAGGCCAACGCCGTTCACGGTGATCAGGGCGAGCAGAATCAGCAGCGGGGTAAGCAGGATGGCAAGGGTAGGGGCGATCTGAAAGTAGAGTAGCATGCCGGCCAGCACAAGGAAGGCGAAGCCCAGATCGACCAGTGGCCCAATCGAGGCGGCGATCGGCACCAGCACACGGGGAAAATAGACCTTGCGAATCAGGCCGGAGTTGTTGAGAATCCCGCCGGAGCTTAAGCTCACAGCGCGGGAGAAAAACTGCCAGGGGAGCAGACCGACGTAAACAAAAATCGGGTAGGGCAGCGCGCCCTCGGAGGGGACATTCGACAGCGTGTGGAAGAACAGGCTGAAGACTACCATCGTAACAAACGGCTGGATAATCGCCCAGAGCGCGCCCAGGACCGTCTGGCGGTAGCGGATGCGCACATCACGCCAGACCAGGAAGTACAGCAGCTCGCGGTACGCCCAGAGCTCGCGCAGGCGCAGCGGCGACCAGCCCCTGGTTGCCTCGATGCGGACCATGGGCCGCTGTGCCGAATCTTCGGGGATGGAGGCGGGCAGCGGCGCTTGTTTTGAGAGTGACTCCATAGCTCTTTCGCTAGCGCCCACTCGACAATACGGTAGCTTCCGCGCGGGGTGATAGCGCGCAGCTGTGCGTTCTGGGCTGGCCAACCAGGTTATGCCAGGGCAAGCGAGCCATACTGCTCGAACCAGGCGATTGTCTGACGTAACCCCGCCTCGAACGAGGTATGGGCCTCGAACCCGATCCGCTCCCTGGCGCGGGCGACATCAAGCTTGCGGCGTGGCTGGCCGTTGGGCTTGTCGGCGTCCCAAACGATCTGGCCCCCGAAGCCTGTGAGGCGCGCGATCAGCTCGGTGAGTTCCTTGATGCTGATCTCGTAGGCACTGCCCAGATTGACCGGGTCGCTGCTGTTGTAGCGCTCAGCGGCAAGCAAGATACCCTCGGCGGCGTCCTGCACGTAGAGAAACTCGCGGGTTGGCGAGCCATCGCCCCAGGCGCTGATAGTGTGGGCGCCGCTGTCGCGGGCCTCCACGCACTTGCGGATCAGGGCTGGGATGACATGCGAGCTATGCAGATCGAAGTTGTCGCGGGGGCCATACAGATTGACGGGCAGCAAGAAGATCGAGTTGAAGCCGTACTGCTCGCGGTAGCCCTGGCTTTGGACGAGCATCATCTTCTTGGCCATCCCGTAGGGGGCGTTGGTCTCCTCGGGGTAGCCGACCCAGAGGTCATCCTCTTTGAATGGGACAGGCGTGTACTTCGGGTACGCACAAACCGTGCCAAGCGCCACGAACTTCGCCACGCCGGCGCGCCAGCTTTCGTGGAGCAGCTGCACGCCCATCATCAGGTTGTCGTAGAAAAAATCGGCGGGGTGCTCGCGGTTGGCGCCGATCCCACCGACGCGGGCGGCGAGATGGAGCACGATGTCGGGCTTTGCGTCGGCCAGGAGCTGCAAGATCGCCATGCGGTCCACAAGATCATAGTCGCGGCTACGTGGGAGGATGATTGCAGCAGGCTCCAGGGCCTTCAGCTGCTCCACAACAAAGCCTCCGAGGAAGCCCGCTCCGCCTGTTACCAGCACGCGGCGGCCCTGCCAGAAGGCGGCGCGCTCGGGCCATGCTTGCTCAGTGGTCACTGTCTTACCTTTGCACTATAGAGTGAGCCCGCACTCCGGTATTTTACCCACAGATGACGTAGATTTCCAGCCCATTCACCGCCGCGCAATGACAACATTGTCAGAGAGGACGCCCGACGCCGAGCTCAGAGCAGCTCCACCTTGGCCCGCAGCGCCGGCGAGAGCGCCCGTGTAGCGTTGCGAGTATCCACCACGCCAGGGGCCAGCTGGACGATCCGCTCGTAGGAGAAGGCGCTGTGGTTGGTGACGATCACCGCGCAGTCGCAGTCGCTGAGTAGCGCGTCGCTGAGGGGCGTGGTCTCGAAGACGCGACCGTCGTGGGTCTCGAAGCGGGCGACGTGCGGGTCGCAGGTGATCACATTGGCGCCGTCGGCGACAAGCAGATCCATCACCTTGAAGGCGGGCGACTCGCGGTAGTCATCGACATCGGGCTTGTAGGCCACGCCCAACAGCAGCACCGTGGAGCCGTTGAGCGCCTTGCGCTGGCGGTTGAGCACGCGCACCACCAGATCGCGCACGTGGCGCGGCATCTGGGTGTTGATCTCACCGGCCAGCTCGATGAAGCGCGTGGTGAGATCGTAGGCGCGGGCCTTCCAGGTGAGGTAGAAGGGGTCGATCGGGATGCAGTGGCCGCCGAGGCCGGGGCCGGGGGTAAACTTCATAAAGCCGTAGGGCTTGGTGGCGGCGGCGTCGATCACCTCCCAGACATCGAGGCCCATGCGGTCGCAGAGCAGGGCCAGCTCGTTGACCAGGGCGATGTTCACGGCGCGAAAGATGTTCTCGAACAGCTTGGTGAGCTCGGCGGCGTCGGGCGAGGAGACGGGGACAACCTGGGTGGTGATCAGGCTGTAGAAGGCGCAGGCAAGCTGCGTGCAGGCGTCGGTGACGCCGCCCACCACCTTGGGCGTGTTCTCGACGCTAAAGCCTTTGCTGTTTGTCTGGCCGGGGTCGATGCGCTCGGGCGAGAAGGCGAGAAAGAACTGCTCGCCGAGGGCGAGGCCGCGCTGGAGCAGGATGGGGGCGACTACCTCGCGGGTGGTGCCGGGGTAGGTGGTGCTCTCCAGGATCACCAGCTGGCCGGGGCGCAGGCTAGCAGCTATCCTGGCGCTGGCCGCCTCGATGAAGCTCAGGTCGGGGTCGCGGGTCTGGTTCAAGGGCGTGGGCACGCAGATCACCAGGATCTCGCACTCGGCCATGCGGGCGGCGTCGCTGGTGGCCTCCAGGCGCCCGGCATCGCGCAGGGCGGCCACAATGGCGCTCGGCACATCGCCGATGTAGCTTTGCCCCTGATTAAGCTGGGCGACCTTCTGCGAGCTTAGCTCGAAGCCGAGCACGCGGAAGCCCTGCCCGGCCGCCCGCACGGCGAGCGGCAGGCCGACGTAGCCCATGCCGATTACCCCCACCGTTGCGCTGCGCTGCGCGATCTGCTGCTGTAGCTCTGCCTGCTTGCTCATTGCTCCCCTTCTTGGGCCGAAGCGTCGCGCTGCGCGGCTTCTGGCAGCCCAGCTGCGGTACCGGCGTATTGTACCGCAGCACCAGCGGGGCGGGTTTGCGCTAGGGATACGTCATGGTCGGCAGGCGGGCGCGTACACGCGCGCCGTGGGGGCGCGCTGCGCCGGGCGCCCGCCTGCGCGGGCGGGTCCGGACGCGTCGGCGCAGGCCGACGCGCGGCCGCAGGCCCGGCCGCTGCGGTTTCAACCGCCTGCTTGAGAGCTTCGGGTAATTATTCCGTACAAATAAGCTAACCGCCAGCTGTGGCATGATGTGTTTATCACGACCCATCAGGTCACAACAAAGGCGGTTAGGTATGC
>Ga0163144_10003327_pt1 | contig 36602 bp, 32 predicted proteins | sample OliLak19BULKMAT1_FD_123175 | JGI IMG/M metagenome (GOLD analysis project Ga0163144, IMG submission 123175) | Freshwater microbial mat bacterial communities from Lake Vanda, McMurdo Dry Valleys, Antarctica - Oligotrophic Lake LV.19.BULKMAT1 | ecosystem: Environmental > Aquatic > Freshwater >...
CGGCAAGGTGACCGCGGCGCACAAGGCGCGCCGACGACGGGTCGAATTTCTCGACTTCATGGAGACAACCGTAGCCGCCTGTCCGCGCAGGGAAATCCACGTCGTGCTCGACAATCTCAGCACCCACAGAGGTAACGAGGCCTGGCTGAAGCGTCATCCAGACGTGCACTTCCACTTTACGCCGACCAGCGCCTCATGGCTCAATCAGATCGAGAACTGGTTCTCGATCCTGCAAGGAAAATCCCTGGCGGGCGCCTCCTTCACATCCGTCGCACAACTCAAGGATCACATCGATGCCTTCATCGCTTCATACAATGAGGGCGCCGCTCCGTTCATCTGGACAAAGACCAAGGTCCGACAACGGAAGTTCAAAAACCGGCGTATCAGTCAATTGTGATTGCGGGTACCAGGGTCGGCGCGCGGCCTCACGGCCGCGTCCGGGGCGAACACGAAACCTGGGCGCCGCGCGCCTCCTGGCGGAACTCGATGCCCTCGAAGACGCCGGACGTGCGCCAGCCCTCGATGTAATTGAAGAAGGCCACTGCGCCCGCGGGATAGCCGACGAAGTAGCGCGCCTGCGGGCCGGGATCGCGGCCTTCGTTGTTGTAATAGCCCGGCGTGCAGTCCGGGGAACCGATCATCAGTCCCATTCCGGAAAGCAGCAGGTTCACCCATTCCTCTTCGGCCTTCTTGCTGACCTCGACTTCCTTTGCGCCCTTCGCCTCGGCATGGCTGACCACCAGGGAGATCGTGCGCGCAGCGTCGACAAGGTTGTGCGGATAATTGGAGATGAGGTTTGCCGCCTGCGTGGCTTGCACGAGGAAGGCGTTCGGGAAGTTATGGACGTGCATGCCGTGCTTCGTACGCATCCCGTCGGCCCAGTATTGCGAAAGCGTGACGCCGTCGCGGCCCTTGGGGTCGAAGCCGGTGCGCCGCTCCAGCGGCGTGCCCACTTCGAAGCCCGAGGCGTACACGATGCAGTCCACCTCGTACTCCACGCCGTTAACGACGACGCCTTTTTCGGTGATGCGCTCAACACCCTGACCATCGGTGTCAATCAGATGCGCCCCGGGCTCATTGAACGCCTGCAGGTACTGGTCGTGAAAGCAGGGCCGCTTGCACAGCTGCCGGTACCAGGCCTTCAGCTTCTCGGCCGTGCCAGCGTCGTCCACGACCGTCTCTGCGCGCAGGCGGATCTCTTCCATCTTCTCGTGGTCGGCGTCCTCATACGCAGCCAGCATGCCGGCCGGCGTCCGCTGTTCGGACGGCAGCTGCAGGATGCGGTTGCGGATGCGCTTTGCCAGATCCGTCCAGCCATCCTGCACGAGATCCTCGGGCGCCATCGCGAGGCCGGCCTGATTCTGAGTGAAGTTCTCCAACCAGCGCTGCTGCCAGCCCGGTGTCGCGATCGAGGAAAACCATTCCGGATTGATCAGCCGGTTGTCGCGCACATCAATCGAAGAGGGTGTGCGCTGGAAAACGTAGAGCGCCTTGGCGGCGCGCGCGAGATGCGGGACGACCTGCACGGCGGTGGCGCCGGTGCCGATGATCGCGACGCGCTTGTCCTTCAGTTTGTCGAGCGTCGCACCGTTCGGATCACCGCCGGTATAGGCGTAATCCCAGCGGCTGGTATGGAATGCATAGCCCTTGAAGTCCTTGATGCCGGGAATGCCCGGCAGCTTGGGCGTGTTCAGCGGCCCGGTGCCGAGGCCGATATATTTTGCGGTGAAGTTGTCGCCGCGGTTCGTGCAGATCACCCAGACGCTGCGGGCGTCATCCCAGGAAAGCTCCTCGATAACGGTATGGAAGAGGGCGTTCTCGTAGAGTCCGTAGTGCTCTCCGATGCGCCGGCACTGCTGCAGGATTTCCGGCGCGTGCGCATACTTCTCGCTCGGCATGTGGCCGGTCTCTTCGAGCAGCGGCATGTAGATCATCGATGCCGTATCGCACTGCGCGCCAGGATAGCGGTTCCAGTACCAGGTGCCGCCGAAGTCGCCGCCTTTCTCGATGATGCGGACGTCCGTGATCCCCGCTTCCTTTAGCCGGGCGCCGGTCACCAGGCCGGCAAAGCCGCCGCCGACGAAGGCAAAGGTGACGTGGTCGGTCTTGGGCGCGCGCGGCGTTACGGGGGTATAGGGATCTTCAAGATAGTGGTCGAACAGGCCGGCGATCCGGGTGTACTGGTCATTGCCATCGGAGCGCAGGCGCTTGTCGCGCTCAGCCCGGTACCGGTCGCGGATCGCGCCCTTGTCGATGGGCTTGCGCCGGGTCTGTGTCGCGTCGTCCGCCATCGTGGCCTTCTCCCGTTTGTCCTGCGCCGCATCCGGCGATCAACGCGAAACATAGCGGACCGGGCATGTTTTCCTAGCCGTGACCCAAGGGCGCCGGTCCGACAAAACTCAGCGTGGCCGGAGCCGGTCGTGGCCCCCGCCCTACTCCGCCGGAGGCAGCGTCCAGTTCGGACCCAGCAGGCCTTCCAGCACGCCGGGCAGCGGGACGTGGTATTGATCCTGAATCTTGTCGAGGAAACCGAAGACAAGGATGATCGCGACGAAGGGCGGCACGAACCAGCGCATCAGGAAACGCCAGACGTTCATCACCATGCCCTCGCCGAGTTCCGACGTCAGCATCTCGCGGCTGAGGACCCAGCCTGCAAAGATCGCGCAGAGCAGGCCGCCGAGGGGCAGTAGCAGGCCCTCGGTCATGAAGTCCATGAAGTCGAGATAGTCGAGCGAGAAAACATACGCCGCGCCGATCATGAACAACACGAAGCCGACACCCGTTGCCGCGCCGAACCGGGTCACGCCTTCGCGTTCCTCGAGCCAGGATACGCCGACTTCCATAAGCGAGATCGACGAGGTGAAGGCTGCAAACAGCGCCAGCGAGAAAAAGACCACGGCGAAAAGGGTGCCACCCGGGATGGCTTCGAAGGCGACCGGCATCGATACGAAGAAGAGGCTGGGGCCCGCAGCCGGATCAAGTCCGGCGGCGAAGACGATCGGGAAAATGGCGAAGCCCGCGATCAGCGCAACGAACGTATCGGACGCCGCGATGATGCCGGACGAACGCGGAATGCTGGTGTCCTTGGTCAGGTAGGCACCATAGGTGATCATCAGGCCGACACCGACGCCGATCGAGAAGAAGGCCTGGCCGAGCGCCGCCAGCAATGTCTTGAACCCTACATCCTCCCACTTCGGCTCAAAGATGAACGCGAAGGTGCGGGCCGTGTCGCCATTCATCACGGCAAAGCCGACCACCACCACGAGCATGATGAAGAACAGCGGCATCAGGATCGTCGCCGCCTGTTCGAGCCCGCCTTTGACCCCGCGCCCGACCACCACCACGTTGGCGGCGATGAACAGCGCAAGCAGCATCAGCATGTACCAGCGCGACTGCATTGGCATCTCGCCCTGGCCGATGGTGTTGAGGAAATTCTGGCCGGACTCCGCCGCCGTCGTGCCGCTCAGGTCCCCGCCGATGGCCTGGATGATATAGGCCAGCAGCCAGGACGAAATCACCATATAGAAAGTCAGGATGAAAAACGCCGTCAGCGCCCCGATCCACATCGCGATGCCCCAGTTCTGGCTGCGGTTCTCGGCCCGCGCCAGCGACTGCACACCCTCGATGGCCGACATGCCGGATTTCCGCCCCATGGCGTATTCGCCCATCATCAGGGGCAGCGCGACGAAGACGACGCAGCAGATATAGATGAGGATGAACGCCCCGCCGCCATTCTCGCCGGCGGTATAGGGAAAGCGCCAGAAATTGCCGAGGCCTACCGACGACCCGATGGCCGCCATGATGAAGGCGAACCGTGAACTCCAGTTCTCAGTCTTGCGGCCGATCTGTGCCATGAATCACGCTCCCCGAGGCAATGTTTCGCGGGACCCTACCCATCCAGCGGCAAAGATCAACGCGGATCGGCGGAGATGGCTAAAACAGACCCCGGGCCGACAGTTTCTCGTCCTGGTGAAGGTGCGCCGACAGGATGAGCCCGAAACAGGCCATCACGGTGATCAGCGCAGTGCCGCCATACGAGATCAGCGGCAGTGGCATGCCGAGCACGGGCAGCAGGCCCAGCACCATGGCGCTGTTGAAGATCGCAAAGAAGGCAATGGTTGAGGTCGCGCCGATCGTGGCGAGGCGCCCGAACCAGCTCTTGTTGCGCACGGCAACCCGGAATGACCAAGCAAACAGGAAGGCGAACACGGCCAGCAGGCCGACCGCACCAATGAAGCCGAACTCCTCGGCGATGATCGTCAGGATGAAGTCGGTGTGCTGCTCTGGCACGTATTCCTGCTGGGACTGGATACCCTGCAGGTACCCCCGGCCACTGAAACCGCCCGCGCCGATGGCAATCTTTGCCTGTTCGATCTGGTAGCTTTCGCCGAGCCCGTTGGTGGCCTCACCGGTGATGCCCGCGATCAGTGTGTCGACGCGTTCGCGCTGGTAGGGCTGCAGCACGAATGCATAGATGGCCGGAACCGACATCAGTCCGATTGCCATCGCCGCCGCGACCCAGCGCATCGCGATGCCCGCGAAGAAGATGATCATTGCGCCGGACGCGGCCAGCGCGAGGGCGGTCGAGAGGTTCGGCTGCTTGAACACCAGCGCTGCCGGAATCAGGATGATCAGCATGGCGCCGACATGCACCAGCAAGGGCGCGCTCTGGCCATTGGTCGGCATCGCCCGCTGATAATAGCTGGCGAGCGCCATCGTCACGGCGAGCTTTGCAGGTTCGGACGGCTGCAGCACGATCGGCCCGATCTTCAACCAGCGGGCCGCCCCGCCGCCCATCACGCCGAAGAAGTCGACCATGACCAGGAGCACGATCACGACCGCATAGGCGGGCCAGGCGAAGCGCGCCCAGATTCCGAGCGGCAGCACGGCCAGGCAGATCATCAGCACGAAGCCTATGCCAAGGCGCGAAAGCTGGTCGCGCCAGAGGCCGGCTTCGTCAGGCGAAGGGGTCTGCGCAACGGGATCCCAGCCGACCGAGAACAGCATGGCCACGCCGGTCAGCCCGACGCCAACAATCAGGAGGATGATGCTCCATGGCAGGCGGGCAATCTTGCCGAAGGGGCCGAAATTCGCGAAATGCAGGGCACGCGCCGTCGAGGTGCGCGCCTCGCCCCGGGTAAACCCGGTATAGCCGTCGCGGCTCATGCCGGGTCTCCTTCCGGCGTTCCGTCCGTACCCGGCGCAACCGCCGCGGCACGCTTGGCGTAAGCCGGCGTGCGGCCGCTATCCATCCGGATTGCGGCTGCAAGAATGTCCCGGCCCACAGGCGCCGCCGTACGCGATCCGCCCTCGCCGTGCTCGACGATGACCGACACCGCAAACCGTGGATTATCTGCGGGTGCATAGGCCACGAACAGCGCGTGGTCGCGCAATTCCCGCACGATGTCATCCCCGCCGCGAATACCTTTGGCGCGCTCTTCGGCAGAGATTCGGCGCACCTGCGCCGTGCCGGTCTTGCCCGCAAGACGGGGGCCGCCCAGTCCGAGGTCGCCTGACCGGTAGGCGGTGCCGCCCGGTTCCGATGTCACGCCATACATGCCGGCCTTCTGGATTTCCATGATTGCCGGGTCCAGCGGAGCATCCAGCATCTTGTCCTGATCCGATGGCGGACCAAAACCGATCAACTTCGGCTTGATCGGCGCGCCGGTCGCCGCGATCCGCGCTGTCATCAATGCCAGCTGCAAGGGCGTCGTGCCCAGCTGTCCCTGCCCGATGCCGAAGTTCAAGGTCTCGCCTTCAAACCAGGGCTCGCCCCGCGCCTTCAACTTCCAGTCGGGATCGGGCACGAGGCCGCTGCGCCCGCCGGTCATGCCCAGCACGAACGTCTCGCCGAAGCCGAACTTGTGGGAGACTTCCGCAATCTTGCGCACACCAGTACGCCGCGCGATCTCGTAGAAATAAACGTCGCACGACTGTTTGAGGGCAGTGTGCATGTTCATCGTGCCATGGCCGCCCTTTTTCCAGCAGTGCCATGTACGGTTGCCGAACCGGTAGGAGCCGCCGCAGCGCACGGTGTCGCTGGTCTTGACCACGCCCGCTTCAAGCGCGGCAGTCGCCACCACCATCTTGAAAGTCGAACCCGGAGGATAGACGCCGCCATGCGCGCGTGGATAAAGCGGCGACCTCGGATTGTCGCGCAGTTCAGCATAGTCCTTGCCAGATATTCCGTTCACGAACGAGTTCGGATCGAAAGCAGGGGTCGAGACCATGGCGAGCACGTCGCCGGAAGAGATATCCATCAGCACGGCTGCGCCGCTTTCGCCTTCGAACCGTTCGATCGCCACACGCTGCAGTTCGGCATCGATAGTGATGTAAAGGTCCTTGCCGGCGACAGGCGCGTTGGCTGGGTCCTGCTCAAGTTCCTGCATCGGGCGACCGTGCGCGTTGGTAACGACACGGCGGCGCCCCGGGCGGCCGCGCAGCCAGTCTTCGGCAAACCGCTCCATGCCCTGGCGCCCGACCCGGATGTCGGGGTGGCGGAACAGTTCTTCAAACGTCTTCAGGTCTTCGGGCGAGCGCCCTTCGGCAAGCCGCGTCAGGTCTTCGGAACTGGCCCGCGCCACATAGCCAAGCACGTGCGCAAAATCGCGGCCGCGCGGATAGGACCGCGTCGAGGCCATTTGCACATCGACGCCTTCCATCTCAACGGCGCGCACGCGTAGGCGGGCAAATTCCTCGTAGCTGAGTTCCTGCGCCACCGTGACCGGCACGAAACTGGCGCGGCGCATCCGGTTGGTCTGGATCTCCTCGAGTACGCGCTTGATGCGCGTTTCCGTAAGGTCGATGAACTTCGACAGCTGCAGCAGCGTGGCTTCCGGGTCCTCAAGGCGTTCGGGCACGACCGAGACGCGCCCCGCCTGCCGCTGGGACGCGAGCGGGCGGCCGAACCGGTCAAGGATCTGGCCGCGCTCCGGCGGCGCAAGAACGAGACGGATATGGTTTTCCGCGGCCAGTTTCTGATAATGCTCTGCCTCGAGGAACTGCAGCTGCGACAGACGGCCAACCAGCGCGGCAAACACCGCACCGCCAGCGCCCATTGCCAGCAACAAGCGGCGCTCGAAATCAGCCTCCGGACTGTTCTTGCGCGCCATCAGCTGCCTCCCGGAGATTCGCCGGGGCGCCGGCCGAGATCAAACATCCCGTTGCCGAAAGCGTAGACCAGGCCGGTCGTGATGAAACACGTCAACAGCGGCCAGGCGCGGACCAGATGGTCAATCGTGATACTGGCAAAACCCCAGACCAGCAGGAACGCGACGACCAGCAGCACCGCCGGGCCAACAACCGCGACCAGCGTGTCACGCATCCCGTCCGTCTGGTCGGCGATCCCGGCGCTGAGGCCGTAGACGAGAAGGTTGATCATGGCGAAACAGCCGAGCGGCGCGTTGGAGACGATGTCCTGCATCAGGCCGAAGGCCACCAGCAGCAGCATCGGGCGCAGCGACAGGCCGGCCCTGCCCCAGCCGATTGCGCCCCAGAGCGCCGCAAACGGCCAGGCAAGCGGAATCCCGAAAAAGGCCTTCGGTGTCATGCCGAGCACACCGACGATCGCGATGATGGCGGCGCCGAAGATCAGACGCGGGCTGGGGCCGGACTGGCTCCAGAGTGTGCGCCGCTTGCGGTTGCCGGATGCCATCGCCATGCCTCAGCGCGCCCCCTGCGCGGCGCTCGCCGCCGGGGCGGCAGGACCAGCCGCAGGCGCCCCGCCTTCCGGCACGACCGGCACTTCCGGCACTTCCGGCACTTCCAGCTCAGGCAGCGGCTCCACGATTTCAGGCGGCGCAATCATCCGTACATAGCCGCTGGCATGTTCGCGCATCGCCAGTTTGACCAGCCAGTCGGAGCCCTGCCGGGTTACCGTGCCGACGACGAGGCCGCGCGGGAACGCGCCGCCTTCCCCGGAGCTGAGCACACGCTCGCCTTCAATGAAATCAGCCGCTTCCGGCAGGTCCTTCAGAACACCCCGGTCGCGGTCCTTGCCCTGCATGATGGCCCGCACGCCGCTGACTTCGCCGAGTACAGGCAGCTGGCTCTGGTAATTGGAAACGAGGAGGATGCGGGACGACCGGTCGCCCAGCTGGATAACGCGGCCGACAAGGCCGCCTTCATTCAGCGCGACCGCGCCCGGCACGACGCCCTGGAGGCTGCCGGCATTGGCGAGCACGGTCTGCGCGAACGGGCCATCGATAACGGTCGTGATTCGCGCCGTGACGCCGCGCTCCGGCGGCTCGCCCATCAGGTTGAGGATGCTCTCGTAGGCTTCCATCCGCTCGGCCATCGAGATCGCCGCAGCCTTATAGCGCGCGAGGTCGCGCACTTCATTCTCGAGTTGCCTGATGCGCTGTTCGCGCTCGGCCTGCCCGCTGATCTGCGCCCAGAGGCTGGTATCTGCGGACGCGCCGATCCGGTCGCTGATTGTGGTGCGCGCAGGCACGAAGAAATTGCTGATCTGCGGCGCTGATTGCGCCACGATGAGCGCGAGCGCACCGAATATCAGGATGCCCAGCGTGACCCGCCGTGCGCCTGATTTCTGACCGGAACGGCCGGAACGTGCCATGCCTCAGGCTCCCTGCAATGCCCGTGGATTAAACTTCCGGACAGAGAACACTCTTCATCTTGGAGTAATTCTCGAGAACCTGTCCACATCCGTTGACCACGCATTTCAGCGGATCGTCGGCAATCATCACCGGCAGTTGTGCCTGGTTGCGGATCGCGGTGTCGAGATTGCGCAGAAGGGCGCCGCCGCCTGTCAGCACGATGCCCCGGTCGACGATGTCGGCCGCGAGTTCCGGCGGCATCGCTTCGAGCGCCAGCTTCACGGCGTCGATGATCTCGGTGACCGGCTCACGCAGGGCCTCGGCGATCATCGCTTCGGTAATCTCGGTTTCCTTGGGCACGCCGTCGAGGGTGCCGCGGCCACGTACGGTCAGGGCCATGCCGGTGCCGTTTTCGGGCGGCATCGCGGTGCCGATTTCTTTCTTGATCCGTTCGGCCGACATTTCGCCGATCAGGATTTTCTGCTCACGGCGCAGATAGTTGACAATGGCCTGGTCCATCTTGTCGCCGCCGACGCGCACCGAGCGCGAATAGACGATGCCGCCAAGCGAGAGCACGGCGACTTCCGAGGTGCCGCCGCCGATGTCGACGACCATCGAGCCGGCCGGATCCTGGTAAGGCAGGCCGGCGCCGATTGCGGCCGCCATCGGTTCCTCGATCAGTTCGACATGGCGCGCGCCGGCCGCGAGGGCCGACTGGTGGATGGCGCGGCGCTCGACGCTGGTGGCGGAGCTTGGCACGCAGATAATGATGAGGGGCGACACGAACGCCCGGCGGTTGTGAACCTTCCGGATGAAGTGCTTGATCATTTCCTCGGCGACTTCGAAGTCGGCGATCACGCCGTCCCGCATGGGCCGGATCGCCTCCATGTTGACCGGGGTCTTGCCGAGCATGTTCTTCGCCTGCTCGCCAACCGCGTAGACGATTTTGCGTCCACCTTGCGTCATGTACGCAACGACAGAGGGCTCATCGAGCTGTACGCCCTGCCCTTTCACGTAGACGAGCGTGTTGGCGGTTCCGAGGTCGATGGCCATGTCCGTGGACAACAGGCCGAGAAGGCTACCAATCATGGTCAATCCGAGCTCTTTTCTATACGGTCCGGACCGTTCCGTCCAGCAACGTGCTTTTGTTTGATCACAGCCCCATACACCATGTGCCGTTAACGCCCCTTTAAAGCAAGGAGCGGGCCGCAGTTTAGTGGAACGTTTCGTTCAGGCGCTCCGAAACCCTGAAACATCTACGGACGGCGCGCGCCAGCCCCGCCGAGAAAGGGCCTTTATGGAACGATCCGTTCCTGTTTCGTTAACGGGAAGGCTGTGGCCGTTAACGCTTTGCAGCTCCGCCGTCACATCGGCGGTAAGGAGCGATTCGCAAGGTGAGCGCGAAATGAACGGATCGTTCGGATCTGGTTGAGGCTGCAGGGCGCAGTATTCCCCTGCAACGCCGGAGCAGATTTGCCCCTGAACCGCCTCCCCGCCGGAGCCGGCATGTGACGGACCCGCCACCCTCCCCGTAGGGCGGGCCCGCAGATTTCACGGCGTTGCATTTTCCTGACGGGTCAGGCCGCCGTCACGAAGGTCGAGATCACTTTCTTGCGGCCGGTCTTGTCGAAATCGACCGTCAGCTTGTTGCCCTCGCTGAAGGCGACCTTGCCATAGCCGAACTTGTCATGGAACACCCGGACGCCGGCCGGGAAGGTTTCCGGCCCGGAGGCCGTAGCGTTCAGGCCGGAAGCCTCACGCGGCGGGGCGCCGGAAGGCCGGGCAGAGTTCTCCTTGAGGCGTTTCCAGCCCGGGCTTTCATAGTTCGAGCGCTCACCGAGGTCCTCGACCGTGCCGACAAAGGCGGTCTCCGCCCCCGGCATGCCGGAATAGCCGGTTTCCGAGACCGCATCGACATGCTCGTGCGGCAGCTCGTCGATGAACCGGCTCGGCATCACCGATTGCCAGCGGCCATAGATCTGCCGGTTCGCCACGAAGGAGATGTAGCAGCGCAGGCGCGCCCGCGTGATCCCGACATAGGCGAGGCGCCGCTCTTCCTCGAGGCCGCGCAACCCGCTCTCGTCCAGCGACCGACGGGAGGGGAACACTTCCTCCTCCCAGCCGGGGAGGAACACGACCGGCCATTCGAGCCCCTTGGCGCCGTGCAGCGTCAGGATCTGCACCTGGTCGTCGCTGCCCGCGCCCGAGGCGGCGTCCATCACCAGTTCGACATGCTCGAGGAAACCCGCGAGCGTGTCGAACTCGCCCATCGCGCGGACGAGTTCCTTGAGGTTGTCGAGACGGCCCTGGGCCTGCGGGCTGCGGTCCTTCTGCAGCATGTCGGTGTAGCCGGACTCCTCGAGGATCATCTCGGCCAGCTCGGTCTGCGGCATGCCGTCCGCCAGCTTGCCCCGCCAGAGGTTGATCTGGTCGATGAACACGGTCAGGCCCCGCCTGGCCCCGCCTTTGATCTCGTCGGTCTGCAGCACCATCGGCGTCAGCGCGTAGAGGCTGCGCCCGTCCGCCCGCGCATAGGATTGCAGCTTGGCAAGGGTCGTGTCCCCCACCCCGCGCTTCGGCTCGTTGACCACCCGCTCGAAGGCAAGGTCATCGTCCGGCGAACGCACGAGCCTGAGATAAGCCATCGCGTCGCGGATCTCGGCGCGCTCGAAAAAGCGGGGCCCGCCGATCACCCGGTACGGGATGCCCAGCAGGATGAACCGCTCCTCGAAGGACCGCATCTGCCAGGACGCGCGCACCAGCACGGCGCACTGGTCATGCCGCCCTCCGCCGCGCACCCAGCTCTCGATGTCGTCCGCGATCAGGCGGCTTTCCGCCTCGCCGTCCCAGAGGCCGCGCACCTTGACTTTCGGCGCTTCGCTGTCGTCCGCCGCACTGTCATCGCCGACAAACAGCGTCTTGCCGAGCCGCCCCTTGTTGTGCGCGATCACCGAGGAAGCGGCCGCAAGTATATGTTTTGTCGAGCGATAATTGCGCTCGAGCCGGACGACCCTGGCGCCCGGAAAGTCATTCTCGAAGCGCAGGATGTTGTCCACTTCCGCGCCGCGCCAGCCATAGATCGACTGGTCGTCATCACCCACGCAGCAGATGTTCTTCGAGCCCTGCGCGAGCAGGCGCAGCCAGAGATACTGCGCGACGTTGGTGTCCTGGTACTCGTCGACCAGGATGTAGCGGAATTTCGCATGATAATCCCGGAGCAGGTCCGGATTCTGCTGGAAGATCGTGATGTTGTGGATCAGCAGGTCGCCGAAATCGCAGGTGTTAAGCACCTTCAGCCGCGCCTGGTAGATCTCGTAACACCTGATGCCCTTGCCGTTGCCGAACAGCTCCGCCTCGTCCCCCGGCACCCGGTCCGGCGTCAGCGCCCGGTTTTTCCAGCCATCGATAAGGCCGGCGAGGTTGCGCGGGGTCCAGCGCTTGGGGTCGAGGTTCTCGGACTGCACGATCTGCTTGCAGAGGCGAACCTGGTCATCGGTGTCGAGGATGGTGAAGGTCGCCTTGAGGCCGACCAGTTCGGCATGCCACCGCAGGATCTGCGCCGAGATCGAGTGGAAGGTGCCGAGCCAGCGCAGGCCCTCGCCCGCCTCGCCCAGAAGCGCCAGCGCCCGCTCGCGCATCTCCCGCGCCGCCTTGTTGGTGAAGGTCACTGTCAGGGTCTGCGACGGATAGGCGAGGCGCGTTGCAACGATATGCGCCAGCCGCGCCGTCAGCACCCGCGTCTTGCCGGTGCCGGCGCCTGCCAGCACCAGAAGCGGGCCTTCGGTATGCAGCACGGCCTCGCGCTGTTCGGGGTTCAGGTCCCTGAGGTAGGCCGCGCCCTCCGCCACCGGCTGGGGCGGACGCGCAGACGCCATCTGGCTGATCGGGAGACGATTCGGGTTGGACATGGGCTTCCATATACACCACCCGGCGGGCGCTGTTACCCTGTTCTTGCTGCGTTCCGTCCCGGGGCTGGCCGGGGGCCGGCGGGTAACGCTCAGCCCTTCCGGAAAGCGATCGTGACCTGGCCGATCTCGATGCCGTAGCGGGTGACGTAGGCGCGGTTGATCAGCACGTCATCCTGCATCAGGAACATCCAGTCATTGAAGCCGACATTCCAGACACTTTCGCCGACCTTCAGGTCGACCTTGTATTTCCAGTTGAACGCATTGCCGCTCACCTGCCCGACAGCCGGCACCGGCACGTCGCCGGCGGTGCCGCGATACTGGCCGCCGCCGAGGATGTCGATCTCCCAGACGCGGGTATCGAGTTCGCCGTCATCATAGACGAAGTTCTCCGTCAGGGTCAGGCGGTCGCCGTCAACTTCACCGATGATGTCCACCTTGAACTGGCGGCGCACGTTGCCGAAACGGTCTTCGAAAAGTCCGTAGGCGGTTGTCTTGCCTTCGAAATACTCTTCGAGGACGAGCTGTCTTGAGGCAGTTTCGAACTGTTCCAGCGTGCTGCTGGAGGCGCAACCGGTGACGGTGGCTGCGGCCAGCAAGGCGGAGGCGAGAAGTTGGGATTTGGTCATCGGTTCGGGTCCGGTCTGCGATCACACACAGGGCATGATACGCAAACCGGACCCAAACGGATGCAAATGACCGGGTCGGCCCGCGCTAGTAGAGCGTCGCGAGCGCCTTGCCGTCATAGTCGGTGAGTTCCGACACGCGGCCTTCCTTGACCTTCTTGGCCCATTCCGGGTCCTGAAGGATTGCACGGCCGACGGCCACGAGATCGAACTCGCCCCGGTCGAGACGGGCTTCGAGATCGTCCAGCGAGCGCTGCGGGGCGCCCTGCCCGACGAAAGCGGCGACGAAATCGCCGTTGAGCCCGACCGAGCCGACGGTGATGGTCGGCAGGCCCGTCAGCTTCTTCGCCCAGCCGGCGCCGTTGAGGCCGTTCTCGCCGTCGATCTCCGGGAATTCAGGCTCCCAGTAGCGGCGCTGCGATACGTGAAGGCAGTCGACACCCGCATCCACAAACACCTTGAGGAAGGCTTCCAGCTCTTGCGGCGTGCCGGCGAGGCGGGCGGTGTAATCCTGCTGCTTCCACTGCGAATAGCGCAGGATGATCGGATAGCCCGGCCCGGTGCGGCGGCGGACTTCCTTGATGATATCGGCGGCGAAGGTCGCACGCTCCGGCAGGCTGCCGCCATACCGGTCGGTGCGCTTGTTCATCACGTCCCAGAAGAACTCGTCGATCAGGTAGCCGTGCGCGCCGTGCAGTTCGATCGAGTCGAACCCGAGCTTCTTTGCGTCGGCGGCGGCGTCGGCATAGGCAAGCACCATGTCGTCCACATCGGCCGAGGTCGGCACGTCGAGCACCTGCTTGCCGGAATGGGTGACGCCCGAGGGGCTGTCGGTCGCTGCGTCCGGGTACGGACCGGTGCCGGGCTTGCGCATCATGCCCTGGTGCCAGATCTGCGGTGCGATGGCCCCGCCCGCGCCGTGGACCCTCTCGACCACGCGGGCCCAGCCCTTCAGGGCTTCGGGATTGAAGAAGTTCGGCACGTTCGGATCATTGGACGAGCCGCCCCGGCGCACGGTCGTGCCCTCGGTGACGATCAGGCCGACATCTGCGGCAGCGCGGCGTTCGTAATAGTCCGCCACATTCTCCCCCGGCACACCGCCCGGCGAGAAGGAGCGCGTCATCGGCGCCATCACGATCCGGTTCTTGAGTTCGAGATTGGCCAGCTTGAAGGGGGAAAACAGGGTGCGCGTCATGGGAGTGTCCTTTTAAAGCAGCGGCAGAAGTGGGACGCGGGCGCGCCCGCGTCAACTATTGACGCCGGGGCGCAGGAGCGGCACGTCTAGCGCGACGCTTCCGTTGGGGTAAACATGACTCGCTTTCTGGCTCCGGTTCTCGCTCTGGCCCTCACGGGCTGTCTCGCTGCCTGCCAGACGCCAGGCTATGAATATGCAGCCCGCGCGGCGCCCAATTTCCCGGAAGCCCTCAACTATATCGACGTCGCCGCCGGCCGCTTTCAGGGGCCTGCGGGTGATCTGGCCGAGCGCGAGTTCGACGCCCTGATCCGGACGGCCGAACTGGAAGGCCGGCCCTGGTTCGTGGTGCTCAATGCCGATCAGCCGCATGGCCTTTATGAAGGCGGTGTGACGGTGACCAGCTACCGGGGCGAGATCCGCCGCGAAACGGAGCGGCGCTGCGCCGAATATGACGGCCCGTTCGATTGCGAACGCGAGAAGGTCATCGAGATGGAGTGCACCAAGGAAATCGTTGATGTCCAGGTGACCGCCAACCTGATTGACCTGGCAACGCGGCGCGCGGTCTTCACGTCCGCCAAGGGCGGGACGACCGAGCGCGAGGACTGCCATGATATTGCCGAATATCCCTATACGGATCAATCGACCGGCACGGTCGGCTCGATGATCTTCGACACCTATGACAGTTACGAAGCGCCCTATGGCATGATCGCGGACGCCGTGCCCGCCGCCGTGCGCCAGTTCCGGTTCGACATCGCGCCCTACATTGCCACCTTCCGCGCCGAGATTGTCTCCAAGCCCCTGGTCGGCGAGGAAGCGGGTGATGCGCGCTTCGCGGCCGCCGTGAAGGCGACCAAGCGCGGCGAGTTCATCGGCGCCTGCGCGCAATGGCTGGAGCTGGCAGAGAGCTACCCGGACGCGCCGGGCATCCAGCACAATGCGGGCGCCTGCGCCGAAGCGCGCGGCGACCTTGCGACCGCCCACTCACAGTATGCGCATGCCGCCGAACTCGCGAAGAAGATTCCGCTGCTGAAGGACAAGGACGCAAAGCCGATCTTTGATGCGCTGACACGCGTCAATCAGGGCCGGTACGAAAACACGCTGATCGAGCGGGCGAAGGATACCGGCGGCAGCTGAAGCCGGGCCTCAGCCCTGGAACACACCGATGAGGGGAAGGCCGGCGGCGCTGGCTTCGGCGGCAATGCCCCACAGGATTCCGGCAGCGAAGGCCACGGCGCTGAACAGCGTCTTGTGGAAAATATTCTTCGCCAAGACCCGCACTCCCACACTGGCACAACGCGATTGACGAATTGCAAAGCAGGGGCCGTCTTGTCAACGCTTTTTTAACCGTCTTTGGGATCCGGCGTTTCGCGGCGATGGCCATCGGTCAGCTTCGCCTGCTTTTCGGCCTTCGCGGCCTCCAGTTTCTTCCCCGCTTTCGTGCGCCCGAACTTTGCGCGGTTCTCCCTCGCGCGCTGTTCGGCCTCTGCCTTTTCCTTCGCCTTGCGGGCCTTGTTGAGATTTATGGGGGTGGTCATGCGTGCGCCGCGATCCGTGCATCGAGGCGCACCTTCACCTCCGGCCATTCGCGGTAGAGAATGGAGAAGAAGACCGTGTTGCGGACGTGGCCGTTGCCCACCGTCTTGTGGTTGCGCAGGATGCCCTCCTGCACGGCGCCGAGTTTCAGCACGGCCGTGCGCGAGCGCAGGTTGCGTTCGTCCACCTGGAATTGCACGCGCCGGGCGCCCCACTCCTCGAACACATGAGCCATCAAGAGGCGCTTGCAGGATGGGTTCACGACTGTGCCCTGCGTCTCAGGGGCATAGCAGGTCATGCCGATCTCGACGGTCTTGTTCGTCTCACTGGGATCGAGCCAGCTGGTGATGCCGAGGAAAGCGCCGCCGTATGGCCTTGTCACCGTGAGCGGGATCATTGACCCGTCAATCGTCCGCTTGCGGATGACCTCGATCCACTCGGTGACCCAGTCGCCCGGCGCCCAGTGGGACCAGAGCTTGAAAATCTCCGGCGCCCGCTTCTCCAGGGCGTAGAGCTCCGGCCCGTCCTTCGCCTCGTCGAAGGGGCGCAGGCGCACGTGCGCATTCTCGAGGATGAGCGGCGCGAGCGTCATGGCCGCTCAGTCCTTGTTGGCGTCGCGCCATTGCTCCATTGCCAGCGAGATGGCGAAGGTCTCCCGGTATTTCGGGCTGGAGGCCGGGCGGGGCGGCTTCTGCGAGGTCAGCGCCATGATCTCGGCCAGCTTGTTGTGCGCGGCGCCCGCCTGCCCCGCGCCGATATAGGCGTGCAGCTCTACCAGCGCCGAGGACATCGGGTCATGCGCGCGGATGACGAAATACGGCTCGTCCTCGGCGAGTTTCGGCAGGACATCGAACTGGGACGGATTGGCTTTAGAACCGATGGGGGGCTTGGACATGGGCTGGGGTCTTTCTGGACGCGGAGGTGATTCTCTCACGCCACTCTATCCGCCCGCCGGGCCAGCGTCAGCAAGACTGTCAGATGCCAAAGAAAAGCCGGTTAATGGCATTGACGATGGCGGATTCGTTATCGGCAAGGGATGCGGGCCGAAGAGGCCCGGCCCTTGCCGGCGCCGGTGCGCACGATGGCGATCATTTCGCGGAGAGTCACGCCCCGGAATTGAGGCCTGCGGGCACGCACGGATTCAGCCTGCGCGCGGTGCAAAACCCACGTCGAGCATTGGAAAACTAAGCGGGGTCCGCAGTCTGGACAACGAAACTCAGCCGCAGGAGATCAGGCCGGGTCTGGCCCGATCATTTTTTCGGGGCGGACGATGGCGTCGAAGTCGGCTTCGGAGATGCCGAGTTTCAGCGCTTCGACTTTCAGCGTGGTGCCGTTCTTGTGGGCGGTCTTCGCCACCTTGGCCGCAAGGTCGTAGCCGTACTTTTCCTTCAGCGGCGTCACCAGCATCAGCGAGTTCTCGAGGCCGCGCTGGATATTGTCGAGGCGGGGCTCGATGCCGACCACGCAATTGTCCGTGAACGAGACCGACGCATCCGCCAGTAGCTGCACCGATTGCAGGAAATTGTAGGCCATCATCGGATTGAACACGTTGAGTTCGAAATGGCCTTGCGAACCGGCGAACGCGATCGCCGCGTTGTTGCCGAGGATGTGGGCGCAGACCTGGGTCATCGCTTCGCACTGGGTGGGGTTCACCTTGCCCGGCATGATCGACGAGCCGGGCTCGTTCTCCGGCAGCGCAAGCTCGCCAAGCCCGGAACGTGGACCCGAGCCGAGGAAGCGGATGTCGTTGGCGATCTTGAAACAGCTCATAGCGACGGTGGTGATGGCGCCGTGGGTGAAGACCATCGCGTCATGCGCCGCGAGGGCTTCGAACTTGTTCGGGGCGGAGGTGAACTTGAGACCGGTGATCTGGGCGATCTTGTCGGCCACCAGGTCCGCGAAACCCGCCGGCGAGGCGAGGCCGGTGCCGACGGCGGTGCCACCCTGGGCGAGCTCCATCAGCGCCGGCAGGGTCAGCTCGATGCGCTTGATGCCGTTCTCGATCTGCTTTGCGTAGCCAGAAAATTCCTGACCCAGCGTGACGGGGGTTGCGTCCTGCGTATGCGTGCGGCCGATCTTGATGATCGATTTCCAGGCCTGTGCCTTGTCGTTCAGCGCATTGTGCAGCACCTGCAGCGCGGGCAGCAGCTTGTGGACGACTTCCTCGGCGCAGGCGATGTGCATGGCGGTCGGGAACGTGTCGTTCGACGACTGGCTCATGTTGACATGGTCGTTCGGGTGCACCGGCTTTTTCGAGCCCATCTCACCGCCGAGGATCTCGATGGCGCGGTTCGAGATCACTTCGTTGGCATTCATGTTCGACTGGGTGCCCGACCCCGTCTGCCAGACGACCAGCGGGAAATGCGCGTTCAGCTTGCCTTCGATCACTTCGTCCGAAGCCTGGATGATCACCTTGCCGAGGGCCGGGTCGAGCTTGCCGAGGGCCATGTTGGTCTCGGCGGCGGCCTTCTTGACGATGCCGAGCGCGCGCACGACAGGGGCGGGCTGGCGCTCCCAGCCGATCTTGAAATTGCCGAGCGAGCGCTGCGCCTGCGCGCCCCAGTACTTGTCCGCCTCGACCTCGATGGGGCCGAACGTATCGGTTTCTGTGCGCGTGGGGGTCTTGGCGGCCATGGAGGGCTCCTGATCGGGCTGGGGTCTCGTGTGCCCGCGCGGTCTAGCGAGTGAGGCCCGGGGCTTCAAGGGCGAAGGGGCGGCACCTAGGCATCTCGGCGAAAAACGACTAATCTCGGGTTATGGCCGATACCAACTTCCCTTCGGATGATCCGCTGAACGCCTTCCGGGCGCTCGAACCGGATTTCGTAGCAGACGCGGCCCACGAGGCTTTGCTACAAGCCGAAATCCGCCGGACGCTTGAGACGAAGGCAAAGGGCCGGATGACTTACCGGACGCTGGACGAGGTCGCGCGCAAGTTTGGCGCCGATGCACGTTAGGCTCTCGGCCGAAGCCGGCCTCGACGCGCTCGCGGCGTGGCTTGCCCCGCGCAGCCCGCAGGGGCTCGACCGGCCTCTGACGGCGATCTCCACGACACCCGGGCAGTTCGAAGGATTTCCGCTCCTCGGCAAACCGGGCCGCATCGACGCAACACGCGAACTGGTCGCGGCGCGCACTTGCCTGATGGTCATCCATACCCTCCCCGATGCCTATCATCGTGGCGTGGAACGCATTCTTGATGGCCAGCAGAGATATCCGCCGGATGGCGAAGGCGCAGCGTCTTGAGCCTCGACTGGGTCAACTCAGGCAAGGTCCGGGCACGGATTACCGAGAGCGGCGCGCTGGAGGTGGCGTGCAGCGGCCTCACCACGCAGACGAAGTATTACAAGACATTGCTGAAGGAGTTCTTCCGCAAGGACTTTCCGCGCCTGCGGCCCGGGTATGGCGACTATAGCGTGCGTATCGTGATGGAGCATCTGGGCGAGGCGCCTTGGATGGACCTCGACAACCTGGCCAAGGCCCTGCTGGATTCGCTGAGCGGGAATGTGTTCGAGGATGACCGGCAGGTGGCGCGGCTGCTGGTGGAACGGCGCAGAGCCGAGCGGGACGGGATCTGGATGCTGGCGGAGGCGATGGAGTAGCGTTGCGGTTCTGGGGCCCAAGCCCCCCTCACCTCCCAAGCCTTCGGCGCAGGCCCCTCCTTGTTCGGGCAATCGCAAATCGATCGCTGATCTTCACTGGCCCGCAAGCGGGAGAGGTGTCATCGAGGTCACATTTCGACGATCAGTTTTTCGAGGCCGCGGAAGAAGGGCAGCGCGCGCCAGGTGAGGTCTTGCTCGGGCAGGCGCAGGTTCGGATAGCGGGCCAGGAGCTTGAGGAAGGCATGGCGGGCTTCGATGCGGGCCAGCGGGGCGCCGATGCAGATATGCGGGCCGCCGCCGAAGGCAATGTGGCTGGCGCGTTTCCTGGTGATGTCGAAGGCTTGCGGGGCCTCGAACACTTCAGGGTCACGGTTGGCGGCGGCAAGCGACATGAAAACGGGCTGGCTTTTCTGCATCAGGCAGCCGGCCACGGTCCGGTCCTTCTCGACGATGCGCGAGGTGACCTGCACCGGGGCTTCGTAGCGCAGCACTTCCTCGACGGCCTGCGCCGCAAGATCCGGGTTGGCACGCAGGGCGGCGGCCTGTTCGGGATGCGTGAGGAGGAGCCAGATGCCGTTGCCGATGAGATCGGTCGTCGTGAGGTTGCCGCCGACCAGGAGCGCTTCGAGATTGAGGCGCACCTCGTCGTCCTCGATGTTCGCCTCCCCCCTCGCCTGCAGTTGCACCATGTCGGTGACAAGATCGTCCTGCGGGGCCTTGCGGCGCGCCTCCATCAGCTCACTGAAATAGGCGTCGAGCGCTTCGCCGCTGGAGATCAACCGGGCGTTCTCCTCCGAAGTGCGGACGGGGTTGAGACCGAGGATGACATCTTCCGACCACTGACGGAAATCCCCGAGCATGGACTCGTCGACTCCGAGGATGCGGGCGATGACGAGCACGGGGACCGGAACGGCGATCTTCTCCATCAGGTCGAAGGCGCCGGTGGTGGGTGCTGCATCGATGACGGCATCGACCATCGCTTCGATCTCGGGGCGCATCCTGTTGATGCGAGCGTAGAAGGCCTTGGCGATCGGCTGACGGACGCGGGCATGGTCCGGATCGTCCAGGAAGAGGATGCTGGTGCGCCGTTCCCGGTCCGGATCGACCAGGCGGGCCGTGATCGATTCAGGGTCCGCGTTCAGGGGATGGCGCAGGAACGTGCGGTCGTTGACCGTGTCGCGGATGTCCTTGTAGCGGCTGAGGACCCAGACTTTCGCCGTCTCGTCCCGCATCACCGGGCATCCGGCCTGCAGCGATTGCAGCAGCGGGTGCGGGTTGTCGCGCGCGACGGGATTGAAGGCAGAGAGTTCGAGAACGGATTGCGGCACGCCGGGCAGCCTTTTCGGATCATCGGCCATGTGGGCTCCTCCCGGGAGTTATTGTTATGGGAGGCGTATAGCCGGTTTTCCGGGAAGGCGCGCGGGGTGTCGTTGGGTCAGGAATGCGGGGGCGGCTGTCAGAGCTTCTTGTACAGCATCGGAATGGCCGTCGCGGTGGCGCGGGCGACGAGGTCGCCGGCTGCGTCGAAACAGTCGGCCTCCATGAAGGCGGCGGATTTGCCGAGCTTCAGGATGCGGGCGGTGACGCTGGCCTGGCCCGGCATCAGGCGTTTCAGGTAGCTGGTTTTCATTTCCAGCGTCGGCGCCGTCATCGTGACGTTGGAGGCGATGATGACGGCGGTGCTCATCGCTTCGTCCATCATCGCGGAGATGAAGCCGCCCTGCACGGCGCCGGTGGGATTGGCGAAGGCGGGCGAGACCTCGAACTCCATGCGCACCCATTTCTCATCCTGCGAGAGGGCGGCGAGGCGCATGCCGAGCGTGTCCGAGCAGGGCGGGCGTTTCTTCGAGTCCTGGAAGCGCGCGAGCATGTCGGCGTCGGAGACGCGGGGCCTGGTTTCCTCGGTCAAGACCGGGGCGCCCTACTTGCGGCGGTAGGCGTCAAGGTTGACGACCGTTTCGGCGGGCGGCTTGGGCGCTTCCTCGACCGCTTCCTTCGCCGGGGCAATGACGCCGGCGTCGCGGCCGCGGGTTTCGAAGGTGAGGCAGAAGTTCACCGACGGATCGACGAAGCGGGTGATCGCGGCGAGCGGGATCGACAGGTGCTGCGGCACGCCGGCGAATTTCAGCACGATCTCGAAATGGCCTTCGTGGACTTCGAGGTCCCAGTACTGGTGCTGGACAACGATGGTGATCTCTTCCGGGAAACGCTGGACCAGGTGGTCGGCGATCTTCACGCCGGGGGCGCGGGTGCGGAAGGAGATATAGAAGTGATGGTCACCGGGGACGCCGCCATTGGTGCGCGCACGGCGCAGGGCTTCGCGCACAACGCCGCGCATGGCAGCCTGGGTGAGCGCTTCGTATCCGATGTAATCCGTCATCCCGCGCGCTCTTCCCGGAGTTGATTGGTTATCTTAGTCTAAATTACGCAGACCCATCAAACCCTGCAACGGCCTTAGCGCAACACGCGAGCATTTATTTTCTTCTCGCGCCGCGCCCGGCGGCCTAAGCTGGTTGTCTGAACCGCAAGGAGAGCCGCCATGAAGATGCCTCAGCAGGGCCGGGACTGGGACGAACTGCGGGCCGAGATGATCGCGCGGGGCGGCGGGGATGCGGACTGGCGCAGCGGAAAGACAGCCGTCTACGTGTTTAACGCAGGCCAGGACATACACCATGTCCAGCACGATTCCTACGGCCTGTTCATGGCGGAGAACGGGCTTGGCCCCCTCGCCTTTCCGTCGCTGGCGCAGATGGAGAAGGAAGTAATCGAGATGGCGCTCGGCCTGCTGCACGGGCCGGAGGACGCAGCGGGGGCGATCACGTCGGGCGGAACCGATTCGATCACCATGGCGATGAAGACGGCACGGGATTTCGCGCGGGCGAGCGGCAAGCCCTTGCGCGATCACAACATTGTCCTGCCGCGCTCGGCGCACCTGGCGTTCGACAAGGCGGCCCACCTGATGGACATAGCGGTGCGCCGCGTGCCCCTGAAGACTGATGGCAGCTATGAAGCGGACCCGGGCGCGATGGCGGAGGCGGTGGACGAGGCGACGATCATGATGGCCGGCTCGGCGCCGAATTTTCCGCACGGGATCGTCGATCCGGTTGCGGCGCTCGGCGAGGTGGCCGCAGCGAAGGGCGTCTGGCTGCATGTGGATGCCTGCGTCGGCGGATATTTCGCGCCTTTTGCGCGGATGAACGGCGTGGCGGTGCCGGCGTTCGATTTCCAGGTGCCGGCGGTCCACTCGATCAGCGCGGACCTGCATAAGTATGGCTATTGCGCGAAGGGCGCCTCGACGGTGCTGTTCCGCTCGGAGGCTCTCTACAAGCACATGCCCTTCTCGATGCGCGACTGGAGCGGCGCGCCGATGAAGACGCCGACGCTTGCGGGCACGCGGCCGGGCGGCGCGATCTCGGCGGCCTGGGCGGTGATGAACGTGCTGGGCGTCGACGGCTACCGCGAGAAGCAGGGGCTGGTATGCGCGACGCGGGAGCGGATCGAGGCGGGCGTGAAGGCGCTGGGATTCGAGGTGCTGGGCAGGCCGATGCTGGGGCTGGTCGCGTTCCGGCATCCTGAGGCGGAGACGCTGGCGCTGTATGCCGCGATGCGGGCCCGCGGCTGGTTCACCTCGTTCACGGTCGAACCCGCAAGCCTGCACCTGATGCTGTCGCCGAAACATGCGGAGGTCGCGGACGCCTACCTCGCGGACCTGGCGGCGAGCCTTGCGGCGGTGAAGGCGGGCGTTGCGGCGCCGAAGATCGAGGCGCGGTATTCTTGAAGCGGCGAGCCGAGACGTCCTGAACTGGCCTTGAACGGCCGATGCTCTCGAACCGTGTCGCTGCTATATAAAGGGGGCGCCCGTGCCGGGAACGGATGGGCTCTGCGCCGGGGGGCTCCGGCACGGGCGCCGTTCAGTTGACGCCTTGACCGGGACGGGGCTGTCGATCGGTAGTGAACTGGCTGAAGGATGTCCGGCGCATTCGGCTGCGCGCCAGGAATGGCCAGGCTGACAAGAGACCCATGGGAAAGTTTGCGATGTTCAGCGCACTTCTTGGTGCGGTCTGGCTTTTGGCGATGGTCGTAGTCAGTGGTGCATTGTTTCCGGGCTACGATCACTCAGCGCAATTCATCTCTGAACCAGGCGCCACCGGGGCATCCGATGGCTTTGAGGTGAGCTGGTACGGCTTCCTGCCGGTCGGCATTCTTGTCATCGCGTTCGCATTCTTTGCGTGGGCCGTAGGGCCGCGCACGGTATTGAGCGCGCTCGGTTTTACCGCATAGTCCTTTACGCCGCCGGCCATGTCGGTTCGGCGTTTTTTCCTTGCGACTATGGCTGCCGTCCGGAGGAGCCGAGCGAGTCCCGGAAAATGCACTTGCGGCTTGGCCTTGCGGAGTACCGCCTGGCACCGGTCACAATGCTCGTCCTCGGGCTTGCTGCGCGGCAGTAGCGGCGCCGCCTGGCTTTGTGCACTTGGCTTTCTCGGGGCCAGCGGCGCGCTTGCCGGACGGGTTACAATGGATGAGGTCTCACCCTTTGCCGGCCTTTCGCAGCGTGTACAGCCACTTCGAAGCACCCATCCAGCCTGCATCGCAGCTGTGATGTTGATCCTGGCTGCTTGCTCAGCCGGTTCCGGACCGGCCTCGGATGAGCCGGTCAAACTGGCACCGGGCTTGTACGAAATCACGGTCTCCCAGAAGATCAAACGGGTATCCGGCGAGCAGAAGGCCCCGAAGCCCATTTGTGTAATTGAGCGCGAGATCGATTAGTTCCCGTACAAGCTCGCAGAAGACTATTTTATTTTGCAAGGAGGCTGCCGGACCGAGCGTGTTCCGCGCGAGGGCAACAAGATCTCCGGCGAGGTCGAATGTGCGGCCGACCGGACAATCGCGGCCGGCACAACGCGGTTCGTCTATCGTGGAGAGGTGATGCCCGACCGCATCTTGCCGGAAGCCAACCTGGTCCTGGACGGCAAGCTCCGGAAAGGCGCCGGCGGTCCCGAAGTCAGCGACGCGGCGTTGGAGAATGCGATGAGAAGCGTTGAAGACATAAAAACCGTGATCGCCAGCCGGCGCGTTTCTGACTGCCCTTGAGGAGAACCCACGATTTCAAAGCGCGGTCCATGATCTGATACTGTCTGTCGCCTGCTGAATTCGAAAAGAACGGCTCAGCCTCAGCAGTGACACCGGCTAACCGCCCACCCTCCGCTATCGGCGAGTTACTGCCTGAGAGCGGTCATGCCCCGAACGGCTGGAATATGCTAGGAGGACGGACGGTCCCGCCCGCTGGGTCCGGCCGGTCATCCTGGCCAGTGGAGGACATCAGCCACTGCGCCGGCTCGGACATTGCAGGACGATCCGGAAATCAGTTCGGCTGTTGCCGACTGCGGCCCCGTTCAATCAGATGATGATGCTGGAAACGCGCGGTCTGATAGCCGGATCCTATGGATACCCATCTATTTTTGTATTATTCTTTCTTTCACCGTCATCGGACGTGGTCCTCAACAAAATTGATCTTCGTTCCATGCGTGATTTCCGGATGATGGTTTCGATTTTTTGAAATCGAGATTCTCGCAACAACTGCCCTGTGTTCCGCTATTTTTCATGAGCCGCCCCTTTTGGCACAAGGCATTCGGACGTTCCGCTGACAACACCCCTGGGGGCGACAAGCATGAGTGATCAAACTGCCGGCGCATCGCGCTTTGAGGGCGAGGTGAAGAATCCTGCGGGCACGAGTTATGGCAGCTTCAGCTACCGAACCTATGTGCTGGGGTCGCTGACCGTCGTCTACACGTTCAATTTCGTCGACCGCATCCTGATCAGCGTCGTCGGCGTGCCAATCATCAACGAATTCCAGCTTTCGCAGTTCGAGTTCGGCCTGCTCTCGGGCATCGGATTCGCGCTGTTCTATACCCTTCTGGGCATTCCCATCGCGAACCTTTCCGAGAAAGTCAGCCGTAAGCTGATTATCGGCATCTGCGTCATCCTCTGGTCGCTGGCGACGGTGCTATGCGGCTTTACCGTCGGGTTCGTCACCCTATTGTTGGCCCGGATGCTCGTGGGAATTGGCGAAGCAGGCTGTACGCCGCCCGCCAACTCCATGATCAGCGACTATTATGCCCCAGTGGCGCGCCCCACGGCGCTGGGCATCTACGCAATGGGCGTGACCGCAGGCGGCGTACTGGCGCAGGTGTTCGGCGGCTTCATCCTTGAAGTGTTCACCTGGCGCGAAGCCTTCATCTTTGTCGGCGCGCCGGGCATTCTCGTTGGCATCATCTTCCTCCTCACTGTCAAGGAGCCGCCAAGAGGCTATTCGGATCCTCCGGGGACCCCGAAAGTGGAGCGCGTCAGCTTCCCCGACGCACTCGCGGAGATCTTCTCCAAACGCACCTTCTGGGTGATGACCGCGGGCGCAACAATCGCCGCCTTCGCAGGATACGCTCTTGTCGGTCTGCAGCCACAGCACGTCGTGTTCTCGCATGGCTTCTCGCCCGCCCAAACCGCGCTGATGTTCATGGCTCCCGTCGGCCTGGCCGGAACGCTTGGCGCCTTCCTCGGCGGATACCTCACCCAGCAGGCTTCCAGAACGTCGGCAACCGCGGCGACCTGGGTTCCGGGCGTTGCATTCCTTGTCTGCGCGCCGCTCTACGCCGCCGCCTTCCTCGTGGGCGACAGCACCTTGATGCTCGTCCTCCTGATGGCCGCCAGCGTCCTGCAATACTTTTATCTCGGTGCGCAGTACAACATTGCCCAGGCCGTGGTCAGCCTGCGCGTGCGCGCGACGTCCATCGCCATCCTTCTTTTCGTCGTCAATCTTGTCGGATACGGCATCGGCCCGCCGGCGATGGGGCTCGTCGCCGACGCAGTGACAACGAACTGGATTGCGGCAAGCCCATTCGCCGGCCAGATCAGCGCAACGTGCAGCCTTACCGACCCGGCCTTCTCGGCGGCGCTGATCGAAGCCTGCCGCGATGCACGCGCCCATGGCGTGCAATGGGCCTGCGTGGTCGCAACCTGCCTGTTCGCCTTCGCGGGTCTGTTCTTCCTTCTCTCCGGGCGCTCCTTCAGTCGCGACCTGTTCAGCAACCAGAAAACGCCAGAGGCTTCGCCTGCCTGATGTGTCGCGCGATGTCGTGAGTCTTGTCCAAGGCGTTGCGCCGGCAAAGATCCCCGATGCCAGATAGCGGCAAGCCCAGCGATGGAAGGATTGCGGCGACCTTGCCGGCTGAGGGGCGGCGGGCGGTTGAGCAGGGCGCGTATTTCGCTGCGCTGTCGCGGCTTTGTTCCCCCGGACCGGAACCGACACCCCTGCTTGCATGTTTCCCCTGTGGCACCCGGACGCAGCAGGACAGAGCCCGACATGCACACCCTCGCCTATGGCACCAGAGACAAGAGTGCGACGCTTTCCCCCGTCCGCTTCAGGCGCGAGCCCGTCCGCTCGGGGGAAGTCGAAATCGAGATCACGCATTGCGGCGTTTGCCACTCGGACCTCCACCAGGCCCATAACGACTGGGGCAACCCGGTTTTCCCCTGCATTCCCGGACATGAAATCGTCGGCACCGTTACCCGCGTAGGAGACGGAGTATCGAAATTCTCCGGGGGCGAGACGGTCGGCGTCGGCTGCATGGTGAATTCCTGCCAGCAGTGCGAGGCCTGCGAACGCGGCGAGGAGCAATACTGCTCTGGCCTCAAGATCTGCACGCTGACCTCTAATGGCCCGAAGAAGCCGGACGGCACCAACACCTATGGCGGCCATTCAACCGGCATCATCGTGCGCGAGGAGTTCGTGCTGAAGATTCCGGACGCCATCTCTCCGGCCGAGGCCGCCCCGATTCTCTGCGCGGGCGTCACAACCTATTTCCCGGTGAAGCACTGGAAGCTGCTGAAGGGCCAGTCCCCCGGCGTGGCGGGGACTGGCGGGCTGGGCCACATGGCCGTCCAGATCGGCAAGGCCCTCGGCGCCCGCGTGACCGCATCGACCACCAGCCCCGAAAAGGCCTGGCAGGCCCGGGAGCTCGGCGCGCACGCCGTCATCGTGATGTCGCATGAAGAGGCGCTCAAGGCGTGCGCCCAAAGCCTCGACATGCTGATCGACACGATACCCTACGCCCAAGACATCACGCCTTACCTGAAGCTGATGAAGCCGGGCGGCGTGATCGCGCTGGTCGGCAATTTCATCAAGGTGCCGGCATTTGTTCCGGCCGACCTCGTGTTTCACCGGCTCACGCTTGCCGGTTCGCTGACCGGCAGCATCGCGAACAGCGCCGAAGTGCTTGAGCTTTGCGCCGAGCACGGCAACCGCCCGCGCATCGAGCTGATCAACATGGACGAGATCAACCAGGCACGGGAGCGCACGGAGGAGCAGGACGTGCGGTTCCGCCACGCGATCGACATGGCCAGCCTGAAATCAAGCCGTGATGAACCCGGCGGGGACACAGACGAGATCGCCCCGCCCACACGCGGCGAAGTCACGGGTTGAACCCGAAAGGACAATCGTTCGTTGGCGTACCTTATGGGCGACGAGGCGCCCTCTCGCCTCATTCGGCGCGCACGTCGAGCGTCAGGGAGGTTGTGTAGCTGCGGATGTCGGTGGCGGCTCCAGCGGGTGCGGGGGCCTGCAGCCGGACCATCAGCAGGGTGACCCCGGGCTCGTCCGGGACAAGGCTGAAGAGGCCGTCCCCGCCGGTTTGCACGGTGTGGCCGGCCGCGCCGCGCAGGCGCTGCGCCTCGCTGGTGACAAGGACCGCATGGCCCGGCGCCGGCTTGCCGTCCAGCGTTACCCGCGCGGTGAAGGGTGCGCCGGTGCTGATCAGGCTCGGATGGTGGACGGGCTGGATGGCAAGCCGCCCGACGGCCACCCGGGCCGCTTCCCAGCTTGCAGCCCCTGCCGTGAGATAGACGTCCGACACCGTCGCCGTTTGAGACGACAGGACCGGCGCGCCCTCCGGAACATGCACAAGCTCCGCATCCGGACTGTTCACCAGGTGATAGCGGCCGTCGAGGAACACGTACTCGCCCTTGCGTCCCAGCCGTTCCCCGGTGGTGAACCGGGTCGTTCCCTGCTGCGTGACCGTATGCTCAAGCACCGTCATCGTCGCGAAAGTCTCGATCCGGTCCGGCGGTTGCTGCTGGCCGTCCGGGGAAATCACCCGGAAGGCTTCGGATTGAACGGCGTATCGCGGCTCGCAGCAGAAATCGCTGAAGGCAGCTTCCAGCGTCACGGTCTGGGCCACGCGCGGGCCGAACGCCGAAGGCTTGAGGTAAGCTGTGTCCGCGCCTGCCGCGCCCACGGCCGCAAGGGCGGCTGCCAGCGCGAAGAAGGGGCGCCGCATCATTCGGCTGCGGCTGCCGGGACCGGCCGCAGCCGGTCTTCCAGCTGGCCGATCTCCGGCGTGACGAAGCGGTTGATCACCGCGCGGGCTTCAGCGAGCGCAGGTTCGAGCCCTTTCTCGCCGGACCTGACCTGATCGGCCAGTGCCAGAAGCGGCTGGTAGAGATCTTCGGTTTCACCCTGAAGGGTGATGGCGAAGCGCGCATTCGCGGCCCCGATCCGGGCCCACTCGGCGCGCACACCGGCCCAGTAATCCGCCGTGGCGGCCCAGTAGGCGTCGCTTGCCGAGACGGGGTAGCCGTCGAACCTGCGATAGGTGTTGACCCCGATCTCGCGGACCAGAACCGCCGGCTCTCCCGACAGGATGAGCTTCGAATTCTCCTGCTCGTGCACCCAGCCCCAAGGGGTGATGACATGCCGGTTCACGGCATCGATGGCGTGATAGTCATCGCGGGTCGTCATATCGCGGCGCGGGAGCGGGCGCCATTCACGCGGCGGCGTCCACTCTGCGAGGCCGTCCTCATAGGTCCACCGCGCCACGGCGCCGTAACGCGGGGCATCATCGACCTGGTAGACCGTCTGCGACCAGGCGCCGGACCGCTCCGCAGCCGGCACGCTGCGCCACTCCCAGGCATTGCCGCCGACAAAGACCAGCACACGCTGCGGCTGGTACTGCCAGTCCTGACGCCAGTGCTTGACGATTGCGGGGGCGTCGTCAGGGCCGATCACGAGGGTGTGCTGCAGGCTGATGAAATCGCCCCGATCCTCAAGCACGCGGACCGATTCGTGACCGCCCGAAAGCTTGGGCTCCTTCAACGCGTAGCCGTTCACGAACGAGACCGTTTCGGTAAAATCGAACGTTACTTTGTAGTCGCCTGCCATTGAGAGGATCGCGTTGCGGTCCGCTTCGAAAACCGCCGGCGCAACCGTTTCGCCCGAGGCCCGGGCAGCGGCCGCTCCCGGCGCGGCGGCGCAGGCCGGGACAGCCATCAGCACGAACAGGGCCGCAGCCCCGAGCAGGATGTTTCTGGTGAGCATTCTTTTCCTCATTTGCAAAAAAGTGGGGGCAGGCCTGGAAAATTGATAATGCGAGTGAGAATCGTTTGCAATAATGAAAGCTGCCTGACATACCGGTTTTGCGATTTATTCTCAATTGGAAGCCAAACCGAATGACCAGATCAACCATCCACCTGCTTCAACCGCGCTCCCTGCGGGCCTGGCTCCTGCTCGGGACGGTCCTCGGATTTGCAGCCGGCGCCGCGGCTCACGAGGCAACAGACGAAGAGCTGCGAGTTGAAGCCGTGACCGTTTACGGCACGTCGAACCCCATCCGCGTGTTCGACTATCCGGGACAGGTTACGGTGGTGACGCGGGACGAACTCGAAACGCTTTCGCCCTCTTCCATTTCGGATGCCTTGAGGGACGTGCCCGGCCTCGAATTCTCCGGCGGCCCCCGCAGAACCGGCGAAGCGCCAAGCCTGCGCGGCCTTTCCGGCCAGAATGTTCTCATCCTGCTTGATGGCGCGCGCCAGAGCTTTACCTCCGCGCATGATGGCCGGTTCTTCATGGACCCCGAACTGATCGCCAGCGCCGAGGTCGTCAGGGGCCCCGCCTCGTCCCTGTACGGATCCGGAGCGGCCGGCGGAGTACTCGCCTTTGAAAGTGTGGATGCAGAGGATCTGCTGCCTGGGGACGAAAGCTGGGGCGTCCGGATCCGGTTTGGCTATCAGAGCGTCAATGAGGAGGTCCTCGGCTCCGTGACCGCCTTCACGCGGCGCGGCAAGTTCGATGGGCTCGCCAGCTTTGGCATTCGCCAGTCGGGGGATATCGAGCTCGGCTCCGGCGCGGCGCTACCTTCCGAAGACGACATCCGGAATGCGCTTTTAAAAGGCAGCTACGTCCTCAGCGAGGGTTTACGCCTCGAGGGATCGTGGCAGCGATTCGAAAACTCTGCGGTCGAACCCAACAATGGCCAGGGGACGCTCGGCACCGGCGACTCCATCCTCGACCGCGAAGTCGACAAGGGGATCTCGACCGATACGTTCCGGCTGGGCCTGACGTTCAATCCGGCAGGTCGTGACTGGCTCAACACCAGCCTGACCGCCTACCAGACGCCGAGCGATGTCGACGAGTTTGACCGGACAATTCCGCGCAGGACCCACCGCGAGATCAAAACGACCGGCTTCAGTGCGCGCAACGCCTCCCGGCTCACGGCCGGCGCGTTCGACACCACGCTGACGCTTGGCGGCGACTGGTACAGGGACGAGCAGGTTGGAACCGATGACCAGACCACGGACGGTCTGCGCGGCGGCGTGCCGAACGGCGAAAGCGCGTTCACAGGTGTCTTCGCCCAGCTCGAAACCCGCCTTCAGACGGGCTTCGGCGAGATCCTGCTTGTTCCCGGTGTCCGCTATGACGCGTTCGAGAGCTCGTCCTCGATCGCGCCGGATCAGGAAAATTCCGACGACGCTGTTTCACCGCGATTTGCGGCCAGCTATGGTCCGGCGCGGTGGCTGCGCATGTTCGCGAGCTATTCCGAAGGTTTCCGGGCACCGTCTGTAAACGAACTATACCTTGACGGAGTCCACTTCAGCCTGCCCCACCCCGTTCTGTTCAATCCGGCCCGGGGCTCGTTTGTCTTTGTTCCCAACAACTTCGCCCCAAACCCCGGGCTGGTGCCGGAGGCCACGGCGACCACCGAACTTGGCTTCGGCCTGAGCTTCGCCGATCTCGCGGCGAAGGGCGATCGCCTTCAGGCCAAGGTCAGCTACTTTGAAACAGGCGCGGACGACCTGATCAATCTCACGGTGAATGTGGTTCCGGACGCAAGCTGCTTCAGGCTGCCCTTCTTCCAGCCCTGCACGTTCGGCACATCGAACTCGGCCAATATCGACCGGGCAGAGCTGGAAGGCTTCGAAGGGGAGGTCCATTATGAATCGGACCGCTTCTTCGCGCGGGCGAGTTTCGCCGCGATCGATGGCACAGACCTGTCGGACGGCTCCGACCTCGGATCGCTTACCCCGGACCGCTTCGCGCTGAATGCGGGCGTGAAACTGCCGGACTGGAACGCTCGCATCGGGGCACGCTTCCAGCATGCGTCCGATTTCGCACAGCGGGTTGCCGGGCCGGCAGGCGGGTTTGTCCTCGCAGATGAAAGAGACGCCTATTCCGTCATCGATCTCTTCGCTACCTGGCGCCCGGCCTTCGCGAACGGTATGCGGTTTGATGCCGGGGTAGATAATGTCCTCGACGAAGACTATGAGCGCGTCTTCGCCGGGGTCTCCGAACCGGCCCGCAACTTCAAGATCGCAGCCTCCTGGCAATTCGGGCAATAGAGGCGGACCGGATCCGGGTTCCGTGAAGATCCGCCCTCATTCCGCCGCCGGACAACGGCCCTTCGTGATACGTTCGACCACGGATGGATCGCCGTCCGTCTGCACCGGGGTGACGCCGAGGGCGCAGGCGATCAGGCTGTAGACGTTGACGTTCTCGAAGGGGGCGGCGACCTCGCCTTCCGGGAAGACGGGGCCGGCGGCCACGAAGGTGGCGGCCATCGAGGGATCAAGGTTGTCATAGCCGTGATTGCCGGGGATCGGGGGGCGCCAGCCGCCGACATCGGCGCTGCGCATCAGCCAACCGGGATCTGCGACGGCGAAGAGGTCGGGCCCGCGCGTAGGGTGATCGAGATGGTAATGCTCCGGCATCGCGCCGCGCCGGTAGACGCGGATGTGTCCTGAGGCCGCCGACAGGCCGTCATGGGCGTCTTCGAGCGCCGGGCCTTCGCCGTAGATCTGCAAGGAGGGATGGCCCGAGCCGCCATAGGGGCCGACGAACTGGGTGACGACGAGCTGGTCAAGGTCGATGAACTCGCCGACATCAAGGACCTGCTCCGGCGGCGTGTAGGCCATGCCGTGATCCGACACGACGATGATCGTGGTGTCGCCCAGGCCGCGCGCCGCGAGGCCGGCGATGAGCTGGCCGACATAGGCATCGACTTCGGTGACGGCGGCTTTCGCCTCGTCGGAGTCCGGGCCGGTAAAGTGGGTGACGGTGTCGACGCGGTCGAAATAGACGGCGGCGAACCGGGGGCGTCCGGCGTCCGGCACATCATACCAGGCGAGCACCTCGTCGATGCGCTCCTGATAGGGCTTCTCGTGCTGGTAAGGGGTCCAGACCTGCGGGCGGATGCCGTCATGCGGGACCTCCGAGCCGAGCCAGAACATGATCGCGGTTCTCAGGCCCTGCTTCTCGGCGGTGATCCAGATCGGCTCGCCCTGCCACCAGCGTTCTTCCTTTGGGCCGGTGGCGGGCTGGAAAAATTCCTTTGCTCCGGCGTCGTAGGGATTGTTGGCGACCATGCCGTGATGCTGCGGATAGAGGCCGGTGGCGATCGAGTAGAAGTTCACGAAGGTGACGCTGGGCATGACCGGGATCATCGCTTCGGCCTTCACGCCGCGCGCCGCGAGGGCCGCGAGGTTGGGTGCGTGCCAGCCCAGCATTTCGGGGCGGAACCCGTCGAGGCCAATCAGCAGCACGCGCTGCGGCGCCGCCGCTTCGGCGGCGGCCGGCGCGGTGGGCGGCGGGCGGTGTGTGCAGCCTGCGAGGGCGAGGAGGCCGAGGGCGGCGCCGAGCGTGACGCGTTGCCAGTTCATAGCGAGCTCCTTGTGGGATGCGAATCCGGTATCCGGGCGAGTTAGACCCCGATTGACACAGGCTTGTGAAGCCGGGCGCGGAAAAATGCGTGACGCAGGCGGCAAATGCCCTAAAAATCGAATACGCCCAGAAAATCCAAGGGGAGATGCCCATGTTGCGCCTGCAGACGTTACGCCCGATCCTGTTCGGCCTGTCGTACATCGCCCTCACCGCCTGCGCGCAGACGGGCGCCGCGCCGGAAGCCGCGGTGACCGAGGCGGCGCCCGAAGCGGCTGCCGCGCGCATCACAAAGGGAAATCTTGTGGTAGAAGGCGTTCCGGAAGCGCCCGCGGCACTGAAGGAGCGCCTGACGCGCTATGAAAACGTGCGGGGGCATGGCTTTCAGGACTGGACCGGCGAAGGCGGCATCCTGATCTCGACGCGGTTTGCCGATGTCAGCCAGATCCATGAAGTGCGATTCCCCGGCGGCGCGCGCCGGCAACTGACCTTCTATACCGAAACCGTGGGTTCGGCAGATGTCAGCCCCGCAGGCGGCGCCTTCCTGTTTGCCAAAGACCGTGGCGGAGACGAGTATTTCCAGTCCTATCGGTTTCATCTCGGCACCGGTGACATCACGCAGTATTCCGAGCCCGGATCGCGCAATGGCAGCGCGCTCTGGTCGGATGACGGAAGCTTCGTCGCCTGGGCCCGCACCTCGGCGGGTGATCCGAACAATGACGTGTTGATCGCCAACCCGGCCGACCCTGCCAGCCGCCGGGTGATCCTCGAAGGCGACGGCGCGATCGGCCCCGTCGACTGGTCGGCGGACGGCAAGACCCTGCTGCTGCAACGCTATGTGTCGGTGGCCAAGAGCCATATCTACAATCTGGACGTGGCAAGCGGCACGCTGACCGAAATCAATGCCGGCGATGATGTCGCCTATTCGAGCGCGGCGCTGCTGCCGGACGGATCGGTCCTGACGGCTACGGACAAGGGCAGCGAGTTCCAGAACCTCGTGCGCATCGCGCAGGACGGGACGGTCACGAACTATACCTCGAACCTCGGCTGGGACGCGTCCGACTGGGCGCTGTCGCCGGACGAGAAGACGGCGGCCTTCACGCTGAACGAGAATGGCCTCGGCACGATCCGCCTGCTGGACGTGGCGAGCGGCCAGGTTCGCGCCGGCCCGACGCTGCCGGTGGGGATCGCGAGTGGTCTTGTCTTCTCGCCGAGTGGCGCGCAGATCGGCTTCACGTTCAATGGCGCAACAAGCCCTGCGGACGCATGGTCGTTCGACATCGCGACGCTGAACCTGACACGCTGGACCGAAGCGGAGACCGGCGGGCTGAATACAGCGAACTTCATCGCGCCCGGTATGATGACCTACAAGAACGCCGAAGGCATGGACATTCCGGCCTTCATCTATACGCCGGAGGGCCCGGGGCCGCATCCGGTGATCATCTCGATCCATGGCGGGCCGGAAAGTCAGTCGCGCCCCGGCTTCTCCTCGACTTACCAATACTGGGCAAAGGAGCTCGGCCTTGCCGTCGTCGTACCCAACGTACGCGGATCATCCGGCTACGGAAAAACCTATGTGTCTCTGGACAACGGCCTGAACCGCAAGAAATCGGTCGAGGATATCGGCGCGCTGCTGGACTGGATTGCAACCCAGCCGCAGCTTGATGCCTCCAAGGTGGTCGTGCATGGTGGATCATACGGCGGCTACATGGTGCTCGCCTCGATGATCGACTATGGAGACCGGCTCGCCGCAGGCGTCAACATTGTCGGCATATCGGACTTCAAGACCTTCCTGGAAAATACCGAGGGCTACCGGGTGGACCTGCGGCGGGTCGAGTATGGCGACGAGCGGGTTCCGGAAGTTGCGGCATTTTTCGACGCGATTTCGCCGCTGAAGAATGCCTCGAAGATCACCAAGCCGCTGTTCACGATCCAAGGCTTCAACGATCCGCGCGTGCCTTACACCGAGGCTGAGCAAATCCTCGCGGCGGTCAAGGCGAACGGCGTGATGGCCTGGTTCATGATGGCGATGGACGAAGGCCATGGCTTCCGCAGGAAATCCAACCGCGAAGCCCAGCGCGAAGCCGAGACGCTGTTCCTGCAGGAGGTGCTGGGGATCAAGTAGAACAGGATATTGAGGGGCAGGCAGGCGCCTGCCCCGGCGATACCACTGGCCGCACCCGCACAACCGCCATAGGTGGACTCCCAGCAACCCGCCGGGAGACCCGAACTTGATCACGCTGCATCATCTAGAAAAATCCCAGTCCATCCGCATACTCTGGCTGCTGGAGGAACTCGGCATGCCGTACGAGATCAAGCTATATGACCGCGATCCGGTCACGCGGCTGGCGCCGGCGGCCTACAAGGCGGTCTCGGCGCTGGGAACAGCCCCGGTGATCACGGACAACGGCGTTACGCTTGCCGAGACGAATGCCATCGTGGACTTTATTCTCGACGGCCAGCCCGCCAGCCCGCTGCGGCCGCAGCCGGGCGATGCGAACCGGGCGGCCTACCTTTTCTGGTTCCACACCGCGCAGGGCAGCCTGCAGCCGCTGCTGACCAACAAGTTCGTGCTCGGCGCATTGACCACGCGCGCGCCGTTCCTCGTGCGGCCGGTGGCGAAGGGACTGGTCGGGGCGCTGAACACGGCTTTTTTTGATCCGCGCCTGAATGCGCTGAAGAAGGAAATCGAGAGGGCGCTCGGCCAGTCGAAATGGTTTGCGGGTGAGACGCTGACAGCAGCGGATATCGTGATGGGCTATTGCATGGAACTTGCCGCCCAACGCGCCGGCATGGACGAGGCGCGCTTCCCGAATGGACACAGGTTCCTGAAACAGATGCGGGAATATCCGTCCTATATCCGCGCGCTGGAGAAGGATGGGAAGGGCACGATTCTGCTTTAGGGGCGCAAGCGAATCCGCCGAAAATAAAACACGCCTGAACTCTTGTGCGAAGCCTTGCCCCGCCTGGATGACCGGCACGGGTCGATTGACACATAATACCAACCCGCGCTGACCATCATCCATGAGCCCAGTCTCGCAGACCAATGGACATGATTTTCCACGGTCGCAGCGCGAGCTTTTCCCAAGCCTCACAGCAGAGGGCGACGATCTGCTCGTAGTCGGTGAAGATGCGGTTTGAGAGCCAGTTGTCGCGCATGTACTGCCAGATGTTTTCAACAGGGTTGAGTTCCGGTGATTTGGGCGGCAGCGGC
>Ga0163144_10003328_pt1 | contig 36601 bp, 36 predicted proteins | sample OliLak19BULKMAT1_FD_123175 | JGI IMG/M metagenome (GOLD analysis project Ga0163144, IMG submission 123175) | Freshwater microbial mat bacterial communities from Lake Vanda, McMurdo Dry Valleys, Antarctica - Oligotrophic Lake LV.19.BULKMAT1 | ecosystem: Environmental > Aquatic > Freshwater >...
ACCATCAAAGTATAATTCTTTTGTTGTTTTTTTGAGATTTTTTTCATATTTAAACCTTTAGCCTATTGGCTGATAAAATTTCCTACTCACAAGTATACTAAATTGATATTTAAAAGGTATATTTTTTTCAAATTGATATTGAAGAAAAAATGCTGTATAATCACGAATCCTAATTTTTAAGAAAATAGAAAGAATAGTTAATGGCATTATCAATAAGAAACATCGCAATCATTGCCCACGTTGATCACGGAAAAACAACACTGATAGATAAAATGCTATCTCAAAGTGGATTATTTCGTGCTAATCAAGCAGTTAACGAAAGAGCTATGGATTCCAATGACCTTGAAAGGGAACGCGGAATTACTATTTTAGCAAAATGCACAGGCGTTGATTGGAAAGATACCAAAATCAATATTATTGATACACCTGGACACGCAGATTTTGGCGGTGAAGTAGAACGTATATTAAGTATGGTTGATGGGGTTGTACTTCTTGTCGACGCGGCAGAAGGACCAATGCCACAGACTAAATTTGTACTTGGAAAGGCACTAAAACTTGGCCTAAAGCCAATTGTTGTTATTAACAAAATTGACCGTAGTGATCAAAGAGCTGACGAAGTACTTGACGAAATATTCGATCTTTTTATGGCTCTTGAAGCAACGAATGAACAGTTAGACTTCCCTGTAATCTATGCTTCAGGCAGAAATGGCTGGGCTGTAAAAGAATTAGAGGATCCGAGAGAAAATTTAGATGCATTGTTTGATGTTATATTATCGTACGTTAAGCAACCAGTATCAGATATTAACTCTCCATTCTCAATGATTGTTACAACCAAAGAGTATGATCCTTATTTGGGCAGAATTTTAACTGGTAGAATCCAAAGTGGTATTGCCAAAATCAATATGCCTATAAAAGTTTTGAATTGTGATGGGACTGTAGTTGAGAGTGGTAGAATTACTAAAATGCTAACCTTTAAGGGGCTTGAAAGATTACCAATAACCTCAGCTGAAGCTGGAGACATTATAGCTATTGCTGGTCTTGAAAAAGCTAACGTTTCAGATACAATTGCTGCGCCGGAGGTAGAAAAGGCTTTGGCTGCTCAGCCGATTGATCCACCAACACTTTCGATGTTATTTTCAATTAACGATTCCCCGCTTGCAGGAAGAGAAGGTGACAAGCTTACTTCTAGAGTGCTTAGAGCTAGATTGATGCGTGAAGTTGAAGGAAATGTTGCGATTAAAATTTCGGAAACTGAACAATCTGATTCATTTGATGTTGCTGGAAGAGGAGAGTTGCAGCTTGGTGTATTGATTGAAACAATGCGCAGAGAAGGTTTTGAGCTTTCAATTAGCAGGCCAAGAGTATTGTTTAAAGAAGACCAAGAAACCGGCGAGAGATTGGAGCCAATGGAAGAGGTTCAAATCGATATCGATTCTGAATTTGTTGGTACTGTTGTGGAATCAATGAACTTGCGCAAAAGCCAAATAAAGGACATGCGTGAAACTGGTGCAGGAAAAACTCGTTTAATATTTATTGCTCCATCAAGAGGACTTATTGGCTATCACGGGCCATTTCTTACAGAAACCAGAGGCACTGGTGTTATGAGCAGAATATTCCATGGATATAGTCCATATTGTGGAAAAATTGAAGGGCGCAGAAATGGCGTATTAATATCGATGGAAGATGGCAATGCTGTTGCTTATGCACTCTGGAATCTCGAAGATAGAGGCAGTATGCTGATTGGTTCTGGTGTACCTGTATATAAAGGGATGATTATCGGAGAGCATAATAGAGATAATGATTTGGAGGTAAACCCAATCAAATCTAAACAATTGTCAAACGTTAGAGCTAGTGGTAAGGACGAGGCTATAAGGCTTTCTCCTCCAAGATTAATGTCTCTGGAACAAGCAATTGCATACATTCAGGATGATGAATTGGTTGAGGTTACACCTAAATCTATTCGTTTACGCAAACGCTATCTTGATCAGAATGAACGTAAGAGAATGTCGAGAAAAGATTGACATTGTTAGCTTAATAGCTTTAACATGTTCACAAAGTTACTAATTAGTAAATTTAGTAACCTTGTGACTCAGTTAATCAATCGAGTTTAATCAATGTCAAAGCAACCTTTAAGTCCAACAGTTCCAGTTCTGCCTACAATGTACGCTCAGCTAAAAGAGAAGATCATTGATGGATCTATTTCACTCCAGGAGACAACAGAATTATATAAAGAATTCGGTAAGATCAGTCCAGCTCAAGCTAGAGCGGAAGCAATTGAGACAATGAGTAAAGATCTTCATACGAAGATTTCTGGCGAAAAATTTCATAGCTTTGCTTCCAAGTTAGTGGAAGTAGAAAAGCAAATTGTGACAGAATCCCATCCAATAAAAGAAACTGATTCGCCCGAAAAAAGGCAAGCTGGAATGAAAAAAAGATGTGCTGAATATATGCGCAATACTTCTCTTGCAAAAAATGTTATGCTATATGAATGTACTAAAAATGGATTTGCAAAAGATGTATCAGAATCTTTAGTAAAAGGTGATAAAGAAGGTGCAAAACAAAAGCTCACTGGTCTAAAAATTCCAGATTATTTGCAAGAACATTATTCATCAATAACACAGTTTTATAAAGAGAATGGTAATGAAAAAGGTGCAATGACTAATTTGGTTTTTCACTCAGTAATAACGTCAGCTTCGCACTATGGTAAAGCAAGCATTGACCCTACGTCGGCTGAATATCTTGACTTTGTTAAGTCCTTAGATGTTGTAAGTAAATCAGTGTACTCTACTAAAATCCCTGGATCGTACAATTCGCTAGGAGCGCAAATTCCAGGATATACATTAGAAGCCACGTCTGCGCAGCAAGTTGAAGTGAGTGCTAAACCGATTGAAACAGCTGTGCCACAAGTAAAAGAACCTGTTGCCAAAAAAGTATCTCCCGTTGTTGAAGAAAAAAGTAAACCAACTTTTATAGAGAAAGTAGCAAGTGCGATAGGTACTTTTGTTGATAAAATTAAGGAACTTGTAGGTCTTAAGGAAAAATCTGTATCACCAGTGACTCAAAATTTACAAAGTTCTATAACAACGTCTATTGCGCCAAAAGATCCAAAACTGCAAAGTATTGTGCCAGAAAAAACAGTAACAAAGGCAATAGATACAACGGTTTCAAGACCTAGATCGAATGTCGTGGTGGAAAGGGCAACATCGTTAAGAAAAGGGCTTGAATCAGGTGGGTCACAGGCTTCGCGTACTACCACTCCTCTTCCTAAGCAAGTTAAAGGTAAGAGTAATGATTCTCTAACTAGGCACTAATTAAATTACAAATTTTAAATGAACACCATATATACTGTTGATGTTATTACTCTGAATTCGTGGCTTGAGTCGACTGAAGCAATTATCTTAGATGTCAGAGAACCTTATGAATACCAGGAGGGACATATCAATGGTGCTATAAATATTCCTCTGTCGGCTATACTAGTAGAAATTGATCAAATAAAAGACATTCAAGGCAAGAAAATTGTTCTCCAATGCAAGATTGGTGGTCGTTCAATGCGTGCGTGCCAATTACTACAAGCGGAAGGGTTTGCGCATGATGTATGGAACCTTGAGGGCGGTATAAACGCTTGGAAAGAGGCTGGATATGATATTAAACTCTAATTTACTATATAAGCGGAAGCGCTACTCATCCCTATCCTAATCTATTCAAAATTTTGCAATAATGTTTTTCATCACTAGAAATAATTACTAGTGACTGAGATCCTGAATCAAGTTCAGGATGACGGGCTTTCGTTCTAATTTACTAGAATAGATCATCAGTAGAGTAAATTGAACAGATTGTCATTAGGTTTTCTCCCCTTAAAGTTAAAAAGTGGCTTATTATTTTTACCACCACAGGGGGGTGGATTTGACTATTAGACCCATTGGTAGTAGGGAGTTAGTAAAACTGACTAGAGGCAGCTAGAATAACCTTTAAGTTTGCGACGTTCTCACCCTAATTTTTATACTTTAGCCTCTCCCCGATCATAAGGATAGTATCATTAAGTGGCTGATACATAACCACTTTAATTAGAGATTACTATACCCCAGAAAGCAGTTTGCTTTCCATCTAAGATTCTACTGCGCCGCATATAATTTGATTAGTGCTATTTTGCTTTTAACTATAGATGATTCATTAATAGAAATTTATTTGTACCAGTCTTCATTTAGCAATGCCATTAGTAATCCTAAATTATTATTGACTGGTGCTCTTAATATTGTTATAAGATCTATAGTCATATTGGGATGTAGCTCAGTTGGTAGAGCAACGGTTTTTGGTATCGTAGGTCGAAGGTTCGAGTCCTTCCGTCCCAGCCATTCTTTCAAATTTTTCCACCATATCCTTTACCTTCAATTAATTGCTTTAGTGGCAAGAACAAAGGTGCTGGTAAATTATTTGTATCAAACCATAACCATTCCTCAATCTTATGAGGTTCTTTATTTTCAATTCTTTGCTCGAGCGTATAATTAGCTAGCATAAAAATTGAGATATAATGCTTTTGTTCTTTTTCAAAAAAATCGTTTGTTATAGCAAGAAATTCAGGGTTTTGAATTATTAAACCAGTCTCTTCTTCCGTTTCTCTGATTGCACAGAGCTCCATAGTTTCCCCGAAATGAAGGTGTCCACCAGGAGGTCCCCAGCTAAATTCCCCATGAGAACCAATGCGTTTTCCAAGGAGTATTTCATGCTTAGAATTAAAAATTAGAACTCCGATTCCAACTCTTGGCTCAGTATTCATATTTTTCTCTCAATATAATCAACTATAGGCTTTGCCAAGTTCAAACCATAAAGCTGTTCAATTGCTACAAGGCCAGTGGGAGATGTAATATTAATTTCTATCAAATATTCATCGATCATATCAACTCCAGCAAAAATAATTCCCTGGCTTTTGAGATATGGGCCTATAACATCTATTATTTTTTGTTCTTTTAGGGTGATTTCAGTTTTTTCTGCAGATCCACCAGCAGCAAGGTTTGCTATAAAATTTCCAGATTGAGGTATACGTTTCATGACCGCTTCAGCTTTACCATCTATCACAATAATTCGTTTATCACCTTCGTAAACTTTTTGTAGAAATTTTTGAATGATTATGTGTTGATGCTTTTGAAGGGATAGTGTAATTTTTGTTTCTATATCCTCTATGTTATCGTATTCTACGTACTCTAAATATTTTCCTCCGAACCAATATAAGGGTTTTATAACAACTTGTTTATGTTCCTTTATGAATTCTATGGCTTCATTTTGCAATGAGCTAATAATCATAGAAGGGGGGATGAATTCTGCAAATTTGAAGGCCATAACTTTTTCGCTATGAGATCTTATAGCTGTTGGATTATTGAGAATTAGCACTTTGGGATTTATCTTATCAAGAAGATAGGTGTTTGTGATATAACTCATATCAAAAGGAGGATCTTGCCTGATCAGAATAGCAGCGACATCATCTAGATTAATATGAGACTTTTCTTGTAAAGTAAATTTACTTTCTTGTCCTGTAAATTCTACATGAGCAAAGTCACCTTTTGCAAAACATACGTTATCTTGCAGAAAAAGATCTTGTGGTGTGTAGAAAAAAGTTCTGTACCCACGTTTACATAATTCTGCTGCGATGAAAAGGGTGCTATCAGATTTAGTTTTTAGAGAGTGTAACGGGTCTGCTTGGATAGCAATACATAGTTTATTATTTTTATTCACTTTTTGCTCATAAGATAATGTGATTAGTCAATTGAATTTCATGTGCATAAATTAACGTCATATGCACAAATTTATTGGATATTGCATAAATTGCTATTTTATGTCAAGGAAATGCTGTCGCGCACAAAAAGATAGTCATATCTGGGTTGAGTAGGTAGCTCAGGCAACAAGAAGATCCTGGGCTGGAAGGAGGGCGAAGCATCAAAGTTCCATGACTAATGGAAGTAAAAAAGCCCCTAGCATTAGTTATAAACATACACTGGGGACTGGGGGCTTTCTAGATACCCTAATTAAATAGTTTTGGCTATTTCTTAGAAGTTTTATAGGTCTGAAACGGTATCACCACTAACTACATGACCTAATGGCTGAACTTCTAAATGATCAGCTACCATTACTGGCATATTACCACCATGAGCTATTACTGGCATATTACCACTATGAGCTATTACTGGCATATTACCACCATGAGCTATTACTGGCATATTACCACCATGAGCTATTACTGGCATATTACCACTATGAGCTATTACTGGCATATTACCACCATGAGCTATTACTGGCATATTACCACCAGCGAATTCTACACCGTTACCTGCATTACCATCTTTCATAATCCTTTCTCCAAAAATTAAATTGATTTTTCTTAAAGCCTCGCGCTCCATAGCCGTGCTATTGAAGGCTCTAATTATTATACCAATTTTTAATTAATGTTGCAAGGTATTTATTTTGTATTAACAATTGCAGATTATTCTTAAGCAAGACTGCGTTATTGTGAACAGTAATTAGGGTGGGAATTTGTCGTATGTGAGGGAATAGAGCTAATTTTGAATGTATTTTCAAACACTTAAATAAACTAAAACGCCGCTGAGATAGGTGAGTTTACCAGCTGCTGAAATGGGGGGCGCATGGTACGGGTTGTGCGACCCCTTGGACAGTCGATTGAATGTTATCACTATTGATATAAAGCAGTACTACTGCGGCCTACGCCAAACTGAGGGAGCCAGTCGAGAGGTTGGCTGATAAAAAATCTTGCTTAATTCCAGAACCCGATTAATAATAGGTATCGCAAAATATTGGATTTTAACACACCGTTAGGTTGTTCCTAAATCTTGATTTTGTCGGATTTTCACTTGAAGGGGGCGAAAAATAATTTTTATGAAATTTTTTAATATTAAAAAACAGTTAATAATAGTGATCCTTAGTTTTCTTTCGTCATCGATAAGTTTTGCTAACGATAAAATGAATAGTCAAGATTATATTGATAAGGCTAGGATCCTATTAGGAAAAGGGCAATATGAACAAGCTATAGCTGCTTTTGACTCGTCTATTAAGTTAAATCCAGAGGCGGCTCATGTATACTATGAGAAGGGTGTTGCTTTAAGTAATCTGGCAAAATACCAAGAAGCCATTTCTGCCTTTGACCTAGCGATTAAATATGATCCGTATTATGGCGCTGTTTATGAGGACAAAGCTAATGAGCTGATAAATTTAGGTAAACGCAAAGAAGCGCTTATAGAGCTTGATTTAGCTATTAAATACAAGCTGCCTAATAACCCCTCAGCGTATTTAAAGAAAAGCATAGTTTTGAATAGTTTAGGTAGATACCAAGAAGCCATTATGGCTGCTAATTTAGCAATTAAATGTAACTCTACTAGTAATAGTGCTATAGCCTACGCACTGAAAGGTGAGGCTTTAGGTAATCTTGGAAAATACCAAGAAGCTATTGACGCCTTTGATATAGCAATTAAATACGAGCCTAGTAATACTCTTTTTTATTATTCAAAGGGAGAGACTTTGAAGAATCTTGGAAAATACCAAGAAGCTATTGACGCCTTTGATATAGCAATTAAATATAAACCTGATAATGCTCTTTTTTATTATATAAAGGGGAAAACTTTGAATAAGCTCGGAAAATACCCAGAGGCTATTGTTGCCTTTGATCTAGCAATTAAATACGAGCCTACCTATGCTGATACTTACTACAATAAAGGTAAAGCTTTAGAAGCACTTGGTAAGATTCCAGAAGCAAATGAAGCTTTTCAGGCTGCAAACCGTAAATCGAATACGGCTAATTAATTGATAGAAACTGCTAAATAGCCTGGCGGAGAGAGAGGGATTCGAACCCTCGATAGAGATTGCTCCCTATACTCCCTTAGCAGGGGAGCGCCTTCGGCCACTCGGCCATCTCTCCAAAACCATGTTAGGTATAACATTTAATTTATTAGTTTTCCAGAATTATTTTACTGACGAGGAAAATCCTGCTATAGTCGCTGTTATTACAAAAGTTTAGGTTAGTTCTTAATGAATAAGTTCATCAGTTTTTTTGCCATTTTATTAGCCCTTTCAGGGTGTTATGCAATAGGGACTAGTAGTAGCTACAATTCTGGATTTACCTGGGCTAGGTCTGAGTCTCAACCGGTACATTTGAGTTTTGCAGATACAAAAACGACTCCGTTTTATTTTCTATTAAATCGTGACTCAAAACAAAAAGATTACAAATTAACAGTTCGTTGGAGTAATTCGAAAAAAGGAGACATACTTCATAATGGTTTTGATACAACATTGAAGTTCTTGGTTGATAAGTTAAAGATTTTAAGCTTTAAACCTATACTGAGGCCAAAAGTTGTAGCGTATAACATTAATTCCCGAACTCATGAAGAAGAAATAGTTTTTTCAATTAGTGAAGAAGAATTTAGAGAAATAACTTATGCAAAATCTGTAACGGTAGAATTAACGGGTAGACATAATACGGTTATGGGAACGTTTAATCGCAGAAATACTTTTAAAGCCTTCAAAGAATTTATTGAAACTAGCTACTAGAAATTATTGTTCGCAAGTTCAATTTAACCAAGCGATTGGTAAACATATTCGCTTAGGATTTGCATTAACCTCTTGAGGAAAATCTATTAAGCAAAATCCATAATAAAATACTCGAGTTTACAAATGAAATTTTTATCTAATTACCAAAAAGGAGCGCTATACGCAATTACTTCTGGCCTTTGTTATAGCCTTCTTGGATATTTTGGTGTTACTATTATGCAAGCGGGATCATCAGTTTTTAATATGTTATTTTGGCGCTTTCTAATATCCGCCTTATTTGCGCTAATAATATTAATACCAAAATATAAAACTATTTTACTGTCACCAAAAGCTATCCTTAAAGTGTTGATAGGCGGAATGGCTTTTTATGGCACTTCCTCAATAGCTTTTTTTATGGCCAGCGTTTATATAGGTACAGGGCTCGCTATGGTGATATTTTTCATCTACCCGGCTATAGTAATGATAGTTAATATTGTTTTTTATAAAGCCCCATTTAGTAAAATTTATTGCGTGGCTTTTTTAATTATTATAATAGGGCTGACACTTTTAGTAGATATGCAAGATTTTGCATTAGATATTATAGGTGTTGGTTTGGGGATAGCTACAGCAATATTTTATGCTATATATATGGTCATGAGTGAGAAAGTTGAGGTTCATCCAATATTATCTACTTTGATGGTTTCAATAGGCTGTATGATTACGTGCTTTATATCTTCTCTAGTTGATTCTAGCTTTAGTGTACCAAGTGGTTTGAATAACTGGTTTAACATAATAGGTATAGGGCTTATTTGTACAGCGGTACCTATTTTGCTATTACTACAAGCTTTGAAGTATATTGATGCTGAAAAGGCCTCTACATTATCTGTCCTAGAACCAGTATTTGTATTAATATTGGGCATTATTTTGCTTGACGAAAAAGTAACATCTACGCAGATATTGGGCACAATAATAGTTTTATCTGGCGCTTTAATGGTATTGTTTCACAATGTTCCAAAAACTAAATATTGACTACAATGCCAGGTAAATACGATGTAATTATAATAGGAGCAGGTGCTGCTGGCTTAATGGCAGCGATTCGTTCGGGGCAAAAAGGAAAACGAGTCTTAGTTGTTGAGCATACAAATAAAATTGGTGAAAAGATCAGGATCTCGGGCGGTGGCAGATGCAATTTTACCAATTTATATACTAGTAACCATAACTTTATAAGCCAAAATCCTCATTTTGTTAAATCCGCACTTTCGCAATATACTCAGCATGATTTCATCAGTCTAGTTGAGTCTTACAAAATTGCGTATCATGAAAAAACTTTAGGGCAATTGTTTTGTGATGGATCTTCAAGCCAAATTATCAACATGTTTATTGATTTATGCACAAAATACCAAGTTGATATAAAGCTATCGTGTAACGTTAAAGATGTTTTTAAGAATGATTATTTCAAAATTGAATCAGATCAAGGAGATTTTATTGGCGATACTCTTGTTATTGCTACAGGAGGGTTGTCGATTCCAAAAATAGGGGCAAGTGACTTTGGTTATCGTGTTGCCAAAAAATTTGGCCTTAATATTGTTTCAACTAAGCCTGCTCTAGTGCCTCTTATTGTTCCAGATGAGCAAAAGAAATTGTTCAACGAACTTAGAGGAATCTCTAACCATTCAATAGTAACTTATAAAGATACTTCTTTTACGGAAAACATATTATTTACTCATAAAGGTCTGAGTGGGCCAGCAATTCTTCAAATTTCATCCTATTTAAATAAATTTGATGATGAAAAAATATCGATTAATTTGTTGCCGAACCTTAACCTTGAGAACATGTTTGCTGCTGATAAAAACAACAAGCAAACTCTTGCTAATTATCTCAAGGTTTACTTAACAAATCGATTGGTTGATAATTTTTCTCTGGGAAATTCAGACTTTAATAGAACTATTACTGACCTTACTAAAGAAAAGTTATCGTATATTGCAAAATTTATCCATACTTTCCAGGTGCCAATAAGCGATAGCGAAGGATATCTTAAAGCAGAAGTTACCTCTGGTGGTGTGGATACACGAGAATTATCTTCAAAAACTATGGAATCGATTAAAGCCCCAGGCTTGTTCTTTGTAGGTGAAGTGGTAGATGTGACAGGATGGCTTGGCGGTTACAACTTTCAATGGGCTTGGTCATCTGGCTTTGTTGCAGGGAATAGTTTTAAATAGTTTTCCTGCAGTGGGTTTGGCTATTTGTTATTATCCCACTTTAAACACATGACAAATTCTTCTACATGATCATACCCTAATGGCCAGCAACAGCTAGAATTAGGTTTTGTCTCACATACGAAAGTTGATCCCATACCGTTGTCACCTAACTGGTGAACGCCATTAACCACTGGTCCACATTGTTCTTGCCAAGCAACAGAGTATTTGGCGGTATTACCTTTAATATCCCATTTTGTTAGGCAGTTCTTGCTAATATTACAATTTACTTTGTTTGCAAATGATTTTATGACCTTCTTGATGACAAGATTTTCTTCATCCCCTACTTGGACGTTATCGCAATATTGTATACCATCAGCCGGCTTATCTGAATTAGGCATTTTAATTATTGTAAATAATGCCCCAGCTATTAGTAATAAATAAGCTAAAGCAAGCATAAATTTTCTAGTAGATTCCATAGACGCCTTAATTAAATCAAATATTTTTTAATGTAGTGTAAATTAAAGTTTATATGCTAGCAAAGAGAACAAAGATAATTATAAAAAAAATAATTGTAGCGTGATTAGATAGCTTATCCCACTGTTCTATTTTTAAATGTCAAAATCGAATTTACTATCAATATATGGTTCTCGGATTAGGGTAAATTGCCACCAAAACTTTTCATTTGGAACAAACCCATGGTTTTGCATAGTTTCTCTTAGGAGTTTACGATGAGCTTGAGCCTCTTGAGGAATTGTAGTGTTTGAATATGAAGATAATGGGTCGAAAGTATCGTATGAAGTGCCCATTTCGGCTGTACCATCATTTAAATAAATAAGATCTTTTTGATCTTTATATGATCTCTTTTGTTGTTTACATGGGGTTGTTAACTTATCTCTAAGTGAAATAATACTAACGTCAACTGTGCTACCACGAACATGAGCATATTTAGCTTCGAGATATCCTGCTTCTTTTATCGCTGTTTTTGTAAGATTCGGATAGTAACTATCTTTAGTATCAATGCTCTGTTCTTGTAGCCAGGAATTGAATTTTTCTTGAGATTTGAGCGGATGATATGCATCGTAAACCACAAGAGCGTAGCCATGCATTACTAAGTCTTCTTGAACGTTCCTTAAAGCCTCGGCTGCATCAAGTGTAACTACGGCCCTTCCTTTGCTACATCCGGTTATTGGCACTCCAGTAAAATTCTCATTCTGATGATATTTGAGATTAATTAGTATAGAGGGGTCGATATCGCTTAAATAAACAAAACCACCTTCAAGTTGGCGGTCTGTTTCTAGGTCTGCGTTGTTACCTAAAGATATTGTGGTAAAAAAAATAATCAATATGGCAATAAGGCTAAAGTTCAAAATTAGCGATACAAAATATTTATCTGGTATGTTATTTGAAATGCCATTTTGTAAATCTCGGTTGTAGTTATTTATAAACATATACTGCTTATCTTCAATCTGATTAGGCTTATTTGATTTGGAATTTGGTAGAAATAGTAACATAATCCTTACTTTGTATAATTTTCAGTATTGAGAGTAAAGGGTAATGGTAACTTATTACAGAAAAATTAACAAAAACCGAAGTAGTATATTTAAGAAGAGTTACATAATTAAGTGTTGCTTACCTAAAATTTGCAGCATAGCTCTTTTTAGGGGTTTTAGGTTCTTTTGGCTTAATGACTTCATACGTTAAAGCTTTTTTGTTGGCAAAAGCAATAGCTTGCTCAAGAGTTGGGAAAAAAATCTTTAATTCGTTGTACATATCAATTGAAGAAGTTCTGCCTTGCGTCGATTCCTTAAATTTGCAATGTGGCTGTTTGACAAACTCTAGTAACCATTTATTATTACCATTTGCTGATTGCATTGATGATTTGGTAGGTTTGAGAATTCTAACTTGCATGTGAAAAACAAATAATATTTAATTAATCAAAAACAATTTTATCCTATGACACAATCTAAAGCTATTGAAAAAATGAGTTTTGAATCGGCGCTTGCCGAACTTGAAGAAATTGTAAGAAAAATTGATACAGGTCAGGAAGATCTTGCAAACGCTGTTGAGAGTTTTGAACGCGGAGTGTTGCTCAAGAAACACTGTGAGTCCATGCTAAAAAATGCTAAATTAAAGATTGAGAAAATAACAAACGCAACTGATACTGAAGTGCAAACTGTTGAGGTTGACCTTTAGTGCTTGTTAATAGCTTCTTAAAAATAAAATTAATTGCTATAATTTCTTTAGCACTTACCACTATCACCATAGCCAATATTATTGGTAGCTACTTAGTGTTGCCTGGAAGACTTGCAGAGAAGAAGATAGTTATCATTAAATCTGGTAGCTCTACTCATAAAATTAGTATAATTCTTGAGCAGGATGGTATAATCCAACATAGAATTCTATTTGAGTTTATTAGTAAGTTGTATGGGTTCTATAAACCGCTCAAAAGCGGTGAGTACGAGTTTACGAAAGCTATATCTCCTTATCAAGTTCTCTCAAAGCTTGCCAGTGGAAAATCAGTGGTTCACAGACTTACTATTGCTGAGGGGCAAACAGTTAGTGAAATTATTACAAAAATAAATGCCGAAGAGCGGCTATTTGGGCAAATTAATCTTAATATCCCAGAAGGCTATCTCATGCCTTCAACTTATTTTTATACATATGGTGATTTGCGTGAAAAAATTATTGATGAAATGCGCCGCGGTATGTCAAAAGCTCTAGATTCTGTGATGCTAAAACTTAAAGAAGATTCGCCTTTAAAGACTAGGAAAGATGTACTTATTTTTGCTTCGATAGTCGAAAAAGAAGCTGGTAATGAAAAAGAGCGTCCTCTTATAGCAGGAGTTTTTATTAATCGCTTGAGGAAAGGGATAAAGCTTCAAGCTGACCCAACAGTGATCTATGCTGTTACTGAAGGGAAATATAAGTTGAATCGTGCTTTATCACGCGTAGATTTACAAATTGCTTCAAAATATAATACATACAAAATAGTGGGACTTCCACCAGGGCCAATTTCTTGCCCTGGAGTTGCATCACTTGAGGCATCTGTTTTACCAGCAAAAACTGATGCGCTATATTTTGTTGTTGATGATAGTGGTGGACATAGCTTTTCTAGTACACTTCAAGAGCATAATATGCATGTTCAGAGATTTAGACAGCGGGTGAAGGAGCAAGAAATCAAAAAATAATATAAATTCCTAATCAATACTATGATAATAAAACAATATTAGGAATAGGGGAATATACTGTTAAAAATTAAAAAAGCAGGATAAGGAATGAAGTATCACATTGAATTGGAAAAAGCTCTCAATATAGGTAATCAAAATCTAGTTATTAGGTTAATAGATGGAATGCCACAGACAGAAGTAAAATTCAAGTTGCTTAAAATGATAGTAAGGCATAACGCTGATTTTGCTTTGAAGAAAGTTATAGAAAGAACAAATTCTGATGATCAATTAATAGGAAAAGAAGGTTTCACCATTTTGCATTATGCAGTATTAAATGCAAATAGTGATACTGTGGCATTAATAATGGAGAAATTTCCGTGGATTGTGATAAAGCAGACCAGTTCTGGTTTTAATGCCCTACATTTTGCGGTGAGAACAGGAAACAAAGACACTATTTATGTAATAGTTGAGAATAATCCTGAATTACTCGCTTTAACTAATGTAAACAATAAAAACCCAATTCAGCTTGGTCTTCAGGAGTCACCAGTTGCTTTAAAATACTTACTTAAGGCTATGACAGATGTTAATTCAGATGGCAGTGATATTTACACAAAGCTTATTAAGTGTAATATCAACCCTCAAGTAGAGAAAATTCAATCTATACTCAATAAATTAAATATAACAAATACTACTATAACAATTTCAGAGAGCGATAATACTTCCATAAGTACTGTTTCCGTAGAAAGTGCAAATAGACAATTTTCTACTTTAGATAAACAAAAAGCTTTAGAATTGATTGGATCAATTGAAGATGATTTGAGTGATGGATAAAAAGACCTAAGCTATCTCTTTTGCCATATTAACGTGGTGGTATCGCTTAATATATTCAAGTATTATTGGATTATTAAGGCCGTTCCTATATTATTTAATCCCGAGTTTGAGGCCAATAATCCCTATTAATATAAGGCCAACAAAGACAATACTATTAGTGGAAATAGGATCTTTAAGTATTAATAAACCATAGGCAAATACTCCTACTATTCCAATACCTGTCCATACTGCGTACGCAATACTCATAGGAATAGTTTTAGTAGCAAGTCCAAGAAAAATTATGCTAATACCCATCGAGATTATTACTAAAACTAAAGGAAGAGTAATTTTTAGTCCATCGCAATATTTTATGCCTACTGCCCAAAATATTTCAAATATTCCTGCTATAAATAAATACAACCAAGCCATTTTAAATCAATCCATGAATTATTTTGATGAATAGAGAGTGGATTATCTAAGAATAAAGTCAATCTTATTTCCAATCATAATATCAATGCTATCAGTTGATGAAGGTGCTGGCACGAATTCCGTTTTAATCTCAATAAACTGATTGGGGGACATGTCAATATTGGTATGATCATCAATAAGTGACTTAACAATTCTATTATTTTTATCAAATAATCTGATTCTAACTAAAGGCATCTTGACTGTCTTGTTGGCGGTATTATGAATTTTATAACTGACAGTAATTTTCTCAAGCTCCGTTTGATTTTGTATTTGAACATCCTTAATACTTAAATTGGTACTGTTTAGGAGTGTGTTAATTCCAAGTCCGTTTGGAAAAACCATAATGAGCATGAAGATGATGAGTCCTATCATTACAATCGGCATTGCATAAAGATATGGCTGAATCTTAATTGGCAAAAGGGCCGGTAAATTTATACCATTTCCTAAAGGGGTCGCTATAATTGGCTGTGTTATTAGCGGTTCAATTCTTACCTGATCAGCCAGTTTTTGGTGCCAAATATGAGCGCATTTCGAGCACTTAACTTTTCTGCCATGTTTGCCAATCTGTTCTGGCGTTACGACAAACTTTGTATCACATTCTGGGCAGGCGATGTACATTGGCTTTACTAATAGATGGATTTCGACAAAAACTATTTACGTAAGAATAAAATACAGCTATTTATATTTGTATTCAACCTTAAAAAGATACGATATAGCTCCTCATGGAAAATTATATTACAGCAATTGAAGAGCTTTGGCAAACAAGAGATACTCTAAGCAAAAATGAGGAGCAATTTGCTTTAGCCAAGTGTATTATCGATGATATAATTTCTTTGCTGGATCAGGGGAGCATTAGTGTTAGTTATAAAAAGGATGGTCAGTGGCTTGTTAATGAATGGGTAAAGAAAGCAATATTGCTCAGTTTTAAAACATCAGAAATGAAGATTTTTGACGGAAATTTTACCAAATGGCTCGATAAAATCGAGCCAAAATTTGCTAGTGGTGATGAAGAAAAAATAAGACAATCTAATGCTAGGTTTGTACCAGGTGCTTATATAAGAAAAGGATCGTTTATTGGGCAAAATGTTGTGGTGATGCCTTCATTTATTAATATTGGCGCGCATGTTGGTGACGGCTCATTGATTGATACGTGGGCTACTGTTGGATCATGTGCATATATTGGGAAGAATTGTCATATTTCTGGAGGAACTGGCATTGGTGGTGTGCTTGAACCATTGCAAGCTAGCCCAGTAATTATCGAAGATAATTGTTTTATTGGTGCAAGATCAGAAATTGCAGAAGGAGTGCTAGTTGAAGAGGGCTCTGTCATTAGTATGGGGGTCTTTATCGGTGCGTCCACTAAAATAGTCAACCGTAGCACAGGTGAGATTATTTTTGGTAAAGTGCCAGCTTACTCTGTTGTTGTGCCTGGTTATTTGCCAGCAAAAGAACATGGAATGCCTGGGCTTTCATGTGCAGTGATTATCAAACAAGTGGATCACAAAACCCGCCAGAAAACAAGCATTAATGAATTGCTTAGGGAGCTGTAGTTTGTTGATTTGGATGAAGATAGCGAATTAACTACCTTCCTAATAGTAAACATTTTTTGACGTACAATACATTTTTGCTAAGCTAAATATATAAGTACTATTCAATTTAAATTTGAATAAGTAAATATGCAAAAAAAACGTCAAGGAATGGATGATAAATCCTATTCTTCTTACAATATCACTATAGATTAATTAGTATTTTCATTATTCATTCTGGCCTTAGTAAATAATCTAAAGAAATTATCCGTAGTTTTGTTAGCTAGCTCTTCTGAGCTTACGCCTTTTAGTTCGGCTAAAAATTCTACTACATATTTAGTGTATGACGGCTCGTTGGTTTTACCCCTTTTTGGTACAGGAGCAAGATAAGGTGAATCTGTTTCAACAAGCAATCGATCAAGTGGCACATAGTTGATTGCTTCCCGTAAGGATTCGGCATTTTTAAAAGTAACAATACCGGAAACTGAAATATATAAGCCAAGGTCTAGCATTTTAGTAGCAAATTCTTTCGAGGATGTGAAACAATGAATTAATCCAGGAAACTCTTTATGTTTCTTATGTTCTGCAATTATATTTGTCGTATCTTCTTCGGCATCGCGTGTATGAATAATCACAGGCAGGCCATTTTCTTGTGATGTAAAGATATGCTCTTCAAATGATTTTCTTTGTAGTAGATGGTGCTGAGGTTCTTTATTATAAAAATAATCAAGCCCAGTCTCTCCAAGCCCTATCACTTTATCATCAGAGCTTAAACGAAGTAATTCTTCGGAAGATGTTATTGTTTCGACTTCGCTAGGATGGACACCAACAGATGCATACACGTTGTCAAACTTCTTTGCAATAGAGAGAATATTTTCAAAATTATCTAGCCTTGTACATATTGTTTGTAAGTATTTTACTCCAGATTCCTTTGCGCGATTGACAATATTATCTGTACTGTCATAGTCATTAAGCATATCTAGATGGCAGTGAGAATCTACAATAATCATTTTTCAAACCTTGGAAATATAGGGCTTGGCTGCATAAGTGGTGATGAAGGTTTTAAAGCATATTCTTTGGTTAAATGGGAGAATGATCTTTTGCTGCTAGGCACGTTTAGCTGATCAAGAATTTTTGACGCTGAATCTGGTACAAACGGCTGCAGCATAATGCCAATAAATCTGAGTGACTCGAGCAAATTATATAGTACTTGATGCATTTTAACTATATCCGTGTTTTTAAGAGTCCAAGGCGCTTCTTTGTCTATATAAATATTAGCTTGTTCACTGATATGAATAATATTATCTAGCACTTTGTTTATTTGAAACGCCTCCATAGCGACAATGTTTTGTTGTTGAATTGATAAAATATCAAGTAATAAAGGAGTATTATAGGAGTCGTCAATATATGATGTTAACACGGGCGGAACGGTTTCGTTACAATGCTTGAATACAAATGAGCTTGTACGCTGCAAAAGATTACCGATCTTATTAGCTAGCTCGCTATTATTTCGGGAAATCAAATTTTCTTTTGAGAAATTACCATCATTGCCAAATGTCACTTCTCTCATTAAAAAATATCGAACTTGGTCAAGGCCAAATTCTTCGACTAAGTTAAATGGGTCAATTACATTACCTAGGGATTTAGATATTTTTTGACCTTCATTTGTCCACCAACCGTGGGCTACAATTGATTTTGGTAGGTCAAGGCCGGCTGCCATCAAAAACGCTGGCCAATATACTGCGTGAAATCTCAGTATATCTTTACCAACAACATGCGCAGAAGCTGGCCAATATTTTTTATACTGATTATCTTTATCTGGATACCCTAGAGCTGCTATGTAGTTTGTCAGAGCATCAAGCCAAACATAAATTACATGTTCTTCATTACCTGGAACCTGAATTCCCCAACTAAAGCTAGTGCGTGATACAGATAAATCTGTTAGTCCACTTTTTACAAAGCTGATTACTTCGTTGCGTCTTGATTCAGGAATGATGAATTCTGGATGATTTTCATAATATTCAAGGAGTTTGTCTTGCCATTTTGATAACTTAAAAAAGTAACTTGGTTCTTCTACCCATTCTACAGGGGCTCCAGTTGGAGCTAAGCCATGCTCGGTCAATTCTGTTTCAGAATAAAATGCTTCATCTCTGATTGAATACCAGCCTGCGTATTTTCCAAGGTAAATATCTCCACTTTCTACTAATTTGGACCAAAAGTGACGTACTGCTTCTTTATGCCTTTCTTCGGTAGTTCTGATAAAATCATCATTGGAGATATTTAATGTTTGCATCATTTTGAGAAATACTGCTGATGTTTTGTCAGTAAACTCCTGTGGAGGTAGCGCGTATTTTTCAGCTGATTTCTCAACTTTCTGACCATGCTCATCTGTTCCAGTTAAGAATTTTACGTCACGTCCAGCCAAGCGCATGAACCGGCTAATAACATCGCAAGCTATGCTTGTATATGCATGCCCTATATGCGGTACATCATTAACATAATAAATTGGCGTAGTTATATAAAAGTGCTCTGAAGCAGACATTATGTTTAATTATGAATTTAGTGCTACAGGATGATAGTTTTTAATTGCAATATTATCAAGTTAATTCATTTAATGCTTCATTTATAGAGGCCAAAAGCTCTGATTGCTTATAAGGTTTATATAGTAGTTTAACATTAGTCTTAACATGTTTTTTTAGTTCTTCTTCTTGAGAAACAAGGCCGCTTTGAAAAATAAATGGTACATTAGTGAATCTTTCATCTTCCTTTAATTTGGAATACACCTCATAGCCATTTATATCAGGTAGCATAATATCAGACAATACAAGAGCTATGCTGCCTGCATACCTCTTGGCAAGCTCGATTGCCTCGTTCCCTGAGTAAGCACTAACCAATTTGTAATCGGTAAAATTAGGGATGATTAATTCTACCAAAGTATGGCAAATTTTTTCATCATCAACAAATAGTATTAAGTTTCTTTTTTTCATTAGCTTAATGTCAATAAGATTATTTTATAGGGATAAAGAATTCTATCGTAGAACCGATATCTGGATTATTTGAAGCAAAAATTTTACCCTCGTGGGCCTCGACAATTTCCCGACATATTGTCAAACCAAGGCCATCTCCTTTTATTTCTTGTCCAATAGAGCCGCGATTAAATGGGTCAAATATAGTGTTTAATGCTTCCTTAGCAATTCCTATTCCTTCGTCTTTTACAGAAATAAGGCAGCTATCAATACTATCAATCTTAACTAGCTGAGCTGAAATAGTTATTTTGCCTTGATCGGAATAATTTATCGCGTTAGAAATTAGATTTGAGAGCAATTGGGTGATCCAAAATTTATCTGCTATTGTAGAACATTCTTTATCTTTTGTTTCAAAATCAATGGTTATTTTATTTTTTGTAAAGTTCAAATTTCTAGATTTCTCTACCGCGTATTTTATAGTTTCTATAAGATCAATTTTCTCAAAATTAAACTCTATTTCATCTTTATCGCTGGAGTTAGTTAGCATAGAGTTTAACAAAGAAGTTAGGTGGCTACTTGCTTCAACAAGAGAAGACAAATATTTCTTTTTATCAGAATCACTTAAGTTGCTCCAGTTATCCAAGAGATAACTAGATATACCGCTTATTCCATGAATTGGAGTTTTTAACTCATGGCTTAGTTTAGATAAAATAGAAACCTTAATATCACTCTTTGGCTTAATTTCCTCAAGAAACATTGGCTTAATATTTTGTGTCATAACAACTCAAGAATAGATTTTAAAATTTACTTAACAGCCCAATAACTGCATTCTTTAATAACTTAAAGGTTATGATATATCAGCATATAGATAACTTCACTACATATATTTTGTATATAATATAAAATATATTAATAAATTAAAAAAACAAGGAAATTATTGATGTATATAGTTAGCTTATACAAATTAATCTTCATTTAAAATGTTGTGAATTATCCGTAACAACTTACCTTTGTAAACCATAGAAGCTTTGTGGGTAATTATAAATCTGGTATTTGTGTATGTTTTACATTGTAGTAGCACATGCAATTTACCTCACATATCCTCAATTTCTTCTGTCTCGTGCAGGGTGATGACCATATCACTTTGTTCGACTACTTTACTAATCTTATGACTTACAATATTGTTATACAAATTCTCATTTAATCTGAGATTGGGTATTTTAGTACCTGCTTATACTAGATAAATCTAGACAATCAAACGTGTGATAGCATGCAAGTGATCAAAGTATTAGTGCCAATAGCTGGTATGTTTCCTCTGGATTATACCACTGATACTATGTACGAAGTCGGAGACTTGGTTATAGTGCCATTTCGTAATAAAGAAATTACTGCAATAGTGTGGGGAATAAATTGCCCGAAGCCATCGAGAGTGCTTAGGTCTGTGATAGGAAAATGCGTTTTTGCTGTTAGGTTGCCAGAGTCAACATTATCAATGATAAAAAGAGCGAGTAGTTATTATCTTGCTGAGCTTGGCAGCGTAGCAAAATTGGTGTTACCAGTTGATGTTAACCAGTTACCAATTAAGATTAAAGATCAATCGATGAGTTTTGATCAGTCATTGCCACCTCTATCTCTGGAACAACAAGAGGTATTAACTAAGCTTGAAAATAGTAAAATACCTATATTGATAAAAGGAGTTACTGGTTCAGGTAAAACAGAAATATATTTCCATGCTATAATGAATTACTTAAAATCTGGGAAGCAGGCGTTAATAATGCTTCCAGAGATTTCTTTGAGCCAGCAAATTATTTCTAGATTTACCCAAAGGTTTGGATTTGAACCAGTAATTTGGAACTCCAAAGTGTCAAAAGTGCAGAAAAAGAGAATACTTCGAGGAATTATTACTGGAACGGTAAAAGTAGTAATTGGTGCTAGAAGTGCTTTATTCCTACCTTATAAGAACCTTGGTATTATTGTTGTTGATGAAGAACATGATAGTTCATACAAACAGTTTGAAGGTGTATTGTACAATGCAAGAGATATGGCTGTGCTTAGAGGAGCGATAGAAGCTTGTAAAATTGTGCTTGTATCTGCAACGCCATCAATTGAGTCATTGTATAATTCCAGGATTAACAAATATCAGTTAATAGAACTTAGTAATAGGTATAACCAAGCAATTCTTCCAGAAATACAAATTATTGATATGAGGCAGGAGTCTCTGAGTAAAAATAGTTGGTTATCTACTAAAGTTGTAAAAGCAATCAAGTTGACTTTAGAAAAAAAACAGCAGGTTCTTATTTTCTTAAATAGAAAAGGTTATGCGCCTTTGATATTGTGCAAAGCTTGTGGATATAGGGCAAGTTGTAAATCTTGTTCTGCTTCAATGGTTTTGCATAAAGAAACCAATCGCCTTGAATGTCACTATTGTGGAAGTGTTTCTTCTATTCCCTCATCCTGCCCAGACTGTACTCAAACTGATAGTTTAATATTATGTGGGCCAGGTATTGAAAGAATAGCTGAGGAAGTAATTAATTTATTTCCTAGTTCTAAAACAATTGCAGTTAGTAGAGATCAATCATCATTTGATGGAAAGATGGAAGAATTGCTAAAAGCAATGGAAGATGGTGAAATAGATATCTTAATTGGCACACAAATTATTACTAAGGGTTATCATTTTTCCAAGCTAACTCTGGTGATAGTGGTTGATGCAGATGTTGGATTTGTTGGAGGTGACCTTCGGGCATCAGAACGTACATTTCAATTATTAAACCAGGTAGGTGGGCGAGCAGGCAGAGAAAGTATAAAAGGTCTAGTGATGTTGCAAACATATGTTCCTGATCACAAAGTAATAGGAGCATTTGTGAATAATAAAGAAAATGATTTTTTTGAAGAAGAGCTTGAGTCAAGAAGGAGCGCCGTAATGCCTCCATTTGCCAGAATAGCTGCTATAACGATTACTGGTAACAACTCAAACAAGACAAAAGAAATGGCAAAAAAGTTTTTGTCTTTTGCTCCTAGAAGCGATGTTAGAATATTAGGGCCAGCAGAGGCTATGATGTATAAATTATCAGGAAAATATAGGTATAAAATACTAGTAATAGCTTTAAGGGATTTTAATTTACAAAAATATTTAAAATTATGGAAAGATTCTGCTGAGATTCCGTCGAGCTTTCAGGTTAAAATTGATATTGATCCGCAAAGTTTATTGTAATATATCATGTTTCTTTGTACCGGTTTTTCCCAATCTTTATCGATAGTCCTGGTGTTATTATGGGTTTAAAATAAAAATCTCAATTTGGCCTATAATTCACCCGTTTCTCGTGTTTTCATAACTATAAGCTCAAAAATAATCCAGGCAGCTATAGATGTAAATATAAATACAATAGATAATGAGTAGGGGTTTTTAGTTGAGAAAAATGAACTTAACCATCCAATGATAACCCCGCCGCCAAGTTGTATAAAGCTGTAAAGAGCCCCGGCGCATCCTGCGATAGTTCCAAATGGTGCAAATGCTCCGGCAAAACTATTGGGCCAAATCAAGGTTGTCCCAAACAAAAATACGAATAAAGAAAGCATAATAGAAAGCAAAGTCTGACCGTATATGTAGCTAGATAAAGCTATTATCACGCCAGATAAAAACATCAAGCCCCAACCTAAACGTAGCATTGAATAAGTACCAAGGCGAGCTACCATTTTACCATTAAAAAACCCAGCTAGAGCCATAGATGTTCCTCCTAGAAATAAATTTATTAACCCAAACGTTGTGGCTGTTATGCCTAGATTATCAATCAATAAAACGGAACCAAGTACAAACCAGGAAAAAAATGCTCCATATGTTAAAAATGTACAGAATGCATAACCCATGAATATAGGGCTTGATAACAATTGACCAAATGCATTCACAAAAAAATGAATATTAAATCGGTCTTTATGGTGACTAGTGCTTGTTTCATGCAGTACAAACCATACTAACAACAGGGTTACCAGAGAATAAATAGTAACAGCAAGGAAGGATGCTCTCCACCCAAAGTAACTTTCTAAATAACCGCCTAAGGCTGGGGATGCAGCTACAATAAATACCATAATAATCCCTAAGTAGCCTCCATATTTAGATATTTGCGTACTATTAAAGGAATCTCTGAATATAGAACGCCATAAACACGCGCAAGCTCCAGCTCCGGTTCCCTGAATAAATCGCCCAATTAGTAATAGGTTGATATCTGGTGCATAAAGACATATTACACTACCAATAAACATAATTACTAATCCAATTGTGAGTGGAATGCGCCTACCAATGATTTCTGATAAAGGTCCATATATAAGTTGGGAAATAGATACTCCTAACATAAAAATAACCATACTGCTTTGAATATTGTATATTGGTACACAAAAATCTTGAGCCATGTTTGAAAATGATGGCGTATAAATATCTGAAGCAAAACCAGTTAAGCATGCAACAAGTATCATAACACTTAGAAGTTTCAGGCGTTTAAGTTCCATCATAAGTAGTCATCTCCTCTTATATTTAAACAGATGTTACATTAACCAAAAGCAATACAAATTGATTTCAAATCCCGCGGTTATAGTAAATTCAGAATTATGGTAATTTTATTGTATCTAGCAGGTATGAGAATTGGCTTAAGTCGGCTCCTGCGTCACAAGCTATAGATATTCTTGGGTCGATTGGAAGTTTTGTTAAAAGATCCAAATTGTGGTCAGAAGCTATCTTGTTACCACCGTCTCCTGTAAAAATTGATATGCTTTCTCCTGTTTTGGGAATTACGTAATAGCTCATATTCTCTATGACTCCTAAAATTGGCACATTGAATTTTTTATATAAACTAACTGCCCTACTGACATCAATTTCTGATATTTTTTGGGGGGTAGTTACCATGATTACTTGGTCTATAATATAATTCTGCAAAATACTTAAGTGAATGTCGCCGGTACCGGGTGGCGAATCTATTATTAAGTAATCAAGTTTGCCCCAGTTTGTTAAAGATAATAGCTGATATATTGCTTTACTAACCATAGGCCCTCGCCAACTGATTGAAGCAGATGGTTCTGTCAAAAAGCCGATAGAGTTAACAACGATACCATAATTCTCCAGTGGGACCATCTTGTTATCATCAAGCTCAGGCTTTCCTTTTAGAGAAAAAAGATGCGGTATCGATGGGCCATAAATATCAGCATCTACAATTCCAACCTTTTTGCCATCAGCGTTTAACTTATGTGCAAGAAGGGATGCAATCATCGATTTACCAACACCTCCTTTTCCTGAAGCTACGAGAAAAATCTTCCCGACGCCCTCAATCTGTATTTTTGCCTTTTCATTAGATGTGCTTTGATTCTTGCGAGTACTAGTTAGTACTACGCTAATTTTTTCAAAATCAGTAGCTTCTTGTATTGCTTTAATGATTTGTGCTCGAATTGACTCTGCTTCGGCAAGTTCGATTCCAGAAATATCTAAAGAAAAGCCTACATTTGAACCATTTACAATGATATCAGAAGACCTGGACTGCACGGTGGTGCCGTCTGATAAAAGTAAATTGGTGCGTATCTCGTTAATTCTATTGGACTTAGTGATTGTCATGCTTGCAAATTTTTCTAACTACAATATATTAATATAGGTTGGTTTAAGTTTTTCAAAATACTAAATTACAGTTTTGTAGATGATAAATAAAATATACGGGCAAATTTTTAAAAAATCTCCTTGGGACAATTTTGAACAAGAAGATAATGTGTTTACTAAAAAAAGAAAAGATCAATTTAATTTGAATAATTTTCAGTTTAATTTTAGTGCTAAAACTGTTGTTGCAATAGCAGCTATTATTTTTGCTTTATGGCTTGGTTCTGGGGTTTATGAGATAGAAGAAGGTGAGCAGGCTATTGTTGTTAGGTTTGGTAAGTTTAATAGAGTGGGATATGCTGGGCTAAATTATCATCTTCCTTCTCCTATAGAAATGATTATCAGAGAAAAAGTTGATCAGTCTAGGCGGGTAGAAGTCGGTTATCGTTCAACTGGTCGCGCCAGGATAGGTGGTGCTGTTTCTGCAACAGATGTAAAAGCTGAAAGTATAATGCTTACTGGTGATGAAAACATTATCGGATTACATGTTGACGTCATGTGGCATATCAATGACTTGTCAAAATATGTCTTTAACATTGTAGATCCACAGGAAACTGTTAAGGCTGCGGCACAAAGTGCAATACGTGAAGTAATAGGCAATACCCCAATTTCAGCTGTTCTTTCTAATAAAAAACAAATGATTGCAGATAAGGTTGAGCAACTGATGCAGCAAATTCTTGATCAGTATGAATCTGGTGTAATGATAGAGCAAGTAAAGCTGCTTAGGGCTGAGCCACCTGAAGAAGTGATAGCTGCGTATCGTGATGTTCAAACTGCCAAGGCTGACAAGGAAAAAGTTATAAATGAATCGGAAGCTTATAAAAATGATGTGTTACCAAGAGCTAGAGGTGAGTCTGAAAAAATTGTTCAAGAAGCAGAAGGGTACAGGGCTGAAGTAATATCTAAGGCTGAAGGTGATTCAGCTAGATTTGATGCTGTGTATAATCAATATTATGCGAACAAAGAAGTGACTAGGAGTAGGTTATACTTAGAGACAATAGAATCAATATTACAAGATTCAGATAAAGTAATTATGGGAGGCGAAGGTATGTTACCTCATATGTCAGTACAACAAAAAGACTCATTAGAAAACAAATAGATTAATGATAAATATGAATAAATTGTATATAACGGCCATAGCTTCATTTTGTTTAATTATAATTCTAGCTGGGGCGCTCTTTACCGTTGATCAGAAAGAAATAGGTTTAGTATTCCAGTTCGGTGAAGCTGTAAGAATTGTTGAAAGTCCTGGCCTGAACGTTAAAATACCTTTCATTCAAAATGTACAATTTTTGGACAAGCGAATTTTGAATGTTAGCGCAGAGGAAAAAGAGTTAACGGCTTCTGATGAAAAAAGGCTTATCGTAGATGCTTTTGCTAAATATAAGATAACTGAACCTGTAATGTTCATTAAAACGGTTCATAATTATTCTGGTGCTAATTTGCGTTTGAATAAGATTTTAGAATCGGCAATGAGAACCGTGATTGGACGATTCCCTCTTAATACTTTGCTTACAGAGCAACGAGCAAATCTTATGCAACAGATTAGGGATCTGGTTCATAAAGAAGCAGCCTTGTTTGGTATAAAAATCATTGATGTTAGAATCCTAAAATCTGACTTACCAACTGAAAATAGTGATGCTATTTATCAGAGAATGAAGACAGAAAGGTATAAAGAAGCAAAGCAAATAAGAGCAGAAGGTGCAGAAGAAGCAGCAAGAATAAAAGCAAGAGCGGATAAAGAGAATAAGATTATATTAGCTGAAGCTTATATGAAGGCTCAAAGAACTAAGGGTGATGGAGATGCGGATGCAGCTAAATTGTATAATATAGCTTACTCTAAGGATCCAGAGTTTTACAAATTCTACCGTTCATTAGTTGCCTATAAATCGTCTCTTAGCAAAGAGAATACACAATTTGTTTTGTCTCCTAAGGCTGAATTCTTTAAATACTTACAAATTGGCAAATAAATATTAGTATGAAAATCATAAAGGTACTTACATTTATTATTTTTGGATTACTCTGCGAAGTTAAGGCTATAGCTGTTATACCTGTACAAATGACTAGTTTTGCAGATATTATAGAGCCTTTGATGCCTACGGTTGTTAACATATATACTGTTAAATACAACAATCAAACGAACCAAAAAGGGGCGGTGTTACCCGAAATATTACCTCTTGAAAAGTTCAATGATTTTTTTGAGCAATTTAATGTTCCGTTTTCTTTTGATGAGTTATATAGCAGTAAAAGCTCATTATCTTTAGGGTCTGGGTTTATTCTAGATGAAGATGGTCATATAATTACCAACGATCATGTGGTTACTGGCTCTGACGAGGTGCATGTAAAACTTTCCGATAACACAGAATTTCCAGCAAAAATTGTTGGTACTGATCCCAAAACAGATCTTGCCTTGCTTAAAATTGATGTAAAGCAAAAATTACCATTTGTGTCTTTTGGAGACTCTAGCCAAACTAGGATTGGAGATATAGTGATTGCTATAGGTAATCCACTTGGTTTTGGTGGAACGGTGACAACTGGTATAATATCTTCAAAGGGAAGGGATCTTGGAATGAATCAAGATGAGTTAGTTGATGACTTTATTCAGACTGACGCTGCGATTAATACGGGAAATTCTGGTGGGCCATTATTTAACCTTGAGGGCAAGGTTATTGGTTTGAACACTTCTGTTCCAGATATTAATGGTGGAACAAATATTGGTATTGGATTTGCCATTCCTTCTAACACGGTGCAAGATATTACGAACCAGTTGAAAGAGAAAGGAAAGATTAGCCGAGGAAGGCTTGATATTGCTGTACAGCAGGTAACCAAAGAACTAGCGGAAGCTTTATCACTTAGTAAGACCTATGGTGTACTAGTTGTTAGTGTTCGTTCTGGAGGATCTGGTGCCAAGGCTGGTTTGAAGCGGGGCGATTTGATTACAGAATTTAATGGAAAAATAGTTTTGAATTCTAGAAAATTACAACTTTTTGTTGCTGAATGTCATATTGGTGAGAAAGTTAAATTAACAGTTATTAGAGATGGCAACCCGTTGACTTTAGTTGCTCAAATAGTTGACCTTGAGCCTCAGGAAGAAGAGGCGTTGCCAATAGAATCAACAAAGGAAAAAGCAGGTGTTGTGTTTAGTAATATTTCACCAGTGGTTATTACTAAATTTGGGCTGGAACAGGATAGTAAAGGTGTAGTAGTTACAGAAATAAGTTCCGAAGAGATAAATTTTGATTTACGTATAGGTGACCTGGTTATGGCTATTAATCAGGAGTATATCAATGATGTTGAGCAATTTGATAATGTTTATGAAAAGATGAAAAGTGGTAATAAAAAGAACGTAGTACTTCTTGTAAAACGGCGTGAGTTTACTATGTTTGTTGCGTTACCGATAAAATAAATTACCTATCTTCCCAAACTAATTTACTTAATTAAATTTAACAGAATTTTGCATCCTTACTTATAAACCAAGGTGTTTAATTAGCTGCTGAAATTTAATTATTTAAATTATTGGAAAAAATCTGATATAGTAACATTTCAAAATGCTGAAGCAAAAAAATAGTTTTTTAATATAGATTAATTCAGAACAAGACAAAAAATGAATGAAAACAATAAAATTGCTGTATTAAGTTTTTATAGTTTTACCAACATAGAGGATCCGGCGATCTTGTTACCAAAAATTTTATTAGTAACAAAGAAAAAATATGTTCGAGGCACAGTGCTTGTTGCTTTTGAGGGGTTTAATGGTTCAATCTCAGGATCAGAAGAGAATGTGATATTTGTGATGGAAGAGATTAGAAAAATAACTGGTGCCCAAGATATCAATATAAAAATTAATTACTGTGATGAGCAGCCATTTTCTAGAATAAAAGTAAAAATAAAGGAAGAGATTGTGGCCCTCAAATTCGGCAAGTTAGATGTTGAGAGGTTGAAAGGCGAGTACGTTGAAACTTGTGATTGGGATAATTTTATTAAGGGAAGTGATGTTATAACTATTGATACTCGTAACGATTATGAAGTAAAGGTAGGAACATTTGAGGGGGCGGTAGATCCAAAAACCAAGACGTTTAGAGAGTTTCCCGAGTGGGCAATGAGCAATATGGATTTATTAAAGGACAAAAAAGTTGCAATGTACTGCACTGGTGGTATTAGATGCGAGAAATCTACTGCGTTGCTTCGAAAGTTGGGCGTAGAGAAAGTATATCACTTAAAAGGTGGAATTTTGCAATATCTTGAAGATACAAAAAATATCAATGGCACTTGGCAAGGAGAATGTTTTGTTTTTGATGATAGAGGAGCTGTTTCATCATCTCTTGATCCGTCAGATGGATTTTGGGTAGAGGATGGACAGACAGCAAAAGGTGTCAGTTATAATAAGTGAATATTCTGGTTTGGGTATTATGAATTTATAGTATATTAAACTAACATGGAAGGACATAATTTTAGCCCTAGAATTGTTATTGTAGTAAGTAATGATTCATTTATTTATGAAGCTCTGGTTGATAATATTAATTGTAAAATTGAATTAGTTGATACAGGGTGCAAAGACTACATAAACTCTCTTGGTAAGGTTGATGTATTGATCGTTGATAAATTGCTTTCTGGACATGAGATTCCTATCTTTCGAGTGGATATATTGATCAATTGTACAAAGAATAAATTATCACAAAATGAGATATATTTTGCTAAGCCATTTAAGTTAACTGACTTAATTAATACTATTGAGAGAAACCAAGATGGAAAAAATTTGTTTTGTAGTATTAACAAAGACTGGGTGTATAGTCACCAGCTAGGAAGACTTTCTTCTGCAGAGAAGTCTATTTTCTTAACGGATAAAGAAAATGCACTGTTTCAGAAATTATTGTGTATAGATGGCCATTTAGCTGAAAAAGACTATCTTCGGCATGAGGTATGGAATTATCACCAAGATACTGAATCTAATACTGTTGAAACACATCTTTATAAATTAAAACAAAAACTTCCTTCGGGCCTTTTGGAAATAAAAAATTCTGGTTGTTTCCTTAGTATCGACAATTTGAAATAATTTAAATCAGTATTGCTTGCGTGAAAGTTGTTTGAAAAATTTATGATTTTAAAAAGGAAATGGTATTACTCGTTGACGATGTATATTCAGCAAAATTACTAAATTTTATTACTCGCTTTTCTTTTATTTGATTATTAAACCAAGTGCACTGCCGTTTTGCATATTGTCTAGTTTTTGCCAAAGCAAGGTCAATTGCTTTTTCTTTAGTAATTTCTCCCTTTAGGTAGCTGATAATTTCTGATACTCCAAGTGCTTTCATGGCCGTTGTGTTAAGATTATTATATTGTTGATGCACTGCTTTAATTTCTTCGATAGCTCCCTCTTCCAGAAGTGCCAAAAAACGATTATTACAAGTTTCGTAAAGGAAACTCCGTTCTGGCATCAATACTGTCACATCAAAGTCAAAATCTGGTAGAGGAAGTATGTTTCCTTGAGCCTGATAGTACAAAATGGATTTACCGGATTGTTTTATTACTTCGTAGGCCCTAAGAACTCTTTGCGTATCACCAACGTTAAGTGTTTTTGCGACTTCAGGATCTATTGTTTTTAGAAGGTCAAAAAATGTTTCTGAACCTAGCTCCTTATGAAGAGATCTTGCCTGTGATCGTACTTGGTTATTGATATCTGGTATTGAGCTAAAGCCGTATATAAGCATATTTATATACATGCCACTTCCACCAACAATTATAGGTAATTTACCTCTATTTGATATTTCCGAAATGGCACGACTAGCAGAAGTTGCATATTTTGCTGCTGAAAATTCAGTATCAATATTTAGAAAGTTATATAAATGGTAAGGTAGATCTTGTTTTAGTTTTTGAGATGGTGAGGCCGTAATAATTGGCAATTGTTGATATATTTGCATTGAATCAGCATTGATAATCTCACCGTTGTTTTTGCGTGCAAGTTCATGAGCAAAATTAGTTTTACCACTAGCGGTGGGGCCGCAAATTATAACTGCTTTTTTCACACAAGTTACTATTTAGGTTATATTAATTTTATAATAACAAGTCATAATAAGGATACAAAGGTGACATAGCCCAAGCAAGTCATCCTGAACTTGAGCTGGCTACGCATGCCTTCGGCCCAGGATCTCGTTTTGTCTCCCAAGATCACGGATCAATCCCGGGATGACTATGTTATGTTGCCGAGGAGTGTATATAAAACCTTTTTATCATTTCCTTGGTTATGTTAACTAAATGCTAGGGTTTTAAGTTTACCATAAGTTCATCCCACTCTCTTTTGCTCATGCCACTCGACTCTTGATCGATTTTTTTACCATCAATCATCTGACGAATAACTTCCATACCCTTTCTGGAAATAGAGGTAGCATACATTTTGTGTTCCTCAAAGGCTTCATATGCATAAGGTACCCAAGCTTTAACTACATCAAGCATAGCTTGTGCATAAACTCTGATTTCATACTGAGCATGGGGATCTGCTCTCAGCGCAAGAAAATGTAGTAAATTATGAAGATTAATTTTCCAATACCATTCGGTATATGTATTAAGTGTGAGGTTGATTCTAGCTAGCTCTCTGGTAATACCTATATTATTTTCATCGATAATATTTCCGGACTCGTCTTCGTTCATCATTTCGACATAATGATTATAGCAATTTATGGAATCGTTTTTTATTATGGATAAAACTCTATCAGCTACTTCACTAGGCAGTGTATCGGTACTTCGACCTTGTTTATTTATTGTCGATTGTGGACTCAAGTTTGCTTTCTCAGGAACATAAAATTCATTGCTTAGTATAGAATAACGTGCTGAATACTCATTTACACTAGCGGTTCTGTGGCGAATCCATTGTCTTGCAATAAATATTGGTAATTTAATGTGAAATTTTATATCGCACATTTCAAATGGCGTAGTATGTCTGTGTCTCATAAGGTAATTGATGAGACCTTTGTCTTGAAGGCTTTTTTTTGTGCCTCTACCATATGATACCCTGGCAGCTTGTACGATTGAACTGTCATCGCCCATATAATCAACTACTCGGATAAATCCGTGATCAAGAACTGGGATCGGAGAGTATAAAATCTCTTCGATAGCTTGTACCGTTGCTCTTTTTGTTATATTTTTAGTTTGTAAAAGCTCCTGAAGCTCTTCATTTTTTGCCATAGAATTAATTCCTTTGCTAGATATTTGGAGGTATTAGATAAAATTTCTTGTCAAGGGCAGATGATATCAATTAAATTGGAATTCAGTAACTGATTTTTTAAAAAAAATAAATTAATGACGATAATTGTTGTATCTTTCGTTATCTGCTTGCTTTGTTTAGCAGGTTTGATCTCTGCAGCTGAAACTGCTATCACCGCTACTTCTCCTGGACTTATTCAGAAACTTAAATCCGAAGGAAATAAAAAAGCAGAATTGTTGCTTGGGATCTTGAAAATAAAAGAGAAAGTAATCAGCACGCTTCTGATTGGTAATAGTATTGCCAACACATTATGTACCACTATTTCAACGGGAATATTTATTGAGATTTTTGGAGATGATTTGGGGACAATAATTTCCTCTATTGTAATGTCATTTATGATTATAGTGTTTTCTGAAGTGGTGCCTAAGGCTATTGCAGTTGTAAAATCAGAAAAAATAGCGTTACTTGCTACTCCTATCTTACTTGTAGTATTGAAAATACTGGAACCAATTAATATTTTACTTTCTTATATTACTAAAGGGTTCTGTTTTATCTTTCGTATAGATCTGAATAAAAAAATATCAGCAGAAGATGAGGTGCGTGGGGTAATCGAACATCACATGCATGAAGGAAATGTATACAAAGATGATAGAGATATGCTGGGTGGGATTCTTGATATTAGAAATATGGCAATTGGTGATATTATGGTCCATAGAAGTAAAATTATGGCTATTGATATTGATACTCCAACTGAAAAAGTAATAAAAACTGTGTTTAGCTCCAGGCATAGTCGTTTTCCATTTTGGCAAGGAAATAGTGATAATATAATTGGCATACTCCATGTTAAAGATTTAATGAATAAAATTCATCACTCTAAGCAAGGAACAAATGCAATAAATATAAGCGCTTTGCTTAGTACTCCTGTGTTTCTACCGGATAATTCTTTGGTAGTGCAGCAGCTTCATATGTTTAGAGAGGGTCAAACACATCTAGCCTGTGTGGTTGATGAATATGGAGATTTACAAGGTATTGTTACTATGGAAGATATTTTAGAAGAGATTGTTGGTCAAATTTATGACGAGCATGATTTAGCCAAGCAGAAGGTTACTAAATTATCAGACAACGTATTTATGATTGATGGCTCAGTACCTGTGAGAGACTTGAATCGCGAGTTAAATTGGCAAATACCAGAAACTGATGCTACAACTATTGCTGGATTCATTATTAATAAAATGGAAAAAATTCCTAATCAGGGCGAGTATTTAATCAGTAAAGATTTAAAAATGATTGTAAAAAAGAAATTTGATAATCGAATTAAGACTATCAAGGTGATTGTTATGACAGATGGTGTAGATCAAGAAGGCGATGAAAATCATCAAGACTAGCCAAACAAATCAATTTTACATAGGTCTCTGCATCCTCCATAAGCAGAGGTTCGACACTTTCTTTTGTAAAAATTTTTATCAATCACTTAGGTTCCTAGTATGATTAGTCTATTTGGGCACTTACTGTTCTTCACGATGTTGATAACTTCTTCTGCTTCAATTGTGATAAAGGGGCGAATTAAGGTTTATAGTTTCTTCTTGAGTTGTTTGTTGCCATTCTTAAGTTTTATATTACTTATTATAGGTTTTGTTAAATCTGATTTTGGGTTAAGGAATGTATTTCTCAATTCCAGCACTGAACTACCTCTCATTTATAGGATTGCGGCTAGCTTTGCTAGCCATGAGGGGTCCATTCTGCTTTGGGATAGTTTGTTAGGCCTGGTTAGTCTTGCGTATATTTATTGTGCAAAAATTACAAAAGAAGCAAAAGAATTTGGTATAGTTATTTTCGCTTTCATCCAAGTGCTTTTTGTTAGTTTTATAATTTTTACATCCAATCCATTCGATGCGTTTTCGTTTGTGCCGTCAGAGGGGTTAGGACTTAATCCAATGTTACAAGATGTAGCTCTATCAATTCATCCACCGATTCTGTATCTCGGTAATATTTGTTATGCGGCAATATTTACTAGTGCTTTGATATTATTATATAGACCAGAGGAAACAAAAAATATACTTCTATTAACTAAAAGGTTTTCAGCGTGTGCTCTAATGTTATTAACTATTGGAGTTGGGCTTGGTTCTTGGTGGGCATACAGAGAGCTTGGTTGGGGTGGATACTGGTTTTTTGATCCTGTAGAAAATATATCTGGTTTACCTTGGCTTTCAGGTATTGCCTTGCATCATTTTTTAATTATTTTCGAACAAAGAGGTAAATTCCTTAAATGGATAATCATATTATCTATTTTAAGTTTTCTGTTGATTCTATACGGTACGTTCATTGTCAGAAGCGGTATAATTTCTTCTGTACATTCTTTTGCTTTTTCACCCGAGAGAGGATTATTTATTTTTTTAATATGCATAGCTTTGACCGTTCTTAGTTTTGCTTGGTTTTTTCTAAACCAAAAAAATGTGAATAGTTTGCGTGTGCCGGAGAAAAATAAGGAACTTTTAGTTTTGCTTGGTAATATATTTTGGTTGATAGCCCTAGGCGTTTTGGTGGTGGCGCTAATTTATCCTATTTACTGTGCACTTGCGCTTGAAATCGATGTAGTAATAGATCCAAGGTATTTTTATACGGTATTTATCCCAATTTTTATACCAATCATATTTTTGGCCGCTATAACTCCTCATATTGATAAAAAACTGATGATTAAGCGAATAGTGGTTTTTATCTTAAGTGTCCTAGGTATAATATTTATTTGCTTAAAAATAGAATTGGGTCTGGTATCTGCGGCTATCTGTTTTGTATCAATTTTTTTGATGTTACACATGATAGAGTATATTTTTGTTGAATCTGGCTACTTTAGCAATCACATATCTGCTAAAAAATACGCTTTATTTTTAGGCCATTTTGGTTTTGGGTCCCTTGCTTTAGCAGTAACGTTGAATTGTGTATTATCACGTGAAGTTGAATTTACTGGCAAAATTGGTGATGAGCGCAGCGGGCAAGATTTAAGTATAAAACTTGAGGATATAAAATTTTCTGAAGGCGTAAATTATTACAGACAGATTGCGGTATTTCGCGTCGAAGATAAGAATAATAACGTTGTTATATTGAAACCAGAAAATAGATTATACAAAATTGAAAAAGCGCTTTCACAAGAGGTGGATATTTTTTCTTTTATTTTTCATGATTTGTATGCCGTGCTCAGTCAAATAGATAAAAACACGATACATGCAAAAATATACTATCAACCAATGATAAGCTTTATTTGGTTATCTATTTTAATTATTGCTCTTGGATTTTCTATTTCAAGTATAAGATTTAAGTAGTTTCTGCAGTAAACCTAAACTATAAGAATAGAGTTGTATGGTTTTGCACTAGGAGTATGTTGCACAAAGTATCAGCCTAAACAAACAGGCTCTGTTGCAAATTTAGGGAAGGGCTATTATTCTAGTTAGAAACTAACAATATAGCATCCCGTTATGAAGCCTAGAGATTTCCATTATCGACATTTTTTACCCGAAGTAATGTTGCAATGCTTAAGATGGTACTTAAGATATCCAATCAGCTATCGTAATTTAGAAGAAATGATGATTGAGAGAGGAGTTGAGGTTGATCACACCACTTTATACAGATGGGTGCAAGCTTATTCGGTTGAATTAGCTAAGCGCATTCGTTACTACTCCAAGCCTTATTCTACCTCATGGCGAGTTGATGAGACTTATATTAAAGTAAAAGGCAAATGGAAATATTTATATAGAGCGGTAGATAAATATGGTAGAGACATTGGTGCGGCAAAGAAATTCTTTAAACAAATTATGATTAACTCAGCTCTTAAGCCTAAGACTATCAATACTGATAAGCATTCATCTATAATAAAGCTATCATTCAATTAAAGGCTCAGAAGATACTGCCCAACCTTCTTCTGCATAGGCAATGCAAGTATACTTAATAACATTATAGAGTCAGATCATAGGAGAATAAAAAGAAGAATAAACCCTATGTTAGGTTTTAAAACATTTAACACAGCAAGAAGATGTATCTTTGGTATAGAAGCTATGGCTATGATGATTAAAAAGCAAACTCATTACCTAAGACTTTCTATTTTAGAACAAGTACAATTTGTTA